>Ga0247611_10003846_pt1 | contig 21667 bp, 12 predicted proteins | sample 177DNAGHGhighgp2_FD_192422 | JGI IMG/M metagenome (GOLD analysis project Ga0247611, IMG submission 192422) | Sheep rumen microbial communities from Palmerston North, Manawatu-Wanganui, New Zealand - 1770 DNA GHGhigh gp2 | ecosystem: Host-associated > Mammals > Digestive system > Stomach > Rumen... | reverse complement strand
AAGGTGGTTATAGCGTGAGGGTCCCACCTCTTCCCATTCCGAACAGAGAAGTTAAGCCTCACCACGCCGATGGTACTGCGAAAGTGGGAGAGTAGGTAACCGCCCCCTAAGAGAGAGGAGATGTCAGCAATGATGTCCCCTCTCATTTTTTGTGCTTACCCGCATTCATCATACTCCAGCCAATCTCACGCTCCACAATTTCCCGCCGCATGGCTGTTAAAAATCTCCCGATTGAGTTTGCAATCAACTGCCCCATACACATTGCAGTGCATCGACACCCCTCTGATTGCTTGTTGTGCTTTTTCCTGATTACCAAAAATGAGAATGGCTGGATCCTTGATGGACCCAACCATTCAAATTAGTAGTGATAACAGTTACTTAATCCTTGACAAGGATAGTGCCGGTCTTGCCTTGCAGCGCTTCACGGGCTTTGTCAAGCGAGGTGATTAAGGCTGTTCCTGTTCCGCTGGTGGTGTTCTCCACAAAGCTGATGCAGCTCTCTACCTTGGGCAGCATGCTGCCAGGTGCAAAGTGACCCTGCTTGATATACTCGTGGGCCTCGGCGATTGTCATGCGGTCGAGGTCTTGCTGGTCGGGCTTGTTGAAGTTGATAGACACCTTTTCGACAGCGGTGAGGATTACAAGCATGTCGGCGTTCAGGTCCAGGGCCAGCTTGGCACTGGCGCGATCCTTGTCGATGACAGCTGCCACGCCCTCATAGTCGCCAGGGCCGTTCTCCACAACGGGAATGCCGCCACCACCCACGGTGATGACCACGCTGTGCAAACCAACTAGCTGCTCCACGATGGGCAACTCTACGATCTTGACAGGAATCGGGGAGGGGACTACGCGGCGATAACCACGGCCAGCATCCTCGACAAAGGTGTATCCTGTCTCGGCAACGATGCGCTCGGCATCCTCCTTGCTGTAGAACATGCCCACAGGCTTGGTGGGTTTCTGGAACGCGTCATCGTTCTTGTCGACAACCACCTGAGTCACGACAGCGGCACATGGCTTGTTGATGCCACGGGCAGCGAGTTCGCGCTCCACAGCCTGCTGCAAGTGATAGCCGATGTAGCCCTGTGTCATGGCTCCGCACTCGGGAAATGGCATGGCGGGTGTGCCACCACCATTGTTGGCCGAGTACTCAAATGCCAGGTTAACCATTCCCACTTGAGGACCGTTGCCATGACCGATCACAACATCATAGCCTTCCTCAACGAGGTCAACGATGGTTGATGCAGTGCTCTTGACAAGTTCAAGCTGTTCTTGAGGCGTTTTGCCCAGGGCATTGCCGCCCAGGGCAATTACAAGACGTTTGTTCATGTTGGCGCAATCGATGATGATTTACTTCAATGTGGCATACATCACGGCCTTGATCGTGTGCATGCGGTTCTCGGCCTCGTCAAACACCTTGGACTGCTTGCTGCGGAACACCTTGTCGGTAACTTCCATTTCGGGAAGACCGAATTTCTTGTGGATGTCCTTGCCGATAGTGGTCTCCAGATCGTGGAACGAGGGCAGGCAGTGCAAGAAGATGGCATTGGGGTTGGCGTTGGCCATCACATCATCATTAACCTGATAGGGACTGAGCAGCTTGATGCGCTGTTCCCAAATCTCGTCGGGCTCACCCATCGATACCCAAATGTCGGTGTAGATCACGTCGGCATTCTTGGTTCCCTTCTTCACGTCATCGGTCAGCGTGATGGTGCAGCCGTTCTCCTTGGCAATGGCCTTGCAGGTCTTAACGAGCTTCTCGTCGGGCATGTTGTCCTTGGGACCGCAGGCTACAAAGTTAATGCCCAACTTGGCCGAAACAACCATCAGCGAGTTGGCGACATTGTTGCGGGCATCACCCATGAACACCATGGTCAAGCCCTTATAATGACCAAAGTTCTCCTCGATAGTGAGGACATCGGCCAGCATCTGGGTGGGATGGAAATCGGTGGTCAGACCATTCCACACGGGCACACCTGCGTGCTTGGCAAGATCCTCGACAATCTGCTGGTCGAAGCCACGATATTCGATTCCGTCGAACATGCGGCCCAGCACCTTAGCGGTATCCTCGAGAGATTCCTTCTTGCCCATCTGGGATGAACCGGGATCGAGATAGGTCACACCCATTCCCAGGTCATTACCTGCTACCTCAAACGAGCAGCGGGTGCGCGTCGAGGTCTTCTCAAACAAGAGAACGATGTTCTTGCCTGCAAGATACTTGTGAGGAGTGCCGGCGCGTTTCATGCGCTTGAAATCCTTAGCAAGCTCAAGTAAATACTGAATCTCTTCGGTGCTAAAATCGAGTAACTTCAAGAAACTTCTTCCTGATAAACTTCTTGGCATAATAGTAAAATTTTGTTTTAGTTTAAGTGAATATTATATAATGTATTAAAGATATATCTCAGTTTTCAGTTGCTGATATGCGGATGCAACTCTCAACTCTCAACTGAATCAGTCCCTCCACAGTGGCATGCTCATGCAACGGGGGCCGCCACGACCGCGTGACAACTCGCTGCTGGGAATCTCAAGCACTGTGATGCCCTCGTCACGCAAGATGGCATTAGTCACATTGTTGCGTTCATACACGATCACTTTGCCCGGAGCGATGCACAGCGTGTTGGAACCATCGTTCCACTGCTCACGCTCGGCAGTAATGCGGTCACCACCGCCACACTTGATGAGCGTCACGTGTGACAGACCCAGTGACTCGGCCAGGATCTCCTCAAGGGTCTCCTCCTTGCGCTCGAGCTGGATGGTATCACCATCGCCGCGTGTGAGCTTGAACACCTCAAGAGGACCCAGAATGCCCGGGTGAACAGTGAACTTGTCATGATCGATCTGGGTGAACACAGTGTCCAGATGCATGAAGGCACGCGTCTCGGGAATGTGGATCGCAAGAACAGTGTCGATGGCCGAGTTGCCATTATTGAAAATGTTCTTGGCAATCAATTCAATTCCATCAGGCTCGGTGCGCTGTGAGATGCCAATGGCCAGCGTGTGCTCGTTCAAGTTAAGGATGTCACCGCCCTCGATGCGGTAGGGCAGGTCGCGGTCATAGTAGTGCTCCACATCCTTGAAATCAGGATGGTACTTGAAAATGTAGTCACCATAGATGGTCTCGCGGCAACGCGTCACCGAGAACATCCTGTTGATGCTCACACCAGTGCCGATGCATGCAAACGGGTCACGAGTGAAATACAGGTTAGGCATCGGCTTGACAACAAAGCGGCTGTCGCCACGCACCTGGTCGACCAGCGAATTTTTTACCTCTTCAGGGTCACGAGGCAAGTCCTGCAGGTAGATACCCTCCATCGTCTTGAGCACCAGCTCCTTGCTCGAACCGATGCCATTCAAGTAGTTATAGATGATGTCGTGGTACTTTGTCGCACTGATGCCAGCCTCGTCAATGAACTGGCGCAGGAACTGCTCCCTGATCTCAGGACTGATCTCAACCACCTCAGCCATCAAGTCCTCGAGATAAACTACCTCAACACCATTGTCACGCAACACCTGCGAGAAGGCATCATGTTCCTCCTCGGCCACCTTGAGATAGGGAATATCGTCAAATAGCAGTTCCTCCAGTGTGTTGGGCGTCAAATTGAGCAGTTCACGTCCAGGACGATGCAACAAAACCTTCTTCAACGGTTTTATCTCGCTTGTAACATGAATTCCTTTCATGACATTGGAAAATATTTCGTTCTTGTTTATGATAATGGATGATTTTCTATTATGGGGCAAAGGTAAGCAATTTCCACCAACCCCACACTATTTTTCACATCTTTTTATTAACACGCACCTTCTGCACACAACACAATGCCATCCGCAGCTGGCAGCAGTCCCAAAAACAGGCCATCCCCAAAAAAAGTTATGTTAAAAAAACATCCAAATATTGCAATTTCGTTCCAAATGATGTAATTTTGCAGGGTCGTTAAGACACAGCGCTCATTGAGAAAATGTCCACATCAAAGTAGATCGGGATACTCTTCAAATTTTTATGAAATGCCGAGCAAAGCGTTGCACGCAATGGCGGGCCTCGACCGCAAGGTGCTTAACAGCCGGAGGATTACAAAGCATGTGACGCCCTCAAATCCTGTATTTAGTCGGAGTTTCATCACATCCTTTGGTGTGGCTTCTTATAGAAGAAGGGGCGGGACACATGCTTGATAAGAGTTCCGCTCCTTCTTTACTTTGATAATAAAAATCAGGCACTACTTGCCCAATTAAGGGAAATAGTGTAAATTTGCACCGCTAAACAACAATATTCAATCTATAACGACACAATGAAGGCATATTTATATAAGGAGGAAGAACAGCCCATCGAGCCCATCGATGAGCACAAGCTGGCTATTGCCGATCAGAAACCCGAGAAATCAGACGTTCCCAAACTGTCACTCTACGTGGTTAAGTACAAGCCCCTGTGGACTGCGACATTTATCGCTCTCGTTATCTTTGTCATCTGGGCACTCGCCACGTGGCTTCTAAATTAATCATATCAATGATTTTTCTTATTTCATTGATAATGAGGTAGATGGATTTAACTTGAAGATAAAAGATAAAAATTTTTGAAAAAAAGTTTGCAAAAACCCTTGCCAGTTCAAAAAAAGGCAGTACCTTTGCAACGCTAAAACGGAAAAATGGTCCCTTAGCTCAATTGAATAGAGCGTTTGACTACGGATCAAAAGGTTACAGGTTTGAATCCTGTAGGGATCACATAAAGAACCGCTGGATGGCTGATTATCAGACATTTGGCGGTTCTTTTTGCTTGTGCGATATGGTTCTCCTTACGGGTGGAAGTTCTCTCTTAGCGCCCCACGATAAAAGAAGAAACCTCATGGCGCTGAGGTCTTGCGACTTGTGCACCATGAGGTTATGGTAGTCAATGCTGGTGGCCTTGTGTAGGCTTTCGTCGTTGCTGCGCTAGATCGGGCATTCTATTGCGTCAGGCGTAGCTGTGCATGCCACCCAGGATGAAGTTGACGCCGAAGTAGGTGATGAGCACGCTCAGGAAGGCGACGATGCAGTAGCCGTGGAAGAAAAGCGGCTTGTTGAACAAGGGCAGTGACTGCTTGTGCAAGGGCAGGGCATAGATGATGAGTGTGATCAAGGCCCACACCTCCTTGGGGTCCCAACTCCAGTAGGAGCCCCATGACACATTGGCCCAAATGGCACCGATAAACACGCCGACCGTCAGCAGGAACACGGCTGGGTAGAGGATGATTTGGCTCATCACATGCAACCGCTCGACCATGACTTTGTCGCGGCGCAGGGCAAAGGCCATCACTCCGCCCAGCATGAGGAATGCCAGCAAGGCATAGGCAATCATGATGACTGCGACATGGATGCTCAGCAAGGGGGAGGCAAGCACCGGCATGAGCTGGGTGATCTGCGGGTTGCTCTCGCCAAAGGATGCCACCATCAGCGCAAGTCCTGCGGTGAGTATGCCAAACGGCAGTGCCAGCATTGAGCGGCGCGATAAAACAAGGGTAATCAGCACCGTCGCCCATGCCATGAACTGCATGGTCTCAAAGCCGTTGCTCATGGGCACATGACCACTCACGATCCAGCGCAACGCGAGTGCTGCAGTGAGATAGACAAGGGCCAGCACCAGCACCACTGTGGCCCCGATCCTTGCCCATCGGGGCAGCAAGCGCGATCGTGCCACACAACGGCAAGCCATGACAAACAGGATGATGCCAATGGTGGCAAGTGCCATCGACAACGGACGGTCCCATTGCATGCCGTTGTAGAGTTTCTCGGCCTTGAAGCGGGTGTCGGAAGGTAGCTGTTTCCCACACTCCTTGATTTGGTATTTCTTGAGCTTGGTGATGAACTCGCGTGCCCCCTCCCGGTCATTGCAGGCAATTTTCTCGTAGAGGTAGTCCATGCCGTTGCGGATGAAGAGCCACTTGCCGTCATCAATGTCGTCGGGAATGTCCACCGCCCCATGGCTGTACCATTGCAGGCTGCCATGATAGTTGAGGGGGAAAATCTTGACGAGGGTGCCTGCTGCAACCATGTTGGCCACCTGGTAATGCTCATCGGCTTCACCCAGGGCTCGGATGGTGGCATCATCGCCCACATGCTGCAAGCTGTCGATGGCGCTGCGCATGGCGCCGGTCGAGACGGTGCGATAGAAGTCCTCAAGAGATGCATACCGACCCTTAATGCCGAGCAGTTGCCGCACATTGCCATTTTTCACCTTGATCATCGGCTCGCTTTTCCAGTCGTCAAAGTGGAATATCCATCCCGTTGCCACTTGCTCGGCAGTGAGGCCTTTGTAGGTGCTCTTGCCGTAGAGTTTGGCGGTGAATTGCTGGGCAAACGTCTGGAACGGGCACACGCGGTCTCCCCACAGGATGTATAGGTCGCCCATCTCGGCTGCGATGTCACGAGGCAACGTCTGTGGTTGCGCATTTGCCGTTAGCACAGCAGCTGCCATGATGATGGCGGCAGCGGTGCCGCGCCTGATGGCTGGGTGCCGCAGTAGTGCGCGGAATGCGGTCTTGCGGTCAACGAGAACAGCAATCATGCCAACTAACAACAATGCATAGCCGGCATAGGTGACACTGATGCCCCATGGGTCATGGGCCACAGTGAAGATGGCGCCACGGCCCTCGGCATCATAGCCCGACTGATAAAAACGGTACCCCTGATGAGAAAATACCTTGTTCATCGACACGGTGCCAGTGGTCCTTGTTCCGTCAGACCCCATGACCTCGATGTGACTCACAAAGTCCATCGGCGCCTGGGTGCCTGGATAGGTCTTGATGTCAAATGACTGCAGCGTGACCGAGAAGGGCAGCGTGTGGGTCTTGCCTTGGGTTGTGGTGAATGTGTTCACCGGCTGGCTATCGGTTGCCTGCATCTTGCCGCGTTGGGCTGTGAACCATGTGATACCTGCTCCAGCCAGGATGACCAGTAGTGCCAGGTGCAAGATGAACACCGACACACGCTTGTGGACCTTGCGCAACACAATGTAGCACCCTGCACTGACGGCAATCACTGCCCACAAGATGACAAACGCGATGTTGTCATAGAACCACTCGTGCGCAGTAGGCGTGCCACTGATTTTCTCCACCACCGTGGCTGTCGCCAGCACGATAAGCATGAGGATGAGGCCTCCGAATGAGATGCGTTTCAATGTCTTCATCGTTGTGTGACATGAAATTGAAAAGGTGGGGAACCGTCAAAGTCCCCACCTTGAGTTTTGGATGAGTTAATGTCTGAATGTAATTATAGAAATCCCCTTTGTCGCCATCAGATCGATTCGATAAAGGTAACCATCGCATCGCGGTCGGCCTTACTGAGCTGGCGGAATTTCTCGATGCTCTGGCGCGCATCACTCTTGGCATTGCCATGCCACATGATGGCCTCGATGACGTTGCGGGCACGGCAGTCGTGCAGACGGTCGTCGGCTCCGGTGCACTTCTTGCTCAAGCCACGGCCCCACAGTGGGGTGGTGCGGCACCAGCCAGTGCGGATGTCATTGACCATAAACATGCGGTGCTGCACTAGGTCGCTATAGGGCCAGATGGTCTGGTGCGGATAGCGGGGCAGCATGTCGGCATAGGCTCCGACGAAGAAGTTGTTCGGGTCGCGGATCACGTCTTCGCCTGTGGTCCAGCTGGGACGGTGGCAATAGGCACAGCCAATCTCGGTAAACAACTCCTTGCCGCGCAAGAAGTCCGGGTCGTTGACATTGCGGGCGGCAGGCACAGCAAGTCCTCGATGCCAGGCCATGAGGTCGATATACTCCTGGTCGGTCATCTCGATGTCGAGGGATTTCCCCATCAGGTAGTTATAGATGTCGGTCTCGGGATTGCCGGTCACGCGCTGCTTGTGGAAATACTTGTAAAAGTCGGCTTGCACTTCAGGGTCCTTGCTGGCCACCTGGGCATAGGCGGCCGTCATGTAGTGATAGCGACGGTCGCTACGGGTCACGTTGGTGATGTTCCAGATGGCATTGGCACCAGCACCATCCTGCAGGTTGGCGCGCGACAGGGCATATGTGTAGCGGCGCACATATTTGGTGCCGTCACCCTGCACATTGTTGGTGTAGTACACAAAGTCGCTGCCGTTCCAGATGCCCGGATTAAGGGGTACGCCAGCAGCCTGCTCGGCTTCATACTGGGCGCGGATGTCCTTCTCATCGATGGCATCGAGCAGACCAGTGCCATACAGGCCGATTGTGCTCTCTAAACGCACGCGCAGCTGGCTGTAGTCGATATCCTTGCCGCCCACCTGCAGGGGAACATAGAATGCGCTCTGCGGAATGGTCACCTCGGGATAGATGAGGCTGTAAGTCTCACCGTCGGGGAAGCGGTTACCCCACTCGTCGGTGTATTCCTTCCAGTCGATGACAATCTGGCTCTCGTCGATGGGTGCCTTGAATGGCTTTTGGGCCTGGGTCTGTGGCATGCCGGTGAACGAGGACAGATAGGTGTCATTCTCGTCGGTGAGAACCAGCAGGTAGCCATTGCCCTGCACGTTGGAGTTATAGCTCAGCTGACGGGCACCATGGCCATAACTTGGATGGCAGGTGATGCAAGCGTCACGAATCCACAACGGGCCCAAGCCGCGCATGGGTGTGGACGAGTTAGTGTCGGTGTCAAACGGTGACTCAAAGATGCGTTCACCGCGCTTGAACGAAGCCAGCAGGCCTTGTTTGTTGATGGCTTCGGTCTCTTGCTCGTAGGCCGAGGCGGTCACATTGCTTGTCGTTCCCAGTTGTCCGCCAGTGTAGTAATAGTCGGGCAGCTGGGGAATCACGTTATTGCCGCCACCATTGTTGTCATCACTGCATGATGACAGTGCCAGTGCTGTGACCGCCAATAGAATCCAATGCTTTTTCATGTTTTGATATATCTTTTATTTAATTAGGGTCAATGATTATTGCAGGCCTTCGATAGCGGCATCAAGGGCGTCCAGCAGGCTGTTGCAGGCATCAACGGCCTTTTGGGTCTCACTCTTGCTCAAGTGGTTGCGGAAAGGGGCGGGCATCGACGATACTTCCTTGAGGGCATTGTCGATTGCGGCACGCACGTTGTTGTCCAGTGTGGCGTTCACCTTATTAATATGGGCAGCCATCGAGTTGCTGTTCACCGTTCCGTCAAGCGAACCGTAATAGGTGTTGCGCACGCTGCGGATGTTGTCGGTAAAGTCGGCAATCGAGTTCCAGCTGTACCACGACTCCACATCAAGCACATTACCCGAGTTCACGGGGTCGGTGATCTTGGTGTTGCCCACCTCGTCACTGATGTCGCTGGCTCCGGTCAGGATCTGCTCCATGGCGGCAAGCTGGGTCTTGTACAGGGTGTTGCCCGTCTTGCCGGCATCGATCATGTTCTCGCCATAGTTGAACGACGGCTCCAGCTCATACTCTTGCAACTGGGCGCGCTTGGCACTGGTGATACCGTTCATACCAGCCCATGCAGCCTCCAGACGGACGGTCTGGTTGGCAAGATCTTGTGCTACGGCAGCGTTATAGATCAGCTCCTTCTCGCTGATGTCGCTCACATTGCGGGCTGCACCATCGCGGAACAGCACATACTCCACAGCGTGAAATCCCAGCAGGCCATAGCCCAGCGTGGCAAATGCGTCGGCGCCGGCACCTTCTTCGTCAAGAGCGGCAATCAACGCGCTGTTGTTCAAGATGTTGTCGAGCTGCGACTTCTGCAGGGGCCATGAGTCGATGTGCGGGTCGATGTTGTAATCGGCGGCAGCGCCAAACAGGAAGGCTTCGCTCAACTCCCAGTATTTGCGGGCACTGATCCACCTGTCACAGCACTCCTGCACCTTGCTTTGAGTCGGGTTTTGACGCAACTGCTCACACAGCTCGGCAAGTTGGTTTGCCTCATCGGCGAGCGACTTATAGGTGGGAACGACGACACCGTTTACATACTGGGTGATGATAGCGGTTTTCTTGCTATCCAGTTCGTTGGTATCGGGACCATCATTGTCATCGCCGCATGCCATGAAACCCATGGCCATTGCCATCAAGGCAACTGCCATGAGAGCACTTTTGAAATAGTTCATAGTTTTTGTCATTGTAAAGTTATTTTTTAGTTTATAAGTTGATATTGGATAATCATTAAATGTGGAAAAGCCCGCTGTAGCAGATACCCAGACTGATGGTGGGCTCGTTGTTGTACTGCGAGGACATAATTCGGTAGCTGTACTCGCCCTTGATGGCGATTTGTTTAATAGGATAGTAGTTGATGCCTGCGGTGACCTTCTGGCGCGACCACATTTTCTCATCGGTCATGTTTTTGACGGTCTTGTACATCGAGTCATAGTAGTCGTAACGGCCAAAGATGTAGAAGCGCTGATCCCGGGCACGCATCGAGGCGATCTGTGAGAAGATGTCATAGCCAGCCTCGATGCCCACAGCGATGGCCGACTCTCCAATATTGGTCTTGGGCGAGGGCGAGTCGGCGCGGGTCGACATGTTGGCGGTCGTGATCTCGAGCGAGTTGCTCAAGTGACCATAGTCAAAGTTGCCGCGGGCAATGATGTTGTGATCATTGTAGACGAAGTCCACTGCACCGATGGCCACTGTGCCATGCAGATTCTTGTACTTGCCGGTGGCGTTGAGTGTGTTGTTGGCACTGTTGCCCAGATAGCCGCTCACGCTCAGGCGCAAACCCTTGATGGAGTGGTTGTCGATGCGCACTGCTCCGGCATAGGCTGTTGCCATCTTGAACTCATAGGGGCTACCCGAGCCGTCATGAATCCATCCCTTGTTGCCAAAACGGTCGGCATCCAGGCCAGCGATAAACATCGCCTCATAACGCCAATCACCGGCGCGGCCCCACAGGCTCACGCCCGTCTCGTGCCAGGTGCAAGGCATGATCGTGTTTTCTCCTTCTGGACGATAGACGGTAAAGAACTCGGTGGGCATGTGAGCGTTGTTGGTGCCACCCACGGGGACAACCATGTGACCCATGCGCAGGTTCAAGGCACGCGAGAAAGTCTTCTGGAGCCAGAATTGCTCCAGGGCGACCTCGCCACCGCGCTCAACCTCCGATTCATATTCGCCGGTCTCTTCTTCCTCCACCTCAACGGCGCTCTCGGTGCCGCCGTGCTCAAACTCAATCTCGGTTCCTAACGACCAGCCCTTGCCAAAGTCATATCCCAAGTACAAAACCACATGAGGCAGGTCAAATTGCCCGAAACCCTTGTCGTCTTTGTAAAGGTCGGCACTGGTGTAGCGCTTGTAATTGTTACTGTAGAACATGCGGCTGGCAACAGCCTCGCCATATCCACCGATCGTTAACCGGTGTTGACCTCCATCGGTCTGTTCTGCTACTGCTGTCTCTCCCTGTGGTGCTTTCTCAAGCAGGTTGTCGGCCTTCATGTTTATCATGCCCGTCATCAGGGCAATCGAAGCCATAATAAGTATTCGTTTGGTGATCATAAGAGTTGAGTCTTTAAAACGACCACAAAATTAGACCTATTATCATCATGTTGAAATCACCAATTTTTGGGAAATAGCTGAGTGCATATCATCATTAATAATGATGTGTGATAAGAGTTGTTTGCCTGCAATGGAATATTAGATGAAGCGCAACCCTGATTAAGAAATCATTTGCGGTTTATTCTTTTTGCGACTTTTTTGTTGTTTTTTATTCACTTTTTTTATCTATTGGAGGCTATAAGTCGGGAATTATAACTAAATTTGCCATCGAGATGGATGCAAGTGTTGCCGATTTTGTGTAATCGCATTAATTGACGATTGCCGCTCACAAAGAAGAAAAAACAGAATTTTAAAACAATAACCATTAAACCAGTTATCATGTATAAGATTGAAAATCATCCTATTATTGACCTTCCTAAAGAAGAATACGTCGAGTTCTTGTTCGAGGGGAGAACCGTTCGCGGACAGAAAGGGAAAACCATAGCTGCGGCTCTTCACCAGGCCGGATTGATTGTCCACAGCCACAGCACCACAGGTCGCAACCGCAGTCTGGAGTGCGGCATCGGCAAGTGTGGTGCTTGTGAAATGCTTGTCGACGGTCAAGTGCGCCGCATCTGCATCACCAGCGTTGATGGAGTGAAAGAAGTGCGGGAAATCCCCAAGGATTACATGCCTCAAGCCAAGGCTCACACGACAACCGAAACCAAAATATACAAGACCACCGTTGCCATCATTGGCGGCGGACCCGCGGGACTGGCTTGCCGCGAGCAGCTCACGGCACTGGGCATCCCCAACATTGTGGTTGACAACAATGCGACCGAGGGTGGCCAATTCAATATGCAGACCCACCAGTTCTTCTTCTTTGAGAAAGAGCGCAAGTTTGGCGGCATGCGTGGTTTTGACATTGCCAAGACTCTTGCTGGTGACAATCATGATGGCATCTTGCTCAATAACACCGTGTGGGACCTGCTCGAGGGCCGTCGCATCGCCCTCAAGAATATTGTAACCCAGGAGGTGAGCTACATCGATGCCGACCATCTGGTCGTCGCTACGGGTGCCGTGCCGTTCATGCCTGTGTTTGAAAACGATGATGTGCCAGGTGTTTACACCGCGGCAGTCTTCCAAAAGATGATGAATCAGGAACACACCCTGTTGGGCAAGCGCGTGCTCACCGTGGGAGCCGGTAACATTGGTTACCTCACCAGTTATCAGGCTATGCAGGCAGGCGCTACCATCAAGGCCATCATCGAGGGTATGGACCACGAGGGTGGTTTCCCAGTCCAGGCCAATCGTGTGCGCCGTCTGGGCATACCCATCATGACGTCTCATGTGCTCATCCGTGCTATCCCCAATGATGATTACACGGGGGTCACTGGAGCCGTGATTGCACAATGCCGCAATTTCCAGCCCATACCTGGCACCGAGCAAGTGATTGATGACATCGACATCATCAACATCTGCACTGGCCTTATCCCCGACAATCAGTTGCTCGTGAAGGGCCGTTCGGTCTTTGGCCGCAAAGTCTATGGCGCTGGCGATGCCGTGCGCATCGGCGAGGGTACCAGTGCTGTGCTGCGTGGACGGCAGGTGGCCTATGAGGTGGCTCAGGAGTTGGGCCTGCGTTTCCCCTACGAGGACTATCTGGAAGTTTCCCGACAGTATATCGACTCGCAACAGCGGCCCGTGCGCCTGCTCGACAAGCCGCGCATCCCCGACCAGGAGCGCATGGCGCTTAAACCCTATGTGAAAATTAACTGTCTCTATGGCTTCGCATGCAATCCCTGCACCTTCTCCTGTCCACAGGGTGCCATCTCCAAGCCCACCACATCGTCGGTACCCATCGTCGATTATGACAAGTGCATTGGCTGCATGCAATGTGTCAATAACTGCCCGGGTCTGGCCATCTTTGGCTACGACAAGAGCAAGAATGTGGCATTCCTGCCCGTGGAATATGAGGTAGAAGAGGGCCAAGAGGTGTTCCTGGTCGATGACAACGGTGCTCAGGTGGGCGAGGGTGTCATCGAGAAGGTGCTCAAGAAGAATAACAAGACCAACGTGGCTCGCGTGCTCGCCACTCGGGTCGATGACCTCAATCAGGTCAACGGCTTCATCGTCAAGGACCGTTATCCCGAGCCACTCAACCTGCGTCCCCTCACCGACCCCCAGGAGGGGAAGGCCTTTGTCTGCCACTGTGAGGATGTGGATGTCAAGACGCTGCTCGCTGTGGTGGGCGACCGCAAGCACATCTCGGTCGACGAACTCAAGCACACCACCCGCATGGGCATGGGACCCTGCCGCGGCAAGCGCTGTGTGTCGCGTGCCAAGCAGATCCTGCGCGCTCATGGTATTGAAGTGACTGGCGACAGCACGCCGCGTGCTCCACTGGCCAACCAGGTCACGCTGGGCGACGTGTACAATGGCGAGACCCGCGAAACCTTTATCTTTGAGCACGGCTCAATTATCGAGAAGGCCGAGACCCAGATCCTTGTCGCTGGCGGCGGCATGGCCGGCAGTGCGGCCTTCCGCTACTTTGCCGAGGCTGGCAAACGCGTCGTGCTGGTCAACTATGACCGCGGCTCGACGTGGCGCTGCATTGGCGGCGGACGTCCGGCGTTCTCCAATCCCGACATCAGCGACATCGCCATGCACAATCTGGAAATCTTCCGCGACGACCAGCAGCATTGCAACATCGACTTGAAGATGACTCGCTATGTCAACCTCGTGCACGATGATGCCACCTATCGCTCTCTCGACGCTTCACGAGCCTGGAGCGAGGCCTACATGATCGACCGTAAGGACTTCATCAATGTCATTTCACCCTACTGGAATCCCAACGACAACACCTACAGCCACGCCCTGATTTCCGAGAATTGCTGGCAGGCCACGCCGGGACGCACCATCGAGTATGTGCGCACGGTGGGCAAGCAGCACGGCGGCGAGGTGCTCGAGGACTGCGAGGTGCTGCATGTGGAGCGCGCTGGTGACAAATACCGCGTGCTCGTGCGCCGCCACGACAAGCATTACGTGGAATACACCTGTGACCACTTTGTCAACGCCATGGGGTGGGGGTCCGAGAAGTTTACCGACATGCTCGGCATCGACACGCAGCTCTATCCTGTTAAGCACCAGGCGTTCATCACCCGCCGCTTGCCCAACCTGGGCGTGAACGGCGACTCGCTCGACATGATCATCGACCGCCGTCATTACAAGGGCTTCAATGCCGTCTATGGTCAGCAGTTCCTGCACACGGGCCAGATCATCGGTTGCGCCTCGCCCGACTGCGACCCCTATGAGGCTCGACAGAACCTCAAGTACAACAGCCAGGCCTTCCTTAAGGTCGTGAGCGAGATGTTTGCTCAGTGGATACCCAACCTGGCCTCTGTAGGCTTCCATGCTGTGTGGGCCGGATACTACATTGAGCCGCGCTACATCATCGACCCCGAGGTGGGACTGCTCACCGGCTTGCGTGGCCATGGCTTCATGCTCGGCCAGTACCTTGCCAAGCTCTATGTGGACAAGTATCTGAGCAAGCCCGTTCCTGACTACATGAAGGATCTTGCCATCGGTGGCAAGGGACTTAGCGAGAACGCTTTCCAGTAAAAGAACATCAACCCTAATCTGCGGGCTCCCTGCCACAGCATCACAATAGCTGCGGCAGGGAGCTCTCGATTTCTCATGGACACAACTACATCATTCAAGATCATTATGGCTCACCCGATAAATGGCTTAGCTTGTTTTTTTGTCAAGAAGTTCTCGGTGATAAGGGCGAAAATATCAACTTCGTGCATTTTTCTGTTGAAGTTGTGGGATTTTTTGTAATTTTGCAGCTTAATTGATGAAATATAATTATTAACGAGATATTTTATGGCCGAGAATTTAGACAATATCAATGCTACGGGCGAGGAGAAGAAGCCCTTGAATTTTGTGCAGCAGTTGGTAGCTGATGACCTGGCTGCTGGTAAGAATGGTGGACGCTTGAACACGCGTTTCCCGCCCGAGCCCAACGGCTATCTGCACATCGGCCACGCCAAGGCCATCTGCATGGACTTTGGTGTCGCCGAGAAATTTGGTGGAACGTGTAACCTGCGCTTTGATGATACCAATCCTCAAAAGGAGGATACCGAGTACGTCGAGGCTATCAAGCGAGACATTCATTGGCTGGGCTATGACTGGGCCGACAGACTCTACTATGCCAGTGACTATTTCCCCAAGCTCTATGATTTTGCCATCCGTCTGATCAAGGAAGGGAAGGCCTATGTTGACGACCAGACTAGTGAGCAGATTGCCCAGCAGAAGGGCACTCCCACTGTCGCCGGTACCAATAGCCCCTATCGCGACCGCAGCGTTGAGGAGAACCTGGACTTGTTCCAGCGCATGAACGCTGGTGAGTTTGAAGAGGGCAGTCACGTGCTGCGCGCCAAGATTGACATGGCATCGAGCAACATGCACTTCCGCGACCCGATCATCTACCGTATCATTAAGACTCCCCACTGGCGCACTGGCAACAAGTGGAATGTCTATCCCATGTATGACTTTGCTCACGGCCAGAGCGACTACTTCGAGGGCGTGACCCATTCGATCTGCACCCTGGAGTTTGTGCCTCACCGTGATCTGTATGACTACTTTGTCCACGAGCTTGCAGGCGAGAGTGCAGCCGATTACTGCCCGCGGCAGATCGAGTTCAACCGCCTCAACCTCACTTACACCGTGATGAGCAAACGCAAGCTCCTGCAGCTTGTTAAGGAATGCCTCGTGGCAGGATGGGATGACCCCCGCATGCCCACATTGTGCGGCTTGCGTCGCCGTGGCTACACCGCACAGTCGATCAAGAACTTCATCGAGGATATCGGCTACACCAAGTATGAGGCCCTCAACGACATCGGCCTGCTCGAGCACAACATCCGCGAAGAGCTGAACCATCATGCCAATCGTGTGAGTGCCGTGCTCAATCCCGTTAAGGTCGTCATCACCAACTATCTCGAGGACAAGGTTGAGATGATGGAGATGGATAACAATCCCGAGCAGGAAAATGCCGGCAAACACCAGATGCCTTTCTCGCGCGAACTTTACATCGAGCGTGACGACTTCATGGAGGAACCGCCCAAGAAGTTCTTCCGACTCACGCCTGGCAAGGAAGTGCGCCTCAAGGGTGCCTACATCATCATGTGCACCGGTTGCACCAAGGATGCCGATGGCAACATCGTCGAGATCCAGTGCACCTACGACCCCGATACCCTCAGCGGCAGTGCTGGCAGCCAACGCAAGGTCAAGGGCACTCTCCACTGGGTGAGTGCGCGTCACTGTGTGGATGCCGAGGTGCGCCTCTATGACCGCTTGTTCGCCGTCGAGAACCCCAGTGCCGACACCGAGCACGACTTCCGCGAGCTGCTCAACCCCGAGTCGTTGCGTGTGATCACCGATGCCAAGATTGAACCTTTCCTGGCCCAGAATGCACAGGTGGGTGATAAGTACCAGTTCCAGCGCATCGGTTACTTCTGTGTCGATGAGGACTCGACCCAGGAACACCTGGTGTTCAACCGCACCATTGGCTTGAAGGACAGCTGGGCCAAGATGCAAAAGAACTGAACCGCCGAGCGGTTTCAAGGATTAGAAACGAAATGAGAGGGAGTGGCTTGAGAAGTTGGGCCGCTCCCTTTTTGCTGCTTGCCCATGCGCAAAGTAAAAAAAACTTGCCACGGTATTGCAGGGATAACTTCTTTCCACTATCTTTGCATATTGTAAACCATCCAAAATGAATCAGACTAAGGAGCAAATACTACAGAACAAAGCACAACAAGATGCCGATATCGTCCAATGTATCAAGACGTTGAGCGCTGGTGGACTGATTCTGTACCCTACCGATACGGTGTGGGGTATCGGTTGTGACGCGACCAATGCCGAGGCCGTCAAGCGTGTGTACCGCCTCAAGCAACGCGACGACAACAAGGCCTTGATTGTGCTCATCGACAGTGCCGACCATCTGGACCACTATGTGGTCGATGTTCCCGCTATCGCTCGTGAACTGGTCGATGTGGCGGTCAAGCCGTTGACCATCATCTATGAGGGGGCCTATAATCTTGCTCCCAATGTGCTGGGACAGGAGGATAGCGTGGGCATACGCATTCCCAATGACGAGTTTTGCCACCGCCTGTGTGAACGCTATGGCCGCCCCATTGTCTCCACGTCGGCCAACGTCAGCGGGATGCCCACAGCAACGACATTTGCCGAAATCGATTCATCAATTGTTCAAGGGGTGGACTATGTGGTACAATACCGGCGTGATGACGGCTCGCGGCATCAGCCCTCCAACATCATCTTGTTGAGTCGCGATGGCACCTTTAAAATCATCAGATAAATGAGAATCAGGTTCGACATCAACAACAAAGCCCACTGTCAGCGCATCAAGTATGTGCTGGGCGATTTTTTGATGTCCAATGTAGCTTGGTTTGCATTCAACTGTGTGCGTTATCAGATGGGGGCTGTCATCGGTTGGCAGACCCTTCACAGCTACCTCATGAGCAATGTGGTGATGCTGGGGCAGATTTTCTTCCCGCTGATGATGATGGTGACCTACATCTTCAGCGGCTATTATAATAATGTAGTGCGCAAGTCGCGACTGCAGGAATTGCTGACCACTGCGGCCAGTTCGTCGATCAACACGCTGCTTATTTTCTTTATAGCCTTGATCAATGACGTGATGGGCGTGCGCACCAATGACTATGAATTGATCCTCATCCTGTGGGGGTTGCTTTTTGGATTGGTTTATCTTGTGCGTGCGGTAATCACCAATATCGCCTCCAAGAAGATCAAGCTGCGCCAGTGGACTTTCCCAACCCTGGTCATCGGTAGCGGGTCGGCGGCTGTGGCATTTGCCAATAAACTGAACTCCAAACGCGAATCGACTGGCAATGAGATTGTTGGATTTGTGAATATTCCTGGCGAGAACCCAGTCAAGGGCAACCCGTTGCCATGCTATGACTTGGATGAGCTCGAGGAAGTGTGCCAGCAGCAGGGCATTTGGGAACTCATTGTGGTGCCGTCACGAGACGACACCACCCAGACGATGAATGCCATCAATCGGCTGTTTGCCGTGGGGCTGCCCATCATGATATCGCCCGAATACTTCAACAAGATGCAGACACCGGTGCGCATCTCCGATATCTACGGCGAACCCTTGGTTAATATCTCACGCAGTAGCATGAGCGACAGCGGCAAGAACATCAAACGGGCGCTTGACGTGGTGCTCTCGTTGGTGGCTCTGGTGTTGCTTTTCCCTGTCTACGTTGTCGTGGCGCTCATCATCAAGCACACCAGCCCAGGTCCAGTGCTCTATCTGCAAGAACGCATCGGCTTGCACAACAGGCCGTTCAATATCATCAAGTTCCGGTCGATGGTCAATAATGCCGAGAGCTCGGGGCTGCCGCAACTGTCCTCCGATGACGACCCGCGCATCACGCCATTTGGCCGTTTCATGCGCAAGTATCGCATTGACGAGTTGCCACAGTTCTGGAATGTGCTCAAGGGCGAGATGGCGCTGGTGGGGCCGCGCCCCGAGCGCAAGTTCTATATCGATCAGATTCTCCCCAATGTTCCTGCCTATGCACTGTTGCATCAAGTGCGCCCTGGAATCACTTCAATGGGTATGGTTAAGTTTGGCTATGCCAAGAATCTTGATGAGATGCTTGAGAGGGTGAAATATGACCTGATGTATCTGAATAACATGTCCTTGCTCAACGACATCAAGATACTGATCTACACTATCAAAATTGTCTTTACGGGACGCGGAATGTGATGGCTTCAAATCTTGAGACACCGACTCCCGATAAGCCTAAAACCGCCGCTGGAGATATTAGCTGGTGGATTAGGCTGCTCATGTGGCGCGAACGCTACATCCCCGACAAGACCTTTGTGGTCTTGCTGGCTCTTGTTGTGGGCATCGCTTCGGGGCTGGCAGCCGTGTTGCTCAAGACACTCATAGCCCTCATCGCGGGATTTCTGACCAGCCGCTTCAATGTCGATCGCGGTAATCTGCTTTATCTTGTTTTTCCTGCAATTGGTATCCTGTTAGCAAGCAGTTATGTCTATTACATTGCCAGGGAACCCATCTCGCATGGTGTGACCCGTGTGCTGTATGCACTGGCGCTGAAGAAGAGCCGCCTCAAGATCCACAACATGTATTCGTCGCTCATTGCGTCGTCGGTGACCATCGGGTTTGGTGGTTCGGTCGGAGCCGAGGGCCCTATCGTGTTCACTGGCGCGGCCATCGGCAGCAATCTGGGGCAGGCTTTCCGGCTTACACCTCAGACGCTTGCCATGCTCGTTGCATGTGGAGCGGCTGCGGGTATTGCAGGTATCTTTAAGGCTCCAATTGCCGGCATGCTGTTTACTATCGAGGTGCTGATGATCGATCTCACGGCGGGTGCTGCCATCCCGTTGATTGTCGCGTCGGTGGCGGGTGCAACAGTGGCCTATGTGTTCACTGGATATAACGTGGAATTCTTTTTCACCCAGAGCGAGCCCTTTTATGCTTCTCGCATCCCCTATGTGGTGCTGCTGGGTGTCTTTTGTGGCTTTGTGTCACTTTATTTCATCACGTTGATCGACAGGCTGGAGCTTCAATTCAAGCGATTGCGCAACCGCTGGGTGCGCTTTGTCGTGGGGGGGCTCACCTTGAGCATCCTCATCTACCTCATGCCCCCGCTCTATGGTGAGGGCTATGGCGACATCACACGGCTCATCAACGGTGACGTGATGAGTATTTTCAATAACAGCTTGTTTTATGCCTACCGTGACAATGTGGTAGCAGTGTTGCTATTCCTCTTTGCGCTGGGCGCATTCAAGGTGTTTGCCACAGCGGCAACCAATGGCGGTGGCGGTGTGGGCGGAACTTTTGCCCCCTCGTTGTTTGTTGGCTGCATGGCTGGTGTCTTTTTTGCTTATCTGTCCAACAACGTGGGAATCATCGACCTCGACACACCTCTCAGCATCAAGAATTTTGCACTCATGGGCATGGCTGGTGTGATGGCAGGTGTGATGCATGCCCCGTTGATGGGTATCTTCCTCACTGCCGAGATGACTGGTGGCTATGACTTGTTCCTGCCGTTGCTCATCGTGTCGGCCAGCAGTTATGGCGTGTGCCGCATTTTCACCCCCTATGGTATCTACTCACGACGCTTGGCCAAGCGTGGCGAGCTGCTCACCCACCAGAAGGATCGTTCGGTGCTGACGCTGCTCAAGATGGACAGTGTCATCGAGCGTGACTTCCTCACCGTGCATCCCGACATGAGTCTCAAGGAAATGGTGGATATCATTGCCCAGAGCCACCGCAACCTCTTTCCTGTCATTGGCGAGGATGAAAAGCTCGTCGGTGTGGTTCAGCTCGACGATATCCGCAACATCATGTTCCGCCCCGACCTGTATCGACGCATGCATGTCAACCGATTTATGGCCATCCCGCCGGCCAAGGTGGTAGTGGGCACGCCCATGGAGCGTGTAATGAAGACCTTTGACGACACGGGCGCCTGGAACCTGCCCGTCGTGGACGAGGATGGCCGCTATGTGGGCTTTGTCTCAAAGAGCAAGATTTTCAACAGCTACCGCCAGGTATTGAAACACTACACCTACGATTAATAGTGGTTTTAAGAAATGAAAAGAGTATTCTCGTTATTGCTTGTGGTTTTCCTGATGCTGCCGATGATTGCGCATGCAGCCGTTGTGACCGATGGACAAAGTTGTTTAAATGCTGACTCAAGTGCAACATTTCTCGAGGAAATGAACTCGGCAGTAGCCATCGCCGATACTGTTCCCGTTAACACTACCGACACGGTTCCGCCCGTTGACGTCTCGGCACAATTGGAATTCAGGGAGCCTGATGGCTTGGATCTTGATGCTTTCCGTCACTACAATGGCCCTGATTTCCATTTCCTGAAGAACACGACCAACCCGGCAGTCCAGCCCTATACCTTCTTGCCGGACCAGACGTGGGTGGGCATCCCGGTGTTTGCCGCGGGCTGGATCATCAAGGGCGAAAAAGAGGCATTCCGCCAGAACTATAAGAACAAGAACACCAAAATCCGCCTCATCAAGTATGTCTTTCACACCGAGGTGGACAACTATACCCAGTTTGCAGGCATCGGCCTGACGGTCGGCCTCAAGCTGGCCGGCGTCGAGGGTCGCTCCAGCTGGCCTCGTCTTGCCGCCTCGTCGTTGGCATCCTATGCGGTGATGGCGGCCTTTGTCAACGGCATCAAGTAC
>Ga0247611_10003845_pt1 | contig 21672 bp, 9 predicted proteins | sample 177DNAGHGhighgp2_FD_192422 | JGI IMG/M metagenome (GOLD analysis project Ga0247611, IMG submission 192422) | Sheep rumen microbial communities from Palmerston North, Manawatu-Wanganui, New Zealand - 1770 DNA GHGhigh gp2 | ecosystem: Host-associated > Mammals > Digestive system > Stomach > Rumen ... | reverse complement strand
CTGCTTCGGCGTATTCAGGTTGCGGGCTGAGAGATAGACGTTCTTGTTAGCCTCGGGCATCACCAGCACCAGCTTCTTCTCGCCGGCCTTCAGATTGTTCACCAGGCTTACGAACTCCTTGGTCTTAGGTGCGTCGAATGTGAAGTCCTCAAGCACGATGATGGCGTTCTCCTGTGCCTTGTAGGCCAGAGCGCCCTTACGAGCCAGCTGCTTCACCTTCTTGTTCAGCTTGAAACCATAGTCGCGGGGCTTCGGACCGAACACGCGGCCACCACCCTTCAGCAGAGGTGAGTTGATATCACCGTGACGTGCACCGCCGCCACCCTTCTGGCGACCGAGCTTGCGGGTAGAACCTGCGTGCTCCGAGCGCTCCTTGGCCTTAGCGTTGCCCTGGCGCTGATTGGCCAGATACTGCTTCACGTCCAGATAAATAACATGATCGTTGGGCTCAATCCCGAAGATGTTCTCATTCAGAGTCACCTTACGGCCGGTCTCCTGACCGTTCTTGTTCAATACATTCAGTTCCATAGCGATTACTTCTGAATTAAGAGGGTTGAACCATTACATCCTGCCACACTACCCTTCACAAGCAGAAGGTTGTGCTCAGGAATCACCTTTAACACCTTCAGGTTCTGCGTCGTCACGCGGTCACCACCCATGTGGCCACCCATGCGCATTCCCTTGAATACCTTGGCGGGGTACGAACAGGCACCGATAGAACCCGGCTTGCGCAGACGGTCGTCCTGACCGTGAGTGCTCTGGCCTACACCACCAAAACCATGACGCTTCACAACGCCCTGGAATCCCTTACCTTTCGATGTGCCTACAACGTCTACGAACTCTGCGTCAGCGAAAAGCTCTACGGTGAGCGTGTCACCAAGGTTGTAGTCCTCATCAAACTTGAACTCGGCCAAGTGGGCCTTCGGCGTTGTACCGGCCTTCTTGAACACACCCATCATGGGCTTTGTAGTGTTCTTTTCCTTTGCCTCGCCAAAACCAAGCTGAACGGCCTTATAGCCATCCTTCTCTACTGTCTTGACCTGGGTCACAACGCAAGGACCAGCTTCGATAACAGTGCACGGCACGTTCTTGCCGTCGGCACTGAAAACGGAAGTCATTCCGATTTTCTTTCCTAATAATCCTGGCATTTCAGTTTAAAAAAATTGAATAAAAAAGTTGTTTGTATAATGTTGTTAATGTTTGCCACCTATATATTAAATACGGTGCTGCTCCAGTGCCACCATACCGTCTTCATACCTATACACACACAAAAAGCAGAAACAGTCCCAAGCTTTCTTCCTGAAGCTAAACTGCTCTTTTTCAGCGTATTGTTAGCATTCCGCCAGCGCAATAACCACTTTTGCGGCTGCAAAGGTACATATTATTTATATACCAAACAACCTTTTATCTGAGAAAATTATAATAATTTAAACTTTTTTATCAGTTTGTACTAATCTTTCATACAATCTGTATAAAAGAAAAACCAAGGAATGCGTAGAGAGAAGATACGGACTTCCATCGGGCTGCCAAAAGTGTTCCAGTGGATTACTCTTAACGTTTCAAGGGAACGCTCTCAACGTTCCAAGGGATTACTCTTAACGTTTCAAGGGAACGCTCTCAACGATCCAGTGGATTACTCTCAACGTTCCAAGGGATTACTCTTAACGTTTCAAGGGATTACTTCTAACAATCCAGCGGAACACTTTTTACGACATCTCACATTTATATATATATACGCGCGCGAGACAACAATTGTGTTAAAATTACACTTTTTCGCATACTTTTTAAAAAAAACTTTGAAAAATGCTATGACGTAATAAAAATATGATTATATTTGCAAGGTCGAAATACGCCCTTCCGCGAGACGGGCCTGTGGAGACCGTGACCAAGAATACAAAAAACCTTATTTTTTATTTACTAACTTTACTAATTAAACAATGCTTATGAAATTATCAAGACTACTCGTTTTGAGTGCTCTCTGCCTCATCGGACAGAGTGCTATCGCAGCTGATTTCCTGGAGCGTGAAGAGCCAGTACAGCCTTCAATTGGCCCTGGATTCGGCGACAGTGCGATCCCCGCAGAGGCTGTTGTAAAGACCCCTGCAACGTTGGAATACGGCAAATGCTACGTGCTCTACAACAAGGATGCAGAAAAGTATTTCTGCGACGGCAATGAGTATGGCACTCGTGCCAGCGTTGGCGAAAAGCCCATCATGGTGCGCTTCAAGTACGAGGCCGAGACAACCAGAGACCAGGGGAAACTCATATTCCTCGACTATCCCAAGAGCAAGAACCAGTGGAAGAATGTCTTCTTCGAAGACAATGCTCGAATGTTTGTCGACCGCGCTTCACAGCCGAACTATTACTGGCAGGTAATTGCCAAGGAGGGCGACCCGACGACCTATCGTCTGCAGGCATCGAACGCCAACCCCACGCTGACAGCCGATTCACTGAAGGGCTACGTTGGTCTCGACATCACGACTTCTGCTACCAACACAGCACTCAACCCCGCACTCACTGAAGGTGAAAACCACCTTATTGACTGGCAGTTCTTCGAAGTTAAAGACGACAATGTCGACTATACGAAGGAGTGTAGTGACTATCTGATGGCTAAAGAAGCTTACGACATGGCCGCAAAGCTGAAGACCCTTATCGAGACTGCAGAAAGCGAGGGAGCCGACTTCAGCGCTGCACTGGAGGCCTACAACACCCCCACCCTCAGCGAAGAGGAGCTCTACTTGGCTATCATCGCCCTGAACAAAGTGCGCTCAGACTGGGCTGCACAGCAGGCCACACCTGAGAACCCCCGCGACTTCACGATGAAGATCGTCAACCCTGACTACGATAATAACTCGAAGTCAGGCTGGACTATCGCCTATCCCGATGGCGGTTCTAACTACGCTGTAAGCTACGATGTGGCAGAAAGCTTCGGCATCAACTTCTACTACTATCAAGACCTTACCGAACTGCCCACTGGTGTGTTCGCCCTGAAAGCAAAGGGATTCTATCGTGCAGGCGACATTAACCCGGCTTATAAGAACTGGAAAGAAGGCGGTCACGACAACCTGAAGCTCTATGCCATCTCAGGTACCGACAGTCTGACCAAGGCCGTCACCAACATCTACGACGGCGCTTCTGAGGAGAAGGTAGGCAAGGGTAATGAGTCCACCCCTGGCGGCGTGACCCCCGAAATCTACATTCCTAACAACATGGAGGCCGCTGCCGCCTACTTCAGCCTGACAGAAGATCTGTCGCGCTACGACAACGTCATCTACTTCGCTACTGACGACGGCAAGGCTCGTATCGGTATGGCCAAGAACGTAAACATCGGAGGCAACTGGAGCATCTGGGACCAGTGGAGATTGGAATACTACGGTGCTACTGCCGAGGCTTATAAAGTTTGGGCAAAGAACTTCCTGGCACCCGTTGAGACAGAAGGAAAGATCTTCACGGATTCTTATGTTAAAGCTTACACGGCTGCACAGAACTACGATAAAGTTGCCGACAAGGCTTCTGCCCTCGAAGTAATCAAAGCCATCGGGAATGCTGCCGATTCGCTGCTGCTGAACATCGCACTTTGGGACACCCTGCAAGTCGTAGCACAGGAAGCCTATGAAGTTGGCGGCAACGAGAATTTCGACGAGGAATATGCCGGCCAGCTTTCCGACTGGTATGCAGATGAGTATGATGTCATGATGAAAGACGAGGACTACTCGTTCACCAATGCCGAGCTCATTGCAGAGATTGCAAGAGTACGCCAGATGATTACGGATACCAGAAACCACCCAACGGGTAAGGTAGACTACACTTCCATGCTGGTTAACCCAGACTTCGAGAAGGGTGAGCAGGGATGGACAGGATTCAAGACTGTAGCTTCACAAAAGTGGAACGACAACCAGACAAAGAACATGCCTACCACCGGTGGTACTTCCAGCAACACCTGCGCCGAGGCATTCAGCTCGCCCGAGTTCGACCTCTACCAAGTTGTCAAGGGAGCTCCTAAGGGCGTTTATGAGGTTATGGTACAGGGCTTCTGCCGTAACGGCCGTGGCGATGCCGCATGGAACAACTACCAGAACCAGAGCACCTATTCACAGCCTGGCAAGTTCCCCGTCTACGTCTACCTGAACAACAAGCAGACTCCGTTCAAGAGCGTCTTCGAGGAGTCAAAGGAAGCTGGCTACTACAAGGGTGTCAACAGCGGTTCTGAGGTGTATACGAAGAATGAACTTGACTTCCCCGACGGTATGGTATCATCTGCTATTGCCTTCAGCGAAGGAATGTACCAGAACAAGGCTTACGCACTCGTTGCCAACGACGGTGATGAAATGCGCATCGGTGTGAAGGGCACGTCTGCCGGCCTCGACGGCGAGGACGACAACTGGGTGATCTTCGACAACTTCCGTCTGACATGGGTCGGTTTCCAGTTCGACATCGTGAAGGAGGCCATCGACGAGGAACTGCCTAAGATTCAGGCCAAGGAGAGCGAGAAGATGAGTAAGACTGCACATTCTCAGCTTGTTAATGTCATTACAGCCGTCAATGCAGCTGTGGAAGCTCAGGACGGTGAGGCTGCCTTCGAGCAGCTGGCTAAGATCTTCGATGTCGATGTCGTTGTGTCGGCTTCAATCCTGAAGTTCGCCCCACTCACCGAAGCTGTTTCAAATCTTGAGAAAGAAATTGCTGCAGCTGAGGAGGCTGGACGTCAGGCTTCTCTCCAGGCTGCTTACGCTCTGTCCAACGACATCACCGGAGGACTCCGTGATTATAAGTATGAGGACGACGAAGTGGAAGGTCTCATCACTGAGATCAACAGCATGATTGGCAAGCTCCGTATGCCGGACAATGTCGAATTGGCCAGCGACGAGAATCCTGTCGACATGACCAGCATCATCCAGAACCCGAACTACGACACCGATACAAAGGGATGGCTGGGTACAGCTCTCGGCTATGGTGGCGACAACGGTCAGGTAGCTGAAATCTACAACACTGCCGACGGCTTCGACACCTATCAGGACTTCAACGGTCTGCCCGCAGGAACATACGAGCTGAGCGTACAGGGCTTCTATCGCGCCGGCTATTCCGACTTCGATTACAAGCATCGCGACAGCCTCGACCTCAACCGCGCTTGCGTCTATGGCATGAGCTACTCTAAGGCTGAAGGCGACAGCACGATGAGCGCCAAGCAGCTGATGCGTCTGAACTCGCTCACCACACAGACCAGCAGCGAGGGTCTTCCCTATGAGTATCTGAACTGGATCCAGAAGGAAGTCGACAACTACATATGCGTAGACTCTGCTGACGTGGAAGGCGATATGACTTACCTCATCCTGCCCAACATGATAATTTCGGCCAACGGTGAGTTCGCCAAGGGATTCTTCCAGGGCAACACTGTCACATTCAAGCTCGATGAAGGCAAGACCATGCGTATCGGTATGATCAAGCGCGTTGGCATTGGCAATGACTGGTGTCTCTTCGACAACTGGAAGCTCATTTACTACGGTGCCAACAGCCAGAAAGCCATCGACGATGACGAATCGCACACCGCTATCGAGGACCGCACAGCTCCTATTAGCGTAGCTCGTGTTGAGTACTACACCCTCGACGGTCGTCGTGCCGCTGCTGCCGGACGTGGCATCATGATCCAGCGCACCATAATGAACAACGGTGCTGTCGTCATCCGCAAGGTACGCAAGTAAGTGTAGCACATCCATCGAAAGATGCTTAACAAAGCATGACACGTAGTAAAGAACTATCAATTCTCTCATAACCAAGGACTGGAGGCGGGTTAAAGACCCGCTTCCAGACCTTACGTTTTATAAAAAGAAGCCTGCAGCAGGCCAAAACGCTGCAACAACAGAAGCCAGCAACAGGCATAAGTGCTGCAACCATCCGAATGCCTCACGATTTTGTCGTGAGAGTATCTCCCCAAAGAAGGAAACACAGAGCCCCTACCCTGGGGCCACCCTATACCAGAAACCTCCGGTCAAGACGGAAAATCTGGAAACCTAAGAGCAAAACCTAACAAAGATACTAACCAAAAATAAATTACTATGAAGCGAAAAACTGTCATGAAGCAAGGACGGCTGTCAATGCTCCTCGCCTGTTCGCTGATGATGGGAACCACCGTGTTCACCTCGTGCGCCGACCGCGACGACGACGTGCTCACGGGTCAGCCCGACTGGCTGGGCAACTCCATCTACGAACGACTGGAACAGGACGGCAACTATCCTGAGATGCTGCGACTCATCGATGACATGGGACAGCACGAGACCATGAGCAAAACAGGTTCGCGAACACTCTTCGCTGCCAACCACGATGCCTTCACACATTGGTTTGAGACCAACACATGGGGAGCTCGCAAGTACGAAGACCTGACGCCGGCCCAGAAGAAGCTGCTCTTCAACAATGCTGTTATCCCCAATGCCTATCTCATCGAGCTGCTCTCGAACGTGCAAGCCATCAACGACGAATCAGATCCGCAGAAAGGCATGTGCATGCGCCGCGAGACGCTCAGCGACCCCACCGACTCCATCCCCTTGATGCTGCCCAGTCAGATGCCGAAAGGTAAGTATTGGGACTACGTACGTTCGCGCAGCAAGGGCATCCGCATCATGAAGGACAACACCAAGGCACCGATGATACACTTCCTCCCTGCCTTCATGAGCGCGAACAATATTACTTCTAAGGACTTGGAAATCCTGACCAATGGCGTATCGACATCTATCGAGGACGCATGGGTCGACGGACAGCGTGTAGAAGAGACCGACATCACCTGTAAGAACGGTTACATCCAAAAAGTAGCAGGCGTCATCGAGTCGGCTCCCAACATCTCAGAGATTCTTCACAACCATCCCTGGAACATGTCGAAGTGGACTGAGCTGATGGACCGTTTCTCAGCCCCCTACTATGTGGGAGCTGACGTAGACCGCGGCATCGACTCGCTCTTCGTACTCCACTATTTCACGAACCTCGGACCTTCTGGAACCAACAACAAGTCGCCAGACGTGAGTACCACAGAACTGGGAAAGACGATTGCCGACGACTGTCTGCTCAACCTTGACCCAGCCTGGAACACCTACTACGAGGTAGGTTCCTCGTCGGCAAAGAATATCGCAAACGATTGCGCCGCCATGTTCGTACCTTCAAATAGTGCACTTAACTACTGGTGGGATCACGACGGATCAGAGCTGAAAGAGAAATACGGGACATGGGACAATCTGCCCGACAACATCGTAGCCCAGCTCATCAACGTAAACCTGAAATCGTCGTTCGTAGCCACTGTACCTTCTAAGTTCGGCACTGTACTCGATGACGCAAAAATGGAACTGGGCTTAGAGCCACAGTATGTCGACTCCTGCTTCATGGGATGCAATGGTGTCGTATACTTGATGAAACGTGTGTTTCCCCCACGTGCCTTCTCGAGCGTAGCCTTCCCTGCTATGGTGCATCAGGACATCATGCGCATCATCAACTGGGCTATCAACGATGTCAGCATGGCTTTCGGTCCGTATCTGAACTCGATGGATACACGCTATAGTCTCTTCCTCCCCACCAATACCGCTATGCTCCGCTACGTCGACCCCACTACCTTCGGCGAGACTGACCAATTGGTATACGAATTTGGATGGGATGACACCAACGAGACGGTAAAAGCCGCCTTGAAATACTACCGCAAGAACGCGACTACAGGCGAACTGGAATTCTATAAAGACCTTGAGACCACCGTTGTTGCCAAGACAACCAAACAGATGAACAGCGGTGCAACCTGTGAGATCAGAAACCGTCTGTCAGACCTTCTCAACCAGCTCATTATCGTAGGTAATGTCGAGGATGGCCACAAGTTCTACAAGTCGAAAGGCGGTGCCATGGTGCAAGTGAGCAATGCAGGCAATGTAGGTTCGATGACCGTAAGCGGCGGCTACCAGAATGAGACCAACAAGCCCATCACGATTATCAACAGATATGACAAGACAGAGACTGGTAACGGTATAGCCTACCTCATCAACGACGGACTGATCGAGGCCTCTAGTAATTCGCTCTATGAGGCACTCTCAGAGCGTCCGACCCAGATGGGCAAGTTCCTCGAGTTGTTGCAGACTTCGTCAGCAGACTCTTCTAAGTACAACATGCTTGTAAGGACTAGCGGCAGCTACCGTTGTCCGAATTACCAGACGAACTACAACCTTAGTCTCTTCGAGAAATACAACTACACAGTCTACGTGCCTACCAACGAGTCGATACAGAAACTCATCGACGACGGCTATCTGCCCACCTGGACAGACTTTGAAGCACAAGACGAGGACAAGTGGAGCGGCGACGAAAAGAAAATGTGGGCTGCGCGCGCTATTATCCGCAGCCGCATACAGAACTTCCTGAAATATCATATCCAGGACAACTCTGTGTATATCGGTTCAGACCAGACTGGAACGAATCGTTACGAGACAGCAAAGCTGAATCACGCTACTCAAAAATTCGTTCCGCTTGAAGTTACCGCTACCGACAACAGTATGACCATCGGTTATGGTCAAGACGATGCTGCACGTGCCGCACAGAAGCGCAATGTCGTCACAACTGACCAGAGCCTATACAACATCATGTGCCGTGAGCGATGGATTAGCGGTGTTGGCTACACCCGCATGCTCGGCCCAGTATCCGATGTCGTAGTACACCAGATTGATGGTCCGTTGTTCTTCGACAATTCACTCACATCGAAGACCTGGGAACAGCAGATAAAAGACGAAGTTGACCCTAACTTCACTAAATAACAAACATGTACAAAGAACCAAAACGATATGAGACACCTAAAACACATATCATCAAACGTCGGTAGGCTTGTCGTAGCTTGTATGCTGACCGTGATAGGTGCGCTGCAAGTCAACGCTCAGACCATCACGACCGTACATGGTACGCTGAGCGACGACATGGGACCACTCATGGGAGCCACCGTGTGCGAAATAGATGCCACCGGACGTATCATCGAGTCGGCCATTACCGACCTGAATGGTAACTTCACCATGAAGGTGCGCAACCAGAAAGATAAAATCCGCTTCAGCTATGTAGGTTTGAAGACTGTCACCTTGCCTATCAACAAGTCGACCTACAACCTCAAGTTGGAATCGGCCACCCAACTGAAAGAAGTGGTGGTGAAGTCGAAGAAACGCGCACAGGGTAACGGTCTGCCCATCCCCGAACGCGAGATTTCATACGCCTCACAGACCATCTCGATGAAAGAGTTCGAAGGACTGGGCATCACCTCAGTCGACGAAGCTCTGCAGGGCCGTATAGCCGGTCTCGACATCGTGGCCAGCTCAGGTAACCTGGGTTCTGGCTCTACTATGCGTCTGCGTGGTACGTCGAGTATCTCGACCCTCACCAACCAGAACCCCCTCATCGTTATCGACGGCAATGTCTGGAGCGACGATGCAGGCGAACTTTCGTCTTTCGACCTCAGCTCTTCGAACGACGAACAGTTTGCCCAGCTGCTGAAAATCAACCCTGAGGACATCTCCTCTATCAAGGTGCTAAAGGATGCTGCCGCAACGGCCATCTACGGTTCGCAGGGCGGTAGCGGTGTTATCGAGATTACCACAAAGCGTGGTGTACGCGGAAAGCCTAAACTCACCTACTCGCTGAAGCTCACCGGCACCTACCAGCCCAAAGGCTATGACCTGCTCAATGGTGATGACTACACCATGCTGCTAAAGGAGAGCTACTTCAACCCCACGCAAGACAATGAGGCTGCATCAGGCGTAAAGTCCATTAATTACCTCGATCCAAGTGTCTACACTGAGGCTGAACAGTATAACAATAACACCGACTGGGTGGACGAGGTAACACAGTGGGGTCTGCGTCAGAACCATTACCTCACCATCTCGGGTGGTGGCGAGAAAGCGACCTTCCGTATCTCAGGCGGTTTCGACAATGAGACAGGTACCCTCATCAAGCAGAAACTACAGCGCTTCTCTACCCGACTGAACCTCGACTACAACGTGTCGCAGCGCATCCGCGTGCAGACCAACTTCGCACTTACCTATACTAAGAACGACACGCAGTCGAACGACATCCTTGCCATCGCACAGAAGAAGATGCCTAACGTTGGTGTGTACGAACAGGATCGCTACACAGGAGCCGACATGGGCAACTATTATAATATGTTGCAGAACGAGGGTAAGACCTACAATTGGGAACTCAAGGACGGCATATGGCAGTGGGTGGTCGACAAAGACTATTTCAAGAATGACCAGCTCACCTACGTCAACCCTGTGGCAAAGGCCAACCTGGCCAAGGACCAGACTCGTTCGTACGACATGACCCCTGAGCTCGTCATCAACTACCAGTTGCTTGGAATGGACGAAGACCATTGGCAGCTGAACTGGCGCGGATCGGTCTACATGAACATATCAAACAAATACATCGACCGCTACTATCCTTCAGAACTGGTGACCACGTCGTGGAACTCAAACGACCACAACACCTCATACTCGGCCAGTTCAAAGAGTGTATCGTTTAACACCAAGCATACACTGACCCTTATCCCTGCCTTCGAAAACAAAGACCATTCGGTGTTGGCCATGGGTCGCTTCGAGCTGAACTCCGGTAACGCTACCGGACAGTCGACCAACGGCTACGGCCTGGCCTCTGGTTCGATTACCAGCCCTGATGCCGGCGGTATGATCACTAATCCAGGCTCGAGCTTTAACGAGTGGCGTTCGATGTTCTTCACCTTCTCTGCCCACTATGCCTACAAAGGTCGCTACATGGCTGATGTCTCGTTGCGTGCCGACGGTACGACTAAGTTCGGACCTGGCCGCCGTTGGGGGTACTTCCCAGCTGTGTCGCTACGTTGGAACATCATCGACGAGCCTTGGATGGAATGGAGCAAGAAGGTCATCTCGATGCTCTCCGTACGTCCCACATGGGGCCGCGTAGGTCATCAGCCCAACCGCGACTACCTCTACACGAGTATCTATCGTTCAGGGGCAAACTACATCGGACAGGCTTCGTTCGTGCCTGACAACATCCGTCTGACCTCAATGAAATGGGAGACGGTGACACAGTACAACCTCGGTTTCGACCTCGGACTGCTTAATGACCGCATCAGCCTCGCTTTCGAGGTATATCAGTCTACCACTGAAGATATGCTCATGGGCGGTTTCCGCATTCCATCGACCTCAGGTTTCCAGACCCTGGCCTACAAGAATGACGGTAAGCTTCGCAATACAGGTTGGGAGTTCACCCTCAACACCAACAAGCTGCTGAAGATCGGCAAATTCCAGGTGGACATGAATGCCAACTTCGGTAACAACCGCAATGAGCTGCTAGAGATGGACCAGAATATTCTGAACGGACTGAACTACGCGTTCAACTACACCAACCGTCAGGTGCTGCAGCGCGTACAGCTCAACAACCCCTTCGGTGCCATCTACGGTTTCCGTTACAAGGGCGTTTACAACGTAAACTACGAAACCTTCCAGGGACTTGCCAACGATGCCGTGCTCAACGAGCTGAACGTACCGAAGGATGAGCGTTATAAAGCTTTCCTCAACGGTACACTGCCCGATGCGTACTATCAGGCAAAGAAAGTAGAAAAACGCCCCTACACGGCTCCTGTTGCCCTCAACGAGAACGGAGAACCCATCTTCGACTCACAGGGTATGCCCAAACACATCGTCTTCGGACAGAGCAACAACGAGGGTGAAGGTCTCACCAAACCCCACCAGTTCAAGGGCGGTGATGCAGTCTATGAAGACGTGAACCACGATGGCAACATCGACAAGTATGATATCGTATACCTCGGTTCTTCATTGCCAAAATTGACCGGTGGCTTCGGATTCTCGTTCAGCTACAATGGCTGGCGTCTGAGCACCCAGTTCAACTATCGTATCGGCAACAAGATCCTGAACATGGCACGTCTCGACCTCGAGGCAATGACAGGCAACAACAATCAAAGCCAGGCCGTGAACTACCGTTGGCGTAAGGAGTTCCAGGAGACCAGCATTCCTCGTGCTATGTATGGTACGACGAACAACTACAACACGCTCGTCAGCGATCGCTTCGTCGAGGACGGCTCTTACCTGCGTATGAGCTACGCCCAGCTGTCGTATGCCATCCAGAAGAAGCACCTGAAATGGATTGGCCTGAGCCGCATCAACCTCTATGCCAGTGTGAACAACCCGTTTGTAATCACTAAGTACACGGGCGTTGACCCCGACGTGAACATCGGTGGTTACGGAGCTGCTACAGACTGGGGACAGACCCCGCGTGTACGCTCCTATACCCTCGGCGTAACAGTGGACTTCTAAAAAGGACGTCATAACGTGATAACGAAATAACGAGATAACGTCATAACGAAACAACAAGAAACTATGAAAACTTACCATAAAATAATAATAGGTGCCGTAGGTCTCGCAGGAACGCTCTCCTCCTGTTCCGACTACCTCGAGGTGGAACCGCGCAACCTGGTTATCCTGGAGCAGTTCTGGAACGAGAAGACCGATGTCGACAACTGCGTGGCAGGCTGCTATGAGGGTCTGCAGTCGTTCGATTGCATGGCACGCATGATAGCCTGGGGCGAGTTCCGCTCTGACAACGTCGTTGCCGCTCAGAAAGCCAAGGACGATGACCTGCATATGTACCGTCTGCTCACCGAGAACATCGACCCGAGCAATGTCTACACCAACTGGGCTAGTCTCTATACAGTCATCAACCGCTGCAACACGGTGATGCACTATGCCCCCGACGTGCAGAAGAAAGACCCGTCGTTCAGCGAGTCGGACTTAAAAGCTATCATCGGCGAGGTGACAGCAATCCGCGACCTGTGCTATTTCTATCTGATTCGCACTTTCCGCGACGTACCCTACATCACAGAGGCCTACACCGACGACGACCAGCCGATGGATATTGGTAGCACGCCGTTCAATGAAATCCTCGACAAACTGATTAACGACCTGGAAACGGTAAAAGACGATGTTGTGACGACATATCCTACACAGATTGGAGCCGTGAACCTGTACCAGTATGGCCGCATCACAAAAACAGCCATCTGGGCAATGCTCTGCGACATGTATCTGTGGAAGCAGGACTATGCCAAGTGCATTGAATATGCCGACACAATCATCGGTACAAAGCGTAAACAGGCTCAAGAGGCTCAAGGGATAATCTACAACAACATGACAAAGTATTTCGACAACTATCCTCTCATCAACAACTATATCAGCACGAATGACTTAGGCTACCCCTACTTCGGCAATGCCTACAGACAGACATTCGGAACCTTCTTAAGCGATGAGATTCTGTTCGAACTATACTTCACGCAGAACGACAACCAGCTGGCCAATGGAGCTGTGAGCACCTACTATGGCAACCCCGACAACGGCTGGTACTTCCGAGTCAGCCCATCGACCTACGTAGCCAGTGATGTGAGCAACAAGACGTACAAGCTCTTTGTTAACGATAAAGATGCACGAAACTACGAAAACATGCTTTCGTCATCTCAGATTGCGAAATACGTCTTGCATACACACCAGACTCAGGTTCCGACCACTGGTAGCCCCACTTCGTTTGGCTTGGGTTCGTGGACGAAAGATAAGAATCACTCCAGTTGGATACTCTATCGCCTTACGGACATCATGCTGATGAAGGCAGAAGCCTTGACCAAACAGGCAACAAGCGATACCGATCCGAAACTGACAGAAGCTTATGAGATAGCACGCGTTATCAATAAGCGCTCACTACTCATCAACCCTGATAATATCACTCCAACGAGTACATATCTGCTTAAAATGCCGACCACAGACCAGAAAAATGCAGTCGAGAATCTGGTATTCCAGGAGCGTCAGCGTGAATTGATGTTCGAAGGCAAGCGTTGGTATGACCTCGTACGCCGCTCCATGCGCGACGGGAATACCAACTACCTAACACAGCAGATGGCCAACAAGGGACTGCAGAACTCCGCCGTCGTCAACTCACGACTGCAGAAGATGGAAGCAATGTTCCTGCCATGCAACCTCGAGGAAGTGAAGGTGAACAAGAACCTGTGGAAGAACCCATCCTACACGTTCGACACCTCTGTGAAATAACAACGCGGACAACCTCTAAAAAGTTTACAAGTCATGAAAGAACTGAAAACAAGAATATTAGTTGTGGTGAGCATCATAGCACTGATAGCTCCGCTGTTCACTGCCTGCTCTGATGAACCTGAAGGTGACAACTTCCGTACCTTCAGCGACGAAATGATGAGCACGTATCTGAAGAACCGTTCGCAGTACAGTCTCTTCACTGAGGTGGTTACTCGAGCTAAACTCATGGACCTGCTCTCAGCCTATGGTTCCTATACATGTTTCCTGCCCACCAACCAAGCAATGGAAACATATCTCAGCGGGAAAGGCCTCTCGGCAGTGAGCCAGATGAGCGATGCCGACTGCGACACCCTTGCACGCACCCACATGCTCGATGTGCTCTATTCATCCTACAGCATGCCCGAAGGTGTTCTGACTCAGCCAAACATGAACAATCGTTATCTGACTGTCTCACGCGAGCTGGACGAAAGCCAGAACCAGATTATCTGCATCAATGGCGATGCACATGTCATCCGCGAACTGCAGGACGACTCGGTGACCAACGGTATCATACACCCCATCGACAAAGTACTAGAGAGCTCGACCGACTATCTGGCCGATGTCATTGGCAGAAATCCCAACCTCAAACTGTTTACAGAAGCGCTGAGCAAGACCAAGCTGAAGGACTCGATGGCCCTCTATCGTGACCCGAACTACCAGCAGGAGCTCAATGATGACGGAACGGTTTTCTTCTTCGACTACACCACGGGTGCCGACATCTACGAATCAGCACGTTCTCCAAAAGAGAAACTTTACGGATATACCGCCTTTATCGTACCGGACAATGTACTGAAGGAGAAATATGGTATCGAGACGCTGGAGCAGCTTTACAACAAAGCCTGTGAAATTTACGACCCCATCTATGGCGGAATAAATGAAGATTATCATAAGTTCAAGAACAGCGATACCGACTTCTCGCCTCTCACCGATCGTCGCAACCCGCTGAACCGCCTCATCTCTTACCACCTGTTGAACCGTAACGTACACGGCTACAACCTGCTGACGGTAGTCAACAACTATGGTATCCGAGCTGACAAGATCAACCCGACAGAGTGGTATCAGACGCTCTTCCCCTATGCCATGATGAAAGTTGAAAAGGTGACTGTCGACAATTACGTTCGCGGTGCCGTGAAAAATGATATCTACCTGAATCGTCGTGAGGATGACCGTTACTCGGGCATCACCGGTGCACACGTATTACCCACAGTAGAAGGCGACTATAATAACGAAGCACTTAATGGTATCTACTTCCTCATTGACGATCTACTGAAATATGACAATGTCACCAAAGATCAAGTGATGAACTGTCGCATGCGCATGGACATGTCGACTATCTTCCCTGAAGTGATGACTAACAGCATGCGAATGAACTACAAGAGCGAGACAGCTCTCTTTACGAACGACCCAGCCCATGACCACAGCGAGACTTATGGAACGAACTATTTCTTCCCGGAAGGCTATCTCGAAGGCGTAAAGGTAAGCAACAACGGCTACTTCATCTACCGCCGTCCGCGATTGGGATTCTATAGCTATTGCGGCGACGAGTTCATCTGTCAGGGCAACTTCGACGTGACTTTCCGCATCCCGCCAGTGCCGACAGAGGGCGACTATCAGGTGCGCCTCGGTTTCGCAGCCATGAAGCAGCGTGGTATCGTACAGATTTACTTCGACGAGAACCAGTCGGGCAAGATGGAGCCGCAAGGCATTCCTCTCGACATGCGTCACGACCTGTCGCACACAACGATTCTCGGAAGCACTTACTGGGATGCTCATGCCAACTACGACAACCTGAGTGACGAGCAGAAGAGTGAGGAGCTCAAGGAACTGAAGAACAAGGGATACTATCGCGGCGCTTATGGTGCCAACACGTCCTGGAGCCTGCAGCCTATCCTCAATTACACAGGAACTCCTATGTCAAATATGGCTCCTACGCTGAGACTGGTACTCTGCACGGTTCATATCCGTCCTAACGAAGATCACCACGTACGCGTTCGCCTGGTTTCAGAGAACCTGAACGACGACCCGACGGTGAACAACAACAACGAGGCCATGCTCGACTACATTGAGATTGTGCCGAAGAGCGTTTACGGTATTACTGACGAGGGAATGGCAGAGGATCCGCTATAAACCAGATTCTCCTGAGTTGAACACCAATTTGACAATAAACGAAGAATAATAACTATGATTCGCAAAAACATATATATAAAGATGGTGGGGATGGCTTTCGCCTCCCTAACCATCCTGGGTTGTGCCGATGAATGGGACGACCACTATGAGGGTAGTGCTGAAGGGGTGACCCAAGGTAACTTGTGGGAAGCCATCAGCAGCAATGCCGACTTGAGCAACTTCAAGCGCGTGTTGGAGGCTACAGGCTACAACGTGCCTCTGGCTGGTAGCCAGCAGTTCACCGTATTTGCCCCCACCAACACTGAGCTCACCGATGCCAAGGTGGAGGAAATACTGAAGCAGTACCAAGAGGACAAAGTTGCTGGAGTGAAGGATAAGGAGAACCGAGCCATCAAACGCTTCGTCAAAAACCACATTGCCCTCTACAATTACTCTGTGGCCAAGAGCGGCAGCGAGACTGTCACGCTGATGAACGGGAAAACAGTTCAGCTGACCCCTGAGAATATCGGCACAAGCAAGCTACTCTCGTCCAACACCCTGACGGGCAACGGACTGCTGTTCCAGATAGACAAGCAGATGGACTATGCCTTCAACCTCTTTGAATACATGGCAGCCAACGAACTGATTGACAGCGTGGGCAACTTCCTCAACCATTTCACTACTGACGAGTTCTACCCTGCACTCAGTGTGGCTGGCGGTATCGAGGACGGAAAGGTGTGGTATCTTGATTCCGTGACTTACCTCAGGAACGAACTGTTCTCATACACGCAGATAAATCGTCAAGCAGGTCTGGGCCTCATTCAGAGCGAGGATAGTTTCTACAGAATGGTCATTCCGACAAACGACGAATGGAACCGCATGGTAGCTGAATATACACCTTACTTCAAGTATGATGATGGCGTTTTACGCCACGACTCCATGCAATGGGCTGAAACACGTATGAACATCTTGCGTGGTACAGCTTTCAGTGCTACACGAAATGCCAAGAAAGTGGATAACGAATGGAAATGGAACGAAGACTCCGTATTATCATACAACAGCTTTGAGTACACCTACCGCATCCTATGGGGTGACTATGGCATGAAATACTACCAGTACAGCAATCCTGCCAATCTTTGGAAAGGAATAAGCTCGTTCAACTGCAGCAATGGCGAGGCAATCATCTCTGACAACTGGAAAATTGACAAGCGGCAGACCTTCATGCGTGATAACATCATAGAAGGAGAAAATACCAACCGACTGGATTCTGTTGATAAGTCAACGACGCTTGATGCTGACTACAAAATCGTCGCAGCAACCAGTCCTTACTACGGAAAGATTTCCCAAAACAGAGTGGTCATCATCCGACCCTCCGGAACTTCTGCCTCGAAAGCATGGTTCAACGTTCCGGAACTGCTTTCAAACGTTGGCTATGACATTTCAGTCGTCATGGCACCTATCCGTTCGGCAGACACAACGGCCGTTGACACACTGCCTTCAAAATTCAGGGCCAACATCAGCTTCCATCATCTTGATGGCAAATTATCAAAAGAATACTATCTACCCGATTCAACAGTAAAAGCAAGTCAGCGTGTTGACTTTGAAAGCAAGCCTTGGGAGGTAGACACCATCCTGCTGGTCAGCGACTTCAAGTTGCCTACATGCTCCTATGGGTTGGATGACCCGCAGGTACACATCAGTTTGGAATCGCACGTAACATCATCTGAGCGACGCAACAAGACAAAGACCGCAACGATGTGTATCGACTGCTTCTTAGTGAAGCCGCACGAATAGTATACCTGAATTAAGAACCTGCAAACGAAATATTAGCAATATGAAGAACTATATATTATTTGGATTAGCACTGCTGACAGCCTTCCCACTGGGTGTTTATGCCCAAGATGAGGACGAAGAAGGCGGCGAGGTAGAGATGGTGGCCAAGCGCAAGGTGATAGAGCGGAAGCAGTATGACCTACGTACCATCACAGGCCACGTGATCGATGCCGCAACAGGACAGCCTCTGTCGGGTGCCATGGTGCGCTCGATGGGCATTGACGGCTACAGCGCACTGACCGAGGATGACGGAACCTACACAGTGAAAGTGCCTACATTCGTCACATCGGTCTATGTGAACATGCCTGACTTCAACCCCGTTGTGCTCGGACTAATAGAAGAAGAGGGACAGAAGACGGTGAAGCTCTATCCCGCTACCTTCAAGGCTGAATACACGCAACAGACCAACGTGCTCGGTGACCAGACGGCCACGGACATGAAATATACCAATGCCATCAACATCAAGGATGAGATACAGAAACAACTGGGCGCACAGGCATACACCATCACCCGCAATGGTACACCAGGCGTGGGTAGCGTGATGTTCCTGCAGGGTCTGAACTCACTGAATGTCAACGCACAGCCGTTGGTAGTCATTGACGGTGTGATCGTAGACCAACAGTATGGCCGCACTATGCTCCACGACGGCTTCTATAACGACATCCTGAACAACGTGGCTGCCGCCGATATCGAGAAGGTGACGGTGATGCGCAACGGTACGGCCCTCTACGGAGCAAAAGGAGCCAATGGCGTAATCCTCATCCAGACACGCCGAAGCAAGTCTATGGCTACACGCATTACAGCCACAGCATCAGCCGGTGTGACGATGAAACCGAAGTTCCTGAAAATGATGGATGCATCACAGTATCGTTCGTATGCTTCAGAATTGCTTAAGTCGACCGGTACCCGTATCACAGACTTCAAGTTCCTGAACAGCGATCCTACCTATTATTATTATCCACAGTATCACAACGATACCGACTGGAAGGATGAAATCTATCAGACTGCAATCTCGCAGAACTACGGCATCAACGTGGAAGGTGGTGACGATGTAGCCAACTACAACCTCTGGTGAACTACCTGATGTCTGAAAGTCCGATGAAATACAACGACCTTGACCGTCTGAACGTCCGCTTTAACACCGACATCTCGCTGCTGAAAATACTGGACGTACGCTTCGATGCCTCATTCTCGAACCAGACACGCAACATCCGTGATGACGGAACACCTTCAGGCTATGACGAAGGTACTCCGACGGCACCCTCGTTCCTGGCCTACGCCAAGGCTCCGTTCATGAGTCCTTACAACTACGCCCATCCTGATCGCAACACATCATATATCACTGATCACTTGGATATCGACGAGGAGAGCTACCTTTCAGAGGCACTGGCCTACTACGGCAACTACAACTGGAAGTTGGCCAACCCCGTAGCCTTGAATGAATATGGTGATGCACCAAACAAGAACCGCTTCGAGAACTCGATGCTTAACCTCGCCGTGACACCGAAGCTGAAGTTCGGTAAGAACCTTTTCGTGCAGGAACATTTCAGCTACAACCTCGTAAACACAAACGAGAAGTATTACGTGCCTATCAATGGCGTGCCTAACTATTATGTCTCGAACGTCAATAACACCGTGAACAACGAGGTGCGCTCACTCTTCTCGAAACAGCAGTCGGTGATGAGCGACACACGCGTAGACTGGAAGAACCGCTACGGTGCACATGACATCCACGTCTTCGGTGGCGCCCGTATCAACTGGGAGACCTACACTCTGAACTCGCAGCTGGGCTACAATACCGGTAGCGACAAGACCCCATACATCAGCAACAACAACAAATACCTGCAACTGAGTGGTCAGAATGACTCATGGAACTCGTTGGCATGGTATGCACAGGCTGAATATAACTACAAAGGACGCTACTTCCTCCAGGCCAACCTGACTGCTGAAGGTTCTTCGCGCTTCGGCACAGATGCCGGCGGACTGAAACTCGCCGACGTTGCATGGGGCATATTCCCTGGTGTGCAAGCTTCATGGGTAGTAAGCAATGAGCCCTGGCTGGCCAAAGTTGACGGTATCGACTACCTGCGATTGAATGCCGGATATGAGGTGACAGGAAACGACGACATCGACTACTTCGCTGCTCGCACCTACTTCCGCGCACAGCAATTCCTTGCTGCAATCTCAAGCTTAGCTATCGACGGTATCGGCAATACTGAGATTCAATGGGAGACGACACGCCGCTTCAACATCGGTCTGGAAACAAGTCTGATAGACAACCGTCTGAGCTTTGGTTTCAACTACTTCCGTTCTTGGACTGACAACCTGCTGAACTACCAATCGCTCTCATACCTCTCGGGTATCGAGAAGAACTGGGCCAATGGTGGCAAACTGGAAAACCAAGGTTACGACATCAGCTTCACTGCTAAAGTGCTGAACCTAAAAGACTGGCAGTGGCAGATAGGTGCCAGCGCAGGCCACTACAAGAACGAGATTAAGGAACTGGTGGACGGCAAGGACTATATCGATAACAACATCTACGGTGCTACTATCCGTACGCAGGTTGGTCAGGCAGCAAACCTCTTCTACGGCTACAAGACCAACGGTGTTTATGCTACCACTGAGGATGCGCAGGCTTCAGGCCTCTATTTCTGGGCCAGCAATGGTGTGACCAAAAACAACTTCGGAGCTGGTGACGTACGCTTTGTCGACCTCAACGGCGACGGCGAAATCAACAAAGAAAAAGATCGCACCGTCATCGGCGACCCGAACCCCGATGTCTATGGCAACATTTTCACCACAGTAGCCTGGAAACGTCTGAAGCTCGATGTACGCTTCAACTACTCACTGGGCAACGACATCTTCAACTACCAGCGTCAGCAGTTTGAGTCGGGCAGCCGTTTCATGAACCAGACAGCTGCACTGAACATGCGCTGGCAGAGAGAGGGACAGCAGACTGACGTTCCTAAGATTACCTTCCAGGATCCGATGGGCAACGCTCGCTTCAGCGACCGCTGGATTGAGGATGGAAGCTACCTGAAACTTAAGTCGGTAACCCTGAGCTACGACCTGCCGCTGAAGTCGGAATTCATCCAGGGATTGCAGTTCTGGATTCAGGGAAACAATCTGCTCACATTCACCAAGTACTTAGGAACCGATCCTGAGACAACCATGACATCGGCTGTCATCGGACAGGGTATCGATGCCGGACGCATCGCCCAAAGCCGCTCAGTGGTGGCAGGTGTGAAGATCAACCTGTAATGATGTAATTGAGTGTTTTACAATTGATAATTGATAATTATGATTACAACGATAAAAAACAGTCTGAAGTTTGTATTGTGCGCAACACTCTTCACACTTCCCACATCACTACTCACCTCTTGCTCTGACTTCTTCGAACAGGAGTCAGACCACGTGATGTTTGCTGACCAGCACAGTCTGGATAATGCTTCGGATACCATCTATAGTGTGACGGGCATTATGAAGAAACTGCAGAAACTAGCCGACCGCACCATTCTCCTTGGTGAGGCACGCGGAGACCTTGTCGACGTGACAGATGCCACCTCGGCCGACCTGCGCAACGTGGCTCTATTTGATATTGACGACAACAATG
>Ga0247611_10003844_pt1 | contig 21678 bp, 14 predicted proteins | sample 177DNAGHGhighgp2_FD_192422 | JGI IMG/M metagenome (GOLD analysis project Ga0247611, IMG submission 192422) | Sheep rumen microbial communities from Palmerston North, Manawatu-Wanganui, New Zealand - 1770 DNA GHGhigh gp2 | ecosystem: Host-associated > Mammals > Digestive system > Stomach > Rumen... | reverse complement strand
GAGAATGGCTTGAAAATCACGTACAATTTACACTTGAGGAGGGAGAATAATCATGGCAAAACAGGATTTAAAGAAAAAGCTAGATATTTTCCTTGCTGAAAAATTCGAAGAATTAAAATTGGAAGAAGCTCTAGGAGATAGATTTGGTAGATATTCTAAATATATCATTCAAGAGCGTGCTATTCCTGATATTAGAGATGGCTTAAAGCCAGTTCAAAGACGTATTCTTTATGGTATGAATGCCTTAAAGGTAACAGCTAATGCACCATATAAAAAATCAGCAAGAATTGTTGGTGAAGTTATGGGTAAATATCACCCTCATGGTGACTCATCAATTTATGAAGCATTAGTACGTATGTCACAAACATGGAAAATGGGCGTACCTCTAATTGATATGCATGGTAATAATGGTTCAATCGATGGTGATGGACCAGCCGCAATGCGTTATACAGAAATTAGATTATCAAAAAATTCTGAATATTTATTGGAAGATATAGAAAAACAAACAGTTCCATTTGTTCCTAACTTTGATGATGAAGAGGTTGAACCAACAGTCCTACCTGCAAGATTCCCAAATCTATTAGTTAATGGTAGTATGGGTATTTCATCTGGTTATGCAACATATATACCAACTCATAATATTAATGAAGTTATTAACGCGACTATCGCAAGAATTAATAACCCTAATATGACAGTTGACGACTTACTAGAAATAATGCCAGGTCCTGATTTCCCAACAGGCGGTATAGTTATGGGCAAGGATTCCATTAGAGAAGCTTTCCTTACAGGTGCTGGTAGTGTTTGTATTAGAAGTAAATATGAAATTGAGGATATGAATAAGGATGGACAAAAAAGAATTGTCATAACTGAAATTCCTTTTGATATTTTTAAATCTCAAACTGTTAAAAAGATGGAACAATTAAGAATGGATGGTAAGGTACCTGATGTAATAGAGGTAAGAGATGAATCAGGTAGAGATGGTTTAAGAATCGCTATTGACCTTAAGAAGGGTGCAAATGTCGATGTAATCATAAATTATTTCTTTAAAAATACTGACCTACAAACTAATTGTAACTACAATATGGTAGCTATTTGTAATAAGCGTCCTATGCGTCTTGGCGTATTACCGATCCTAGATGCATATATAGATCACCAAAAGGATGTTATAACAAATAGAACTAATTTTGATCTAAAGAAAGCTAAAAAGAGATTGCATATAGTTGAAGGCTTAATTAAAATGCTTGATGTAACTGATGAGGTTATAGCAATAATCAGACATAGTAAAAATAAGCAAGATTCTATTGATAATTTAGTTAAAGAATTTGATTTCTCACCTGAACAGGCTGAGGCAATCGTTATGATGCGTCTATATTCATTATCTCACCAAGATATTGAATTATTACAACAAGAAAATGTGACATTAAATGCTAATATAGCTGAATATAATAAGATACTTTCTTCAGAAAAGGAATTATTAAAGGTTATTAAGCATGAATTAAGTGAAATTAATAAGCAATTAGTATGTCCTAGACGTACTCAAATTGAAGATGAGGTTCAAACAATTAAGATTGATGAAACTGATTTAGTATCTAAAGAACAAAATATGGTATCAATTTCTAGAGGAGGCTATTTAAAGAGATCAAATCTAAAGGCTTACAATGCTGCAAAATCTAATGGCTTAAAGGAAAATGATTCTATATTATTCTTAAAAGAGGTATCTACTCTAGATACATTGTTAATATTTACTAATTTAGGTAATTTTATTTACCTTCCAGTATTCAAAATACCTGAATCTAAATTTAAGGATGTAGGTACATTTATTTCAACATTAGTTTCAACATCAGCAAATGAAAGATTTGTCGCAGCCTTTGCAATATCTAATTTTGATGAGCCATATTCATTAGTTCTAGCTACTAAAAAGGGTATTATGAAGCAAACACTTCTAAATGCCTTCCAACTACAAAGATATATTAAGCCAGTAAGAGCTATGAAATGTAATGATGATGAATTAGTATCTGTCGATATGATTAAAGATCCACTTGAGGTAATGGTATTTACTAAAAATGCTGAAGCCTTAAGATTTAGAGCTAGTGATATTTCATTATATGGTACTAATGCTGGTGGTGTTAAATCTATCAATTTAAAAACTGGTGATGAGGTTGTTAGTACAATTTATTGTAATAAGAATGATGATTTCTTATTATTAACAAATAGACAAACAATTAAGAGAATGAAGGTTAATGAGGTATTATTAACAAAGCGTAGCCGTTCAGGTATTCCAGTTATTAAAAAATTAAAATCAAACCCATATCTTTTAATTGATGCTAAAAAGATGACACCAAATCAATATAAAGAAAATGTTAATGTAACATTAGAATATAAGAATGGTTCTGAGGATATTGAAGCATTCTCATTAAAATATAATGTATCTGATGCTGGTAAGCAAATTACAGCTACTAATCCAGCTTTAAATGTATTAGTAGGTATGTCATTGCCTAATCCATCAAAGCCAGATGATGCAGTATCACCTGATTATTTAGCTGAGGTTAAATCAGATTTGTTCTCAGAAGATTTTGGTATTGAGGAAGAAACACCAATGGTTTCATCTAAAAATACATCTTCACAGGGTATATTTGATGAATTAGATGCTATTTTAGCAAAAGAAACAGGAAAACCAGTAGATGATTCTATTGATACATCTGAAAATAAGGATAAAAAAGAAGTAAAATATAAGAAAATATCATTATTTGATGATGAAAATAATTAATTAATAACAAAAATAGGCGATAATGGGTAAAATATCGCCTATTTTTAATTTTTATCAATAAAATATATAAATATACATAAATCATATAATAATGGAAAATATATGTAAATTTATAATGTATGCTAAGATTGGTATACTTGAAATTTATCTAAAAATTATATATAATAATATCAATAATTAGTAAGGGGACAAACTATGAGAAAATTCCAGAGGGTTGAAGGTCCTGTTGAGGATACATTCATTGAAGAAAAGCCAACTGAAGAAATCGAAGAAGAAAAACTTGATGTAAACTGTCTTGATGTAGTTTTAGAGAGAGTTGCAGCAGGATTAATCGGTACTTTACGTATAGAGGATGAAATGAATAAGCCTCTATTAAGAAAAGGTGATTTTGCTCATATTAGAACTCCTCAAAGATTAGAAAAAAAGGATTTGGTCTTATATAAAACACATGATGAATATTTTATTCGTAGAATAATTAAATTTAAAGAATATAGTATTTATGTTGCCGGAGATCATGAAAAGGAATATCACGTAATCCATAAGGAAGATATTATTGGTAAAGTAATAGGAAGACAAAGAGGTAGAAGATTTTTAAGCTTCACTTTAAATCCTTCTAAAAAGATATATACATTTAGAAAAGTAAATCTAGCATATTTTAGATTAAAAGATCGTGTATTAGATTACGAAGATGATCTTAATAATCAAGCACTTGAAAATGCGATGCAAAATATTGATAAGCAAGCTCAAGAAAATGTATCAGAATACAAATATGATTTCGACCTTGATTCTGAATTATCATCATTCCTTGACCCAGATGAGTTAGTAAGACAATTAGAAAATGCTGAAGCTCAGCCTGTAGTCGAAGAAGAAATTCAGTATGTGGATGAGGATGGTAATCCAATTGATCCTAATGAAATAAGTGCTGATGATGAAGTAGTTGATTACGTAGAGGTTGAAGAAACTCCTGAAGAGGAAGAAAAATTATTAGATGATGATGCTTCAATTGAAGAATTTGATGATGAAGCAATTAAAGCTAAAAAAGCTATAGAAGCTTCTTATGAGGAAACTCCTGAGGAAGAACAACCTGTTTCAGCAGCTTATGAAAGTGATGATGATTTACCATTAGATGATTCTGATGAAACAAAATAATATTAATGCCATGTAAAAGTGGCATTTTTTTATTACTTAAGCAAATGAATAATTAACATAAACGATAAAAAACTACGCATAATGTGCATATATGCACGTACGCGTGTGAGAATATGGTAATATTTCGTTATTGTAAAATATAATTTCGGATAGGTATCTAGTAATTAATACTAGTAAAAGTATTGCAAATATACGCGATTAATAATAATTAATACTATATCAATTTAGAAATTAAATTTTTTATGAATTTTTATTTAAATAAAAGCAAGAAAAAATGAGAAATTTTTATAAGAATAATTAAACAATTTTTACGCCTTAGCTATATAGCTATAGCAAAAAAATTATCTATAAAATAATTTTAATTGAAATGAAATTATTCCGGATGGAAACATGATCTTTGGAAAAATCAAATTTAACTATATAGTTATGGCACGAAATTGTAAATAATCTGATTTATTAATTTGAATTCAAGATATTATATTTTAGCTATATAGCTATAGTATTGAATTTTTAAATTTAAAAAATCAATCTCAAATAAAGTTTCATCAAATAGAGCAATGAACTGTAATAAAACATGTTTAACTATATAGTTACAGCATAAAAATGTTATTTTGAAGTTTCATTTTTGTAAATTTGATTATAAAGTTAGCTTTAGCTATATAGCTATAGCAATAATAACTTCAATAATAGAACGATATTCTGGTGTATGTTTTTTACCTGTTTATTTAAATAAAACCTCAACAGAACATGGAAATCAGACGAACATATTCAATTTAGAACGAAGGATATGTTTAACTACATTTAGAGATAATAGAATCTCTTTTAATCAATATCAAATGGAATGTTATGAATATTTTTAATCCTTTATTTAAATAAAAAAATCTAAATTTTATTTTAAATCTAAGAAAATCAGATATATAAAAAATCATTTAACTATATAGTTATTACCGATAAATAGATTCAAATAACAATAATTGAATATGTTTAAGCCGATTTTTAATGGTTTTATGTCTTTTTAACATAATCATATTGGAAAAATGATGTTTTTTATTTAAATAAAAGATTTCTTTAGGAATAATAAGCTTTTTATTCTGATAATCCAACTTTTCTATTTAGCTATATAGCTATAGTGGCTGATTATATATGTACCTGATCTATAAAAAAATTTCAATCTCAATCTAGTATTAAAAACTAGAAAATGAATAAAATAATTTTCAATATCAATTTTCTTATAATTCTTATTGTAGTATTTTAATCTAGTTTCTTTTTGAAAATCATTTTTTGTATCAATTTATGCCTATTTGAAAGATTTTTTTAAAATGGTATAATTGAGTTAATCAAATAAAATTTTTTTGATTTTTATATGATTTCACTATTAATTAATGCCTATATAGGGGTCAAAAATAAATTTCAAAAGATATCTAGTTTTAGAAACTATATCTATTTATTATTTAGATTATAATTGTTTATATTTAAAACTAGATTTGAAACAAATTATTTTTTGGAGGTGATTCTATGAGGGTAAAAATAGGTGATAAAACAGTAGAAATTAGTGAATCTAAGAGGATTATGGACATTATTGATAATCAAGATTATCATTATGTGGCTGCCAAGATTAATAACAAAGTAAAAGAATTGACCTACAAAATAAAAGGTGATTCTGAAATGGAATTATTAGATCTTACAGATTTTAGAGCAACTAAGATGTATGAAGCAGCTTTGAGATTTTTAGTATCTATGGCATGTAAAAGAAGGTTTCCTAATGCTAGGATTCATTTTAATTACAGTGTTTCTAAATCAATATTTTGTTCAATTTCTAATTTTGGACATGCTTTTTTACAAGAAAATCTTGATGAATTAGAGGATGAAATTAATAAATTAATTTCTCTCGATTTACCAATGACTAGAACTAAGGTTACTTTAGATGAGGCAAAAGCCATCTATACGAAGCAGGGCTTTTATGATAAATTGAAGGTTTTAGAATATCACAAGGATGAACTTGTTAACATCTATGAGTGTGATGGCTATTACGATTACATGTATGACATAATGGTTCCATCAACTGGTTATATCAAGAAATTTAGATTACAATTTTATTCTCCAGGCTTCTTGTTGTTCTATCCTAGATCTGAATGCAAGGGTGATTTACCTGTATTTGAGGACGATAAAGCATTTAGAAATGCTTTAAGAGAAGCTAATATTTGGAGTAATACAATTAAAGTTAATTCGATTGCTCAAATTAATGACAAAGTCATTAACGGGAAAGCTTTAGAATTGATTAATATTTCAGAGACTAGACATAATAATCAGCTCGCTGAAATAGGTTTAAGAATTTCTGAAGATATAGATAGAATTAAATTCATCGGTGTTGCAGGGCCTTCATCAAGTGGTAAAACGACATTTACAAACAGAGTTAGAATAGAATTATTAGCTAGAGGAATTGATCCTGTAATGATATCTATGGATGATTTTTATCATACAGAAGCTGAAAAATATCCTGTAGATGAAAATGGAAAGCCAGATTATGAGCATATAAATGCCCTTGATTTAAGACTTTTTGATACAGTTATTTATAAGCTGATAAATGGAGAAGCAGTATGTCTTCCAAGATATGATTTTAAGACCAGAATAAGAACATTTACTGATCCGGTTAAGCTAGCTCCTAAACAGCCAGTTTTAGTAGAGGGCATACATGCATTAAATGATACTATTTGTCCTTCGGTTCCAAGTGACCAAAAATTCAAGATTTTTATTGCTCCTTTAGCCCAATATGGAATAGATGATCATACACCTATTTCACTATCTGAAATGAGACTTATAAGACGTATTGTTAGAGACAAACAATTTAGAAATGTTGGATGTGAAAAGACTCTTGAAATATGGGATTCAGTCCGTGCTGGAGAGTTCAAATGGATATACAAATATCAAAATACTGCCGATATTATCTTCAATTCTGACCTAGCTTATGAGCCTTTAGTTTTGGCAAAATATGCTATTCCAGTACTCAATGAAATACCTAAAACTTCACCATATTTTGTTATCTCAACAAGACTTAGAAGATTCTTGAAATATTACGAATCAATTTCAGATACTTGGATTCCATGTAATTCACTATTAAGAGAATTTGTAGGTGGATCTATCTTTTACACAGATGATAAAAAGTAATTCTACAGGCCTAAATTTGGCCTGTTTTTAATTTTTAGCGTATAGACGTATTTCTTATAATGCCACTAAAAAAGCCTAAAAATAGTCATATGTTTGATATGAGTAAATTTAATCGAAAAAATAGTGATAAAAACATACTCAAAATCCTTGCCATGAGTATGTTTATTTGATATAATCATATCGGATTTTAAGGGCGGGTGATATAGTGGAATGTATTAAGCAGGTGAACACTGCTAGATTTACAGTTGACCTTGTTAGTAGCATTACAACGCTTTACACATACAAGGGAAAAGATTTTTATTATGAAGAAATTTTGAAAAATTTTATGAAAAATATTATAGCTGAGACAGTAGAAAAGGATGTCAGGTATGCATCAAAAATACTTGATTTAAATGTCTCAGATTCAAGAATGAGAGCGATTATAAAGAAAGACTCAGAACCAAAAACTAGAGATGAAAAAATAGTTTCAAGCTTAAAAAAAGTGTTCTATTTGATCCAAGAAATTGGTACAGATTTGAACCTTGATTCTAATGAATTTTTAATGCTTGGAACAAGGGTTTTTGATGATAAGAAATTCGGTTTTGATTATAAGCTTGTAGATAGTGTTACAGGCTTGTTATCAGAGAAGAAAAAAATATCAAAAAGAGAGAGCTTTGATGAGGAAATAAAAGCAGTAAAAATCGCTTTATATAATGATAAAATTGAGTCGACTCAGGTCATAACAAGGTTCTTTGTAGATGCTCTAAACCAAAAATATTTCACTGGTTTTAACGACTTCATGGCAGTATTAAGTACCTATTGTTTGTTGGTAAGTGTTAGATTTAACGTCTTCAAATATGTTAGTTTTTTCGAGATGTACTATAACAAATCGGCTGAATTTAGACATGCGATAGCAAATGCTGCATATGGCTATAATGAAGGCTTTTCAGACGTAAAAGAACTCAATAATGAGATCATAAAATTGATGATTGAAGGCTATAAAGTAGTCGAAGGAATGATTCAAGATTCAAGATTTAACAAGGATATTAAGATCAATAAAATCGATACAGCAGCATCAACAATTCTATCTTTAGGACAAAATTTTACTAAAAATGATATCAAAGAAAAGTGCCCATATATGTCTGATTCGACAATAAATAGAGCACTTGAATTATTAAAAGCACAGAACAAAATTATCTCAAATGGAACAGGTAGATCTGCTACTTGGACTAAGCTAATTGACAATTTAGACCTTTCAAGAAGGGATAGGCAAATCAATATTTTCGATATGATAGGAGAAGAACAAGACAACTAGAATGACTGGTTGTCTTTTCTTTTTGTCCATAAAATACGAAAAGGAATAGTTGGCAAAAATCTGCTTAAAAATAGATAAATAAAAACCTAGAAATTAGCAAAAATTTAGTAAGTGCTATTTTCATAGTTATTTTCATTTAATACATAAATAATGTCGTTTTGATAAAAATATGTTAAATTGTGTTAAGATTATGAAAATATTATGAAAACAAAATGTGAATTATGAAAACGAGTGAAAACGCTTTAGTAGTTTTTGAAAAAAGCTAAAACTGACTAAAAAAGCATATTTGATTATAATTTGACATTATAAATGTAACAATAGATATAAATACATAAATAATGTCATAATTAAAATTAATAATGTAAAACAGGTATTATTATGTGTATTTATAGCATGATATTTAGATCAAATAAAAAAGGATATCCAGAATATAATATCTAATATATATAAAAAAGGACCAAAAAATAATGTTTTTGGTCTATTTTTTTACTAAATCAATTCATTTTTTTACCAAATGGGGAGTAGAAGCAGTAGTAGAAGTGACTATTTTGACATCCCCGTTTAATATTCATAGAGTGAAAGCTAGTGTGCCTCGTTTTAGTTCCTGGGATGTGAAAGAGGCGAGACAGAGAATCATTCAAATCGAACTTTTTCGTTTTTTCGTTAAAATCAGCCTACGACGTTAAACGTATTCAAATGAGGTTCATTGGAGTAGTTTAAAGAGAAGAAAATGGCTTAAAATCTCAATTTTAGATACTCAAACGCATATTTTTATTAGTTATTTTTGATATTTGGCTACTTTTTAATAAATAAATAAGTTATCATAATATATATTATGTTAACCAATAAATAATGGCGTAACCGTGCGATTTTTTGGCTAAATGTGAATTAGTGGATATTAACAACACTCCTTATATCGCTTAAAAATAGGTCGAAAATATGTATTTTTTAACTTTTTATCCATCGAGAACCTTTAAAATGGATAATTGTCCATTTTGATTCATTTTAATAGTTGATGTCACACTATCAAAACACAACCAAAACTGTAAAAATGACATGATCAATTTCGGAAATCGGACTAAAACATACTCAAAGTGTTCAAAAAGAGTACGTTTTGGAGTTGCGGCTTCATTTTTTTATCTGATTTTCGGCCTCTAGAACCCACCTACTTTTTATATATTATTTTATATATTAGAGATTTTCATAGTTTTCAATATATTCATATATAATGTATATTTATATAGTATTTTATATTATTTATATATACATGTGATTTTATGAAAGTGCTTTCAACTAGTTTCTAAAACTAGATGTATTTCGAAATTTTTTCTTCTTTTTTGCCCCATTTATTTTTAGCAATCCAGATGTATAATCATACGTTTTTTCATTTCTCGATCGCTAATAATTTACCCTGTTTTTTATTATCCATCTAGTTTTCAATACTAGATGTGTTCTGAAATTTTTTATTTTTCCTCTAATCACTCATACTATATTTATATGGCTCCTTAAGAGTCTTTTTTGATATTTTTATTTTTGTATGGCTGTGTTCATATTTTGTGAACAATTAGATTTTTATTATCTTCTGATTATTTCTTCTTATTTTTTCTCTATTGTCATTTTTATGAACAATGGAATTTACTATATTGTATAAAATTAAATTTTAAAAAATCAAATTTTCCGAGTCCTAAAATGATTCCAAATAATTGATTTTATTTTTTACACTTTCGATTGTATTGTATAAAATCTTTTTTAAGCTTTTCTGTTTTCTCATTGATTACTTAAAGCTCTCTTGGATTTTTATGATCCTTTTTTAAAACAGTTCTTTTTCTGCATTTTCTAATTTCTTTTTGCTTGATGATAATTTAGTTATTTATTTTTACTCTTGCTTTAAAAATGCGCAAAATGACTCAGGTGATTGGCCTTATAAAAAAGCTCTTGAAAAAATAACAAAATGTTATACTTCTAGAAAATCTATTTTTTCACTTTTTTTCGTCATTTATCTAGTTTTGCTTATTCTTAAAACCATTTTCAATATTTTAATTTGTGTTTTTATTTGTAATTATACCTAGTTTCTCATACTAGATACGAATCGAAATTTTTTTTGCCTCTCCAGTCCCTATAATAGAGCATAAAAAAAGCGCCTGATTTTATGCTAATCAGGCACTCGATTTTTAGTATGATTCTTCTAAAATTTTTAATGCTAAATCGTAATCTACAGTGACGATATCTGGCAATACTCTTTTACCTTTGAACATTGCGTTCCATGCTAGATCTTTTAGCTTATCTTTTTCAACATTTACTTCTCTTAAACTTACTGGCATTCCTAGAGACTTGAAATATGCTTTAAGGCTTGAAATTCCCTCTATAATGTCCTTTTCCTCGTCTCCACTAGGAATTATGCCTAGCACCTCATAAGCAAGCCTTAAAAACCTTTTTGGAGATGCTTTGTAAGAATTCATTGCCCATTGTGGCCATAATATTGCAAGCCCTGCTCCATGAGAAATGTTATCATACATACCGCTTAATTCATGTTCCATCTGGTGTACGGCCATGAAATACACTTTGCCACATCCAGTAAGTCCGTTATGAGATAGGCTGTTAGCCCACATTAGAGTTGCTCTTGCATCATAATCTGTAGGATTATTGATGACGATTTTTCCAGCATCGTAAACTGCCTTTAGAAGACCTAATGCTAGGTTATCTGTAAGCTCTTCTTTATCGTCTCCGTTAGAGAAATATCTTTCAAGCGTGTGCATCATGATGTCAACGACACCACATGCGGTTTGCCATTTGTTCACACTGTAAGTGAGCTCGGGATTCAAGATTGAAAATAGGGGTCTATTGAAGTCACTTGAAAAGCCTCTCTTTTCTTTTGTCTCATCGTTTGTTATAACACATGAATTTGACATATCACTTCCTGCAGCTGAAATTGTTAAAATTGATCCGACAGGAATTCTATCCTTTACCTTCTCTTCTCCAATGGAGAACTTCCATGGACTGAAATCTACTTTAGCTCCTGCTGAAATTGCTTTTGATGAATCTAATACTGATCCTCCGCCTACAGCAAGAATTAAATCTACTTTTTCTCTTTTAACGATTTCAACGCCTTTTAGCACTAAGCTTAGCTTAGGGTTTGGTTCTACACCGCCTAATTCTACGAATTCGATGTTAGCCTCTTTTAGCTTTTTTACAATTACGTCATATAGACCTGATTTTTTGATTGATGATTTTCCGTAGTGCAATAGAATCTTCTTTACGCCGTATTCGGCCAAAATTTGCCCAATTTTCAATTCTTCGCCCTTGCCAAAGAAAACCTTCGTTGGTGTGTAATAAACGAATTTATTCACTATTCTAGCTCCTTTAAAAATGATTTTCCGATTTTAGGTGATTTTACTTCAAAATTTTCAGCTATTGCAGCACCTAAATCTGCAAAAGTTTTTCTTATTCCCAAAGAACCACCTATGGTGGTCTTTGAATGAACGATAATTGGCACATATTCTCTAGTGTGATCTGTACCTGTCCAGGTTGGGTCATTTCCGTGGTCGGCAGTTATTATTACTAAATCATCTTGTTTTAATTCTTTTAACATCTCGTTTAGTAAACTATCAAACCTTTCGAAAGCTTCCTTATAACCAACCGGATTTCTACGGTGTCCATATATTGCATCGAAGTCTACGAGGTTTACAAAGCATAATCCTGTAAAATTTTTATTTTTACAAAAATCAATAGTTTTAAACATTCCATCATCATTAGAAACAGTTTTATAAGCTTCTGTTATACCACTGCCATTAAATATATCATTAATCTTCCCAACAGCTATAACATCATATCCATTATCCTTTAATTCATTTAATACTGTTCTATCACTTGGACTTAATGCATAATCATGTCTATTAGGAGTTCTCGTAAATTCATTTTTAGATTCTCCAATAAAAGGTCTTGCGATAACTCTACCAACCTTCCATTTAGGATCCATACATATTTCTCTTGCTATCTTGCAGCATCTATAAAGCTCTTCTAATCCAAAATATTTTTCATGTGCTGCAATTTGTAAAACCGAATCTGATGATGTATATACAATCATCTTCCCTGTTTTAATATGCTCTTCGCCTAATTCTTTAATTATTTCAGTACCTGATGCTGCATAATTACCTAAAACACCATGACCTGTTTTTTCAATTAATAAATCTATTAATTCTTTAGGAAATCCTGTATCAGTAAAAGTTACAAATGGATTAGTTGTTTTTATACCTACCATTTCCCAATGACCTGTAAGTGTATCCTTTCCATTTGATGCTTCATCCATCTTTCCGTAATATCCAATTTCACTTTTTATTTTTTTAACGCCTTCAATATCTGTTAAATTACCATAGCCAAGCGACTCTAATGTTTTAAGCGTTATTCCTCCAGTAGCTGATGCAATATGTGAAATAGTATTAGCACCCTCATCACCATATTTATAGCTATCCTTTGTGTAACCACATCCTACTGAATCACATACTATTAAAAATACTCTTTTAAATCTCATTTTTTATTTTCATCTCCTGCAAGCGGATGAGTATTATCATAGATAGTTCTTAACTTTGATTTATCTATATGAGTATATATTTGAGTCGTAGATATATCCTCATGACCCAATAATTCTTGAACTATTCTTAAATCAGTTCCACCCTCTAATAAATGTGTTGCAAAGCTATGTCTAATTGTATGTGGTGATATTTCTTTTTCTATACCACATTCTAAAGCTAGCTTTTTAATATATTTAAAAAAGCCCTGTCTTGACATCTTTTCACCTTTGTAATTGAAAAATAATAAATTAGATGGCTTAGTAGCTATTTTAAGTCTTGCTCTTTCGATATATCTTCTTAAAGCTATGACAGCCATTTCACCTAGTGGTACCTGTCTTTCTTTATTACCCTTTCCTATAACTACAATATATTTTTCATTTAAATGAAGATCTCTTAATTCTATATCTAATAATTCTTGTATTCTCATACCTGTAGCATATAAAGTTTCAAGCATAGCTCTATTTCTTATATCAAGTGGTGTATCACCATCAATAGATGAAATCATTTTATTAATTTCTTCGATTGATAATACTGTAGGTAATGATTTTTCTGCCTTAGGATTTTCAATATGAATAGAGACATTTTCATTTGTTATACCTTCTTTATAAAGATATTTATGAAAATCTTTTATTGCTGTTATTTTTCTTGCAATACTCTTTTTTGACAACTCCTTTCTTTTTAAAGAATCAATGAAGCTTATAATATCTTCTCTAGTTATTTCTGTAACATCATTAATTCTTTTATATTTATTTAAAAAATCTTGATATTGATACAAGTCAGTTACATAAGCATCAATTGTATTTTGACTTGATCTTAAATCATCCTTTAGATGATAACTAAAATCAGTTATTTCATAAAAGATTATTTCTTTTTCCTTAGTCTTCATTTATAAACTCCTCAAATACTAAATTAGCTATAAATAATTTATCAGGATTAATCTTAAGATTATTATTGTCTAATATTAATAATTTATTTTTGATTAATCTATCAATATTAAATTCATCAAATGGATTTGAATTAAATCTTTCTTTATATAAATCTAAATTAACTCCATTAACCTTTCTTAAGCCTAACAAAAAAAATTCATTTTTTTCTTCTGATATATCTATTAATGTTTTCTCTTCAGTAAAATCATTTAAATATTCATTTAATGTTTTATAATTTGTATATCTATATGGCTTGATATATCCTGAAGCACCTAAGCCTATTCCTACATATTCATCTGTATTCCAATATAATAGATTATGAATAGATTCATAGCCGCTAGTTGCATAATTTGATATTTCATAATGATTATATCCATTATCTTTCATGAATTTATTTATATAATCATACATATCAGCTACTAAATCATCATCTAATAATTCTAATTTATTGTTCTTGATTAAATAACTAAAAATAGTTTTATCCTCTAATATCAAACTATAATAAGATAAATGATTTATATTTAATTCTTTAAAGCATTTTAAATTATATTTAATATCATCAAGTGTCTCACCTGGAATACCAAAAATTAAATCAATATTAATATTATTAAATCCATTTTCTTTTAATAATTTTATTTTATCATATACAATTTCTTTCGTATGAGTTCTTCCTAATAGCTTTAGATGACTATTATTAAAAGATTCAACTCCTAAAGATATTCTATTTATTCCATATTTTTTTAATAATTGAATTTGTTCAATATTAATTAAATCAGGATTTAGCTCTATTGTCGTTTCTTTTGATTTTTCTATATATGGCTGAATTCTTATGAGTAATTTCTCTAATAATTCAATAGAAAGCGAATTTGGAGTGCCTCCGCCGATATATACAGTGCTTATTTCATTTAAATCGTCTTTTCTGTAATCTAATTCTTCAAATAGACGATTTATATATTTTTCTTTATTTGTTTCACTTGATACCATTTTTGGAAAATCACAATAGCTACATATTTTTTTACAAAATGGTATATGTATATATAATCCTCTCATAGCAAACCTCTTAATACAATTATAATCTACGATTATCTCTTTTACAATATTATGTAAACCAAAAAGAAAAGTATAGGCTAAATAGATGATTAGACATAATTTAAAAATATAATAATGTTTATTTATTAAATAAAATAAATATGATATAATACTAATCAAAGTTTTTAATATGGAGATGATTATTTTATGAAAAAGGATACATTATGCGTTCAAGGTGGTTATACACCAAAAAATGGTGAGCCAAGACAAATACCTATTATTCAATCTACAACATTTAAATATGATACAAGTGAGGATATGGGTAAATTATTTGACCTTGAGGCTTCAGGATATTTTTATACAAGATTACAAAATCCAACAAATGATTATGTAGCAGCCAAAATAGCTGCGTTAGAGGGTGGAACTGCCGCAATGCTTACATCTTCTGGTCAAGCAGCAAATTTCTTTGCGTTATTTAATATTTGTGAATGTGGATCTCATATTGTTTGTTCATCATCTATCTATGGTGGTACATTCAATTTAATTGCTGTAACAATGGCTAAAATGGGTATTACTACTACTTTTGTTTCACCTGATGCAACTGAAGAGGAATTAGATGCTGCATTTAAGGAAAATACAAGAGCTATGTTTGGTGAAACTATTGCTAACCCAGCTTTAACAGTTTTAGATATTGAAAAATTTGCTAGAGTTGCACATAAGCATGGTGTACCTCTAATTGTTGATAACACATTCCCTACACCAGTAAATTGTAGACCAATTGAATGGGGTGCTGATATCGTAACTCATTCTACTACTAAATACATGGATGGTCATGGTGCTGCAGTAGGTGGATGTATTGTAGATTCTGGTAAATTCGACTGGATGGCACATGCAGATAAATTCCCAGGCTTATGTACACCAGATGAATCATATCATGGTATTACATATGCTACTAAATTTGGTAAGGAAGGTGCATTTATTACTAAATGTACTGCTCAATTAATGAGAGATTTTGGTTCTATCCAATCTCCACAAAATGCATTTATTTTAAATTTAGGTCTAGAATCACTTCATGTAAGAATGCCAAAGCATGTTGAAAATGGCCAAGCAGTTGCTGAATTCTTAGCAAGTAATCCAAAGGTTGAATCAGTTACATACCCAGGATTAAAAACTGATAAATATTATGCATTAGCACAAAAATATATGCCTAATGGTGGATGTGGTGTTGTATCATTCTGTATTAAGGGTGGTAGAGCTGCTGCAGAAAAATTCATGAAATCATTAAAGCTTATTGCTATTGAAACACATGTTGCAGATGCAAGATCTTGCTGCTTAAATCCAGCTACATCTACACATAGACAATTAACAGATAAGCAATTAGAGGATGCAGGTATTCCTGCTGGTCTAATTAGAGTATCATGTGGTATTGAAAATAAAGAGGATTTAATTAACGATATTAAACAAGCACTAGAGAGGGTATAATATGCCTATAATAATTCCAAAGGATATTCCTGCATATGAGACATTAAAAAATGAAAATATATTTGTTATGTCAACAAATAGAGCGAATTCTCAAGATATTCGTCCAATAGATATATTGATTTTAAATTTAATGCCTACAAAAATTGAAACTGAAACACAACTTGCAAGATTATTAGCTAATTCTTCTTTGCAGGTTAATTTAACTTTTATTGTTCCTAAATCTCATGATTCTAAAAATACTGCCAAGAGTCATCTTGATAAATTTTATACAACATTTGATAATATTAAAAATCGTAAATTTGATGGTTGTATAATTACAGGTGCTCCTGTTGAAAAGCTTGATTTCAAAGAGGTTGATTATTGGAATGAATTAGAAGAAATATTTGAATTCACTAAAACTAATGTAACATCAACAATGTTTATTTGTTGGGGTGCACAGGCTGGATTAAAATATTTTTATAATATCGATAAATATGAAAGAAATGAAAAGCTTTTTGGAGTATTTAAGCATAAAAAGAGTGTTATTTATGAAGCCTTATTAAATGGTATTGATGATATATTCTATGTTCCACAATCTAGATATACATATAATAAGGAAAAGGATTTGCTTAACTGTAAGCAATTAGTTCCTTTATGTACATCAAATGAATGCGGTACTACTATTCTAAAATCAAAAGATAATAAACAAGTATTTGTGTTAGGACATTTAGAATATGATAAATATACTCTTAAAAAGGAATACGAAAGAGATATAGCTAAAGGCTTAGATATTAAGGAACCTGAAAACTATTTTAATGAAGATAAATCTGATGTTGATGTATTATGGAGATCTACAGCTAATATTTTATATTATAATTGGCTAAATTATTATGTTTATCAATTGACTCCATATGATTTTAATGATCCTATTATTAAATACCAAAATGAATAAAAAAATAAACGATTTGATTCAATTTCAAATCGTTTATTTTCTTTTTAATTATTCTTTTTTCTATTTTCTAATACATAGAATAATCCTGCAAAGAATAATATCATTGCAGCTATACCTAAATATAAATACATTTGATATCCTGTATAGCTAAAAACATATTTTTCATCAACTGCTGATTGTACTAATTCTTTAAAGAATACTGATAATGAATATAAAGACATTAAAAGAGGCATAATTGTAATTATTAACATAAATCCTTGTTTATTTGACTTATTATTTTTATCCTCTATGTAATCATATATTGAATAAAATAATAAAATTAATGATAATAAAGCTCCTATTAAATAATCTTTATTAAATTTAATGTCTCTTTCATAAAATTCTTTATTATTTGAAAGTGTCCAGTTATAAACACCACTATCATTTTTAGATACTAAATAAAGTATTACATAAGTAATTAAAAGTGATGCAGCAAAAGCTATAAATAAAATATGTCTTATAAGTCTATTTTTGTTCATTTGCTGTATCCTCCTCTTTATTATCTTCATCTAATTCATTAACATATTCTTTTTTAGGATTTAATAAATTAGGATAGAATCTTGCAAAAATTACCATAATAACTGAACAAATAATGGCATTAGGAATACCATATGAGCCGTTATAAACTAATGAAAACATCATTGTAGTATCATTAATGCCCCAGAATGGGTTATTATACATATTTAACCAGAAATAACCTGCAAAATAGTGGCATAAGAATTTTAGCATACCACCAACAAATGAACCTACAAATACCCAAATGATTTTTACTTTTAAGCTTTTTCCATTTGCATATAATTTTGAAAAAGCTCCAGCAAAGCCAACAACAGTATATGCTAAGATATAATCTAGCATAATTTGAATGAATGGTCCTGCTACCTTCATAAATTCATTATCAAATGTTGCTCCTTGTACTGAATATATTCCTCCAAGCATTTGAACAATTGAAACTATTAAGCCACAAAGTAAGCCTGAAACTAAGCCTCTTCTATAGCTTATTACGAATATTGGTACCATAGCAATTCCTAGGGAACCACCATTAGCCCATATTCCTTTAAAGAATGCACTTTGAATGAAATCAAGTGCTACTGCGATAGCAGCAAATATTGCTACCTCTACTAGGATTTTTAGTTTTTTTTCCTTCATATATCCTCCCTTATAAAACAAAAAATGCCCACTGGGCAAGCTTTTAAAAAAGATAATTCGAAAATATTTCACATTATCCCTTCGCTAGCATTACCTAGATCAGGTCAAGGGTCGATCTTAATCCTCTCAGCCTTAAAGGCTCCCCTTAATATGACGTTTTTTATTATAATACTTGTGATATTATTAATCAAGAAAAAAATCCCAAAAATTGGGATTTTTACTATTTTCTAAAATATTTTTTTAGATTATTAATTACTTCTTCAATTTCTGCATCAGATGCATATGAATCAGCACCATGGTTCATAACAAACATTCCACCAAAATCAGCTCCACCTTCATATTTTGGAACAATGTGGAAATGAAGATGACCTAATGTATCGCCAAATGCTCCATAATTGATTCTATATGGATGATAAGCTTTATCTAATGCGTTAGCTACATCACAAACATCAGCCATAAATTTATCTCTTTCAGTTTTAGATAAATCTTTAATTTCTCCAACATGATCATCTTTATAAGCAACGATACATCTACCTTTGTTTGTTTGATCCTTGAATACGATAACTTCTGATGTTTCAGTTTCAAATGCTAATACACCAAATTTAGCTAAGAATTCACCTTTTTGGCAATATGGACAATTATCTTTTTTCATTTTGTTTTCTCCTTTCTTTATTCTTCATCAGATTTTAAAATAGCTAAGAAGGCTTCTTGTGGTACTTCAACAGAACCTATTTCTTTCATTTTCTTCTTTCCTTCTTTTTGCTTTTCTAGTAATTTTTTCTTTCTTGATACATCTCCACCATAACATTTAGCTAAAACATCTTTTCTTAATGCTTTTATATCTGATCTAGCTATAACCTTATGGTTGATTACTGCTTGTACAGGAACTTCGAATAATTGACGAGGTATAATTTGTTTTAATTTTTCTACTAAAATTCTTCCTCTATCATATGCAAAATCCTTATGAACTATTGTAGATAGGGCATCTACAATATCTCCATTTAGCATTATATCCATCTTTACAAGCTTAGATTCTTCATAATCACCTAATTCATAATCAAAGGATGCATATCCTTTTGTATATGATTTTAATTTATCAAAGAAATCATATACGATTTCTAAAAGTGGAATATTATAATGAATAACTGCTCTTGTTTCTTCAACATATTGCATATCAATAAATGTTCCTCTTTTTTTCTGGCATAAATCCATTATAGCACCAATATAATCTGAAGGTGTCATTATTGTCGCTTTAACAAAAGGCTCTTCAATTCTATCGATGACTTGTGGTTCTGGTAATTGTGATGGATTATCAATTTCTATCATTTCACCATTTGTTAAATATACATGATAATTAACAGATGGTGCTGTAGCAATTAAATCTATATTATATTCTCTAGATATTCTTTCTTTTATAATATCCATATGTAATAATCCTAAAAATCCAGTTCTAAATCCAAAGCCTAATGCTTCTGATGTTTCTGGTTCAAATATCAATGATGCGTCAGATAATTTAATTTTATCTAGTGCATCTCTTAAATCTTGATATTTTTTAGAATCTATAGGATATAGACCACAATATACCATTGGATTTAATTTTCTATAACCAGTTAATGGCATATCTGCAGGATTTGAAGCTAAAGTTATTGTATCACCAACATTGACTGAATTAATATCCTTTATTGATGCAGTGACAAATCCTACATCACCTGCCATTAAATAATCTCTTTTGACCTCTTTTGGTGTCCTTACGCCTAATTCTACAACTTGATATGTCGCATTAGTAGACATAAATTTAATCGTATCACCAACTTTAATTATTCCTTCTTTTACACAAATAAGAATAACTACTCCTCTATAAGAATCAAATGCTGAATCAAATATTAAAGCTTTTAATGGTGCTTCAATATTTCCACTTGGAGCTGGTATATATGAAACAACCTGTTCTAATATATCTCTTACTCCAAGACCTGTTTTAGCTGAAGCTAATACAGCCTCATAAGCTGGTATACCTATTATATCTTCAATTTCCTTTTTTGCATTTTCAGGGTCAGCTGAAGGTAAATCTATTTTATTAATTAATGGTAAAATTTCTAAATTATTATCTAATGCTAAATATACATTAGCTAATGTTTGTGCTTCTACACCTTGAGTTGCATCTACAACTAAAATAGCACCTTCACATGCTGCAAGGCTTCTTGATACTTCATATGTAAAATCGACATGACCTGGAGTATCAATTAAATGAAATTCATATTCAATTCCATTATTTGCTTTATATTTTAAGGCAACACTATTTAATTTAATAGTAATACCTCTTTCTCTTTCTAATTCCATAGAATCAAGAAGCTGTTCTTGCATTTCTCTTTCTTCTACTGAATCGCATATTTCTAATATTCTATCAGATAATGTTGTTTTACCATGATCTATATGAGCAATAATACAGAAATTTCTGATAAAAGATTGTCTATTTTTTAATTTATTTATATCATCCATATCATCACTCCTCACTCCTAGACATTTTATCAAAAAAATGGCTTATTTTCAATGATTTAAGCCATTTTTATATAAATTAAAGAGGACCGAAGTCCTCTAGTAGCTTATAAGCCATGTTTTGTATTAGGTAATCATTTATCTACACTTATGTCTCTCATTATCTTCGGTTCGATTTTGAGAACTCCCCTACCAAAATTTGGGTTTCTGACTTGCGGGGTTTACCAACGTTTCACCCTTAGGTTTCCCTAAGATTTCGTTCCTGTGGCACTTTATGGGATATACCATGTCAAAAGATTTAGGTCATACCCGCCGTTACCAAAAAGGTACCTGACCTTATTTATTAGATCAGCACAAACACTACAGCCATCACAGGCTGTGTCAGCATGGACTTTCCTAACATTGCTGCTCGATTACCAGGCTACCGCTAAATATTATATCAAAAATAATTATTTAATCAAGCGATTATTCTTCAATTAAATATGCATATAATAGCTCTATAGTATTTATTATTGCATCTAAATGAGTTCTTTCCATACCATGTGATGCATGAACACCAGGACCAATTAATGCACCCTTACAATCTTTTCCTGCGTGCCATGCAGCTCCAATATCAGAACCATAGAATGGGAAAATATCTACAACATAATTTAATTTATGCTTTTTAGCTATATTAATTAATCTAGTAG
>Ga0247611_10003843_pt1 | contig 21680 bp, 11 predicted proteins | sample 177DNAGHGhighgp2_FD_192422 | JGI IMG/M metagenome (GOLD analysis project Ga0247611, IMG submission 192422) | Sheep rumen microbial communities from Palmerston North, Manawatu-Wanganui, New Zealand - 1770 DNA GHGhigh gp2 | ecosystem: Host-associated > Mammals > Digestive system > Stomach > Rumen... | reverse complement strand
TCCTTGCCGAAGAATGGTGAGTTGTTGATGGTGAAGAGCATCGACATGGTTGGCTGATCGATGCTGATGGTTGGCAGTGCCTCCGGTTCCTCAAAGTCGCATAGAGTATCGCCGATTTCGAAGTTCGACAATCCGATTACAGCGCATATATCACCGCTGCTGACGCTCTCTGTGGCACGGTGGCCCATACCCTCAAACGTGTGCAGTTCTTTTATCTTAGTCTTCTCCTGACTGCCGTCGCGGTGGCTGATGGTCACGTTCATTCCGCTTTTGAGTGTTCCTCTGTGCACACGTCCCACAGCTATACGACCTGTATAGGTGGAGTAGTCGAGCGAGGTGATGAGCATCTGAGCAGTTCCTTCAAGCACCTTAGGTGCAGGGATGGTGTTGATGATGGTGTCAAGCAGGTATTCTATGTTGTCGGTTGGCTTGTCCCAGTCGGGACCCATCCAGCCCTGCTTGGCTGAACCATATACCACTGGGAAGTCGAGTTGCTCCTCTGTGGCATTGAGGTTGCACATCAGGTCGAATACCATTTCATACACCTCCTCCGGACGGCAGTTAGGCTTGTCAACCTTGTTGACCACCACCACCGGCTTCAGACCAATCTCCAAGGCTTTCTGAAGCACGAAGCGGGTTTGAGGCATCGGACCCTCGAAAGCGTCGACGAGCAGGATGCATCCGTCTGCCATATTGAGCACACGCTCCACCTCTCCGCCGAAGTCGCTGTGCCCCGGAGTGTCTATCACGTTTATCTTTATTCCTTTATAGTTGATCGACACGTTCTTCGACAATATAGTTATGCCTCGTTCACGTTCCAACTCGTTGTTGTCGAGGATGAGGTCGCCCGTCTGCTGGTTCTCACGGAAAAGGTTGCCCGCCAGCAGCATTTTATCTACTAAGGTTGTCTTGCCATGGTCTACGTGTGCGATAATCGCAATGTTTCTGATTTCTGCCATTTAATTTCGTTTTTTATATTCCTAAAATAATCTTTTAATTCAAAAATAATATGAGTCAACTCGTCAATTAATACTATCAACTCGTTTACTAAATATATAATCTTGCAAATATACGTTTTTTTTGCCAATTATCGAAAAAAAACACATAATTATAAAATAAATATTTTCTGATTATAATTTTCAGCTTATTAACGTGAATTTTCTTTCAAATTCTCTTTCAAAAACAAAAACATGAAAGATTTTTCATTTTTCATTTTTCATTTTTCATTTTTTTTCGTAACTTTGCAGTCGCTTTTCGGAAAATCCGAAACATTCGACGACGTATCCCGTTGTGATTAAGGCGGATAGACGTTGGAAGGATGTTATGGCAAATAATCATTAATCAATCAAAAATTATGTATTTAGATTCTGCAAAAAAACAGGAAATCTTCAGCCAGTATGGCCAGGGACCTGCCGACACAGGTTCTTGCGAGAGCCAGATTGCTCTCTTCACTTATCGTATTCAGCACCTCACAGAGCACATGAAGGCTAACCACAAGGACAATGTGACTAACCGCTCACTCGTGAAGCTCGTAGGTCAGCGTCGTCGTCTCCTCAGCTATCTCAAGCGTAAGGACATCGAGCGCTATCGTGCTATCGTTAAGGCTCTCGGTCTGCGTAAGTAATCCTGTTTTATATACAAGCAAACAGAGCGTCCGTCGGATTTCCGACGGACGCTTTTGTTATAGCTAATTCTTCTATGAAAAATCTGCTCGACAAACCATCTCTTTTTCATTAGTCTTTTCCACTTCACTCGTATACTGTAGGGGCGTGCCTTGTGTGCGCCCGTCCAGCCGTAAAACGTTTTTAAACCCTCCTACAAATCTCCTCTGGTACTGCCTTTTTTAACCGTCTCCATCTACAACCGTCTCCATCTACAACCGTCTCCATCAACAACCGTCTCGTCTTCTTAAAAAACAATTCCTAATTACAAACACAATTTTATTCTCGTCTACTACTACAAACATGTCTAATCGTCAACATGTCTACTTGTCAACTAAAATAAAATTGTTGAAATTGATTCGTTTTTCCACTTTTTTACAGTTTTATACATATTTATAAAATAAAAATACGTAAATTTGCTCGATTTTGGTCAATGTTGCTTCATAACTTTTACCAACTAAACTACTATATATCTAACCTGACCAATACTAAACATATCAAATACTTAAATAAAAAATCTAAAACTAATTAACTAACAAATGAAAAGACTTTTAAAAAAAGTTCTTGCGACAATTGTCGCATTGACTGTCGGTGTGACTGGAGCATCGGCACAAGCCTCTTTCAACTTTACGTACACAGAAGGTGTTGCGCCAGCTGCAGGAGGTGATTATTTTTTGTACAATATAGGTACAGGCCAGTTCTTGACAAACGGACTTAACTATGGAACTAGAGCAACTGTTGATAACTCTGGTCGTGTTTTAACTCTGGCAGCTAATGGTTCTGGATATAGTATTTATACTAATTATGTGTCTCTAAATAACCGAACTGAAGCGAAGGCTGGTTATTTGACTACAAATGGATATGTAGATACTGGTTCTAATGATGCTGCATGGATTTTTACACCTGTAAGTGTTAATGGGTATACTAATGCATATACAATAAAAAATAGTGATACTCAATACTTATTCTTTGATAAGGATAATACAAATCCTGGATGTCCTGTAAATGTGGGAAATAATACGAATAACAACTATTCCTACTGGTTACTTATACCTAAGTTACAACGCGAAAATGAAGGTGATTATACTCATTACTTAATTAATACCCAGATGAATGCCTGTTGGGAATGGAAAACCTGGAATGGAATAACTGGATGGAATGATAATAGTGGAATTGTTCCTGGTGGTTTGGTTAGCAATCGTTGTGCAGAGAAATATCATACAAAAAAAGATATATATCAGGATATTAAAGAGTATTCTTCATTACCGGAAGGTCGATATAAGCTTTGTGCTCAAGGCTTCTGGCGTCAAGATGGTAGTGATGCAGGAGCAGTTCTTTATATAAACGATGACAAAGCCACGTTGGCAGGTTATAATGCTAATAATGAGGGTACCAATGCTACTATGGACGGTGCTTCAACGTCTTTTACAGCTGGATTATATGAAAACGCTGTTGAGACATTTTTGAACAATGGTAGCTCTATGAAAGTTGGAATTAATATTACTTCTGATTCTCAGTGGGTAATCTTCGACAACTTCGTTCTGAAATACCTTGGAAAGTGTGTAATGGATTATGCAGTTGCATTACCAGAAAATAATATGACGGCTGATACTTGGTATTATTTTGATATACCTGTTGCGGGAGACTATACTCTGACTACAACTAATTTGAATAATATTAAATTCACCACTGACGGTTATACTTTGATTTCAACGACCCCGTCAGACTCTTGGAATAATTCTTCTCAGACATTGGATGCTGGAAGATACTACGTTAAAAGCTCATCTGCTCAGACACTTGAAATTGCTCCTGCTAATTATTCCTACAATGTAGGTTCTGCCGTGATTGACCATACATACATCCAGCCAGGGCAGACTGTAACTATAACTTACTCTAACGCAGTAACAAATTCAGGTGAGAATTTAACAATTAATACAAATAATATAACTTTTGATGGTTCTACTATTTCTGCTACAGCCACTTCAAATGGATTTACTTTTATAGTACCTGAAGCTCTGAGTACATCTACTGACTATACCTTGAGTATTCCTGCCGGAGCTATTGGATATACTCAAGGTAATACTTTCAATGAGGCTGAAAGCTTTACATTAAAGACCCCTGCATTGTTCGACGGAATATATTATCTGAAAGTGGCTGGAACAACTACTGACCTTTCCTCTGTTTCAACAGAAACAGAAACTGTTGGAATGTACTTGTCACGTGGTGCCGCATGGGGTACTCATGCCACAATTGATGATTATGGGCTGGCACTTACAATAACTACAGACGTAAATAATAATTCTGTTCTTCAAGTTTATGACACAAAACGTTATTATTTCAGGACAGGTAGTTATGACTTATATGCAGATGGAACCGGTGGAACTGCAGATAATCAGAAGTTCAGATTTTCTGCTATGAATGGCAGATTGTTGATTTCTGATAATGAACATTCAACGGTGTATTGGAAACATAATAATAAAAATCTCTGGCCAGAGAATCAAATGCCATCAATCTACTTTGACGGTACGGGCACAAATAGTGGACCAATAATTCTTTGGGAAGCTGAAACACCTGCTGCTCACCAGGCTATTTTGAATAGTTATAGGGATGCTCAAGCAGTTCAGGCAGCTCAGAATGCTGTTTCTGGAAATGGCTCTGTATATGGAGCCTTAGCGACTGTCTCCTCAGTAGCTGATATGGAATCTGCTGTGGAAAACCTGCCTTTCTCAGGGGTGATTTTAGGTGGAGAAGAACCTACCTCTGTTCAAGAAAAATATCAGGGAAATCAACCTAATCCTGCACCAGAAACTGTTTATAGTGCAACTCTGACAATTCCAGAACCTGGTCTTTACAAATTCTCCATGCAGGCTTTCTATCGTGCTGCCAGCAATCCGGTGACACAGAATATGCATACAAATGGGGTGGACTGCCCTCCTGTTGTTCTTTTCTTGGGTGATTCCCAGACTCAGATTAAATCTCTCTATGATGAAGAAGGCGGTTCGTCCCCTTATGTGAGCGGTAACGATGCAGAGTACAATGGAAAATATTATGCAAATAATAAGGACGGTGCTCTAAAGATGTTCCAGGAAGGTAAGTATAACAATGACGTCTGGGCATATTTCCCTGAAGCTGGAGAGTATTCTTATGGTGTTAAATACTTGGGTCATGCCAATGCCAATATGCAGTGGTTTATCTATTCTCCTGAAGCTGTAACTGTTAGATACTATGGTGCTGGAACAATTCGTTCTGAAAATGGAATCGTCACTGTTCTTGGACAAAATGCTCTTGCGGATATTAATGCTGCATTGACAACCGACATTTCTGTCCTAAATATTAAACAGGCAACAGGACTGAGCAACGCTAATATTACCACAACCAACAACCCGAACTTGCTGATTTATACAAATACTACAAGTCAAGTAAGCAACAGTGCTAACGTGATTGTAGGTGGAACTTGTAAAAATCTTGTTCTATCAAAACAGAACGCACCGTTCTTTGTCCCTGAAGCATTTACAGCCGCAACTGCAAAATACACTGTTGCTCCACGCGACCTCGCTGGAGAGGAGTATGCAACACTGATGATACCGTTTGCAGGCAGTGTGCCAACAGGCAAAGCATACACTCTTGACCAGGGTGTAAGCACACTTGGTGGAGAAATCAACGCAACTGAGGTAAGCACAGTTCCTGCTAACTCTCCAGTTCTTGTGACTGGAAGCGGACAGTTCTCTGCCTCTAATGCTTCCATCCCTGCATTTGATAGAGGAGCTACATATACAAGCGGTGAACTCGTGGGTGTTTATCAGTTAACTCAGGCTCCTGTTGGATCATACGTTCTTCAGAACCATACAAACTCCCCGAATGGAGTGGCATTCTATCTTGTTAACGATGTGCAGCCTAATGTCGGAACCTTCAGGGCATATGTAAAGTCACAGTCAGGCAACGTGAAGCAATTCAGAGTGAACTTCGGCGGAGAGTCAACAGAAATCGCTACGATCGATGCTGAAGGAAAAATGAGCCTAGAGGGTGCTGAATACTTCACTGTTGGAGGTGCACGTCTGAATGCGCCACAGAAAGGTGTGAACATCGTTAAATTCGACAATGGTTCTATTAAAAAGATAATAATTAAGTAAAACTAATATATTATGGATAGGGGTGATGACTCATCCTTATCCTAAATCTCAAGACAACTAATGATGAAAAAAGAATATTCAACACCTCTGATTGAGGTATCAGATGCAGAAATGAAAATCAATATATGTGATGTAAGTGGACACGATGGCGGTGGAAGTGGAACTGGAGAAGGAGAAGAGGAACTGACCAAGCATCGTGGTAGTCAGAATGCTAATGACGGATGGGGTAACCTTTGGTAAAAATAATTTCAAAATCGATTTAATATGAAAACTAATAAATATATTTATATCATGTTTGCATCAGCACTTGCCCTTGGCGCATGCAGTAGTGATGATGCTTTAGTGGAGCAGACCAAGCCTCTTCCTCAGGCTGGACAGGAAATGGCGTTCTCTGGTTCTATAGCTAGCGACATCGAGATTCTTGAAGACGAGGAACTCGACGCTGAAAATGGTGCGTCTAAGGTAAAGTCACGTATAGCTGTGAACTCCGATTTCCAAATATCCAAGTGGTTCACAAATGATAAAATTAGTGTAAGCGATGGAACGCTCAATTATACATACAGCCCATCGGCTGAGACAGAGAACTCTGGAAGCTCATTCATCACTTCTGGCAATTCGTTCACAACTGATGATACAGGTGATGAAAGCACTTTCTATGCATTCTATCCTTCAGAAGCGGTGCTTGCTTGGAATGGTTCCAAGGTTTCCACAATGATTTGGACTGAACAGGATTACTCCGAAAATATAGAAGGCAGTGGAATCCTTGGCCCTTATATCGCTGCCAAGGCTGAAACAACAGGTGGTGGTGCAAATGCTAGCTTCGACTTTGGACATATATGCTCGGTTATTGATGTGGATATATCTGGAATCACTTCTGAGACTGTAGATGCTGTCAGCCTTTATGCTAACAGCCAGCTCAGTATTGCAGGTAAAATGAATTTCGATTGTGATTCCAAGATTGCTACAGTCCCAGGGAATGATGCAACATACTATTCTTATTCCACTCAAAGCGAGATGGTTAGAGTGAGTAACGTTACAAGTGGAGCTTCTGTGGTTCGCTTCTATGTATTGCCTGTTGCACAAGCAAAAGGGTTTACAATCACTGTTCACACCACTTCTGGCAACTATTACACTAAATCAAGCTCAAGCGCTGTTGGAACAAGCGATGTGAATTCTGAGTATTTAGCTTCTATCAGTGGGGTAACTGATGGTTCTGCTTGTCTGCCATACTATAAAAAATATAAGTTTGGAAGCATCACAAGCACCAACGTTAGAAAAATGAACTGGATGGCTATGGTGCCGGGAAATGTGAAATTCAACCACCTGAGTCTTCCAGGTGCTCATGATGCTGCAACGAGTGCTTGTTCCTACAACTCTGCAAAATGCCAGGCTTATACAGTCGCAGATTTGTTGCAAAAAGGTTGTCGTGCTCTTGACTTGCGACCTTCTTATAACAGTTCGACTCTGGAGATTTATCATGGAATAGCCAGTACAGGTGTGACCTTGTCTAACGCACTTGATGCTGTAAAGACATTCCTCACAAACAACCCTACAGAAACGGTCTTTGTACTGATTGCTCAGGAAGGCGGTTCAGATGGCAATACCAACTGGCAGGACCGTGTGTGGAGTTGTTTGAACAATTACACGGATGTTATTGCTTCCTATGGATGGCAAGGCAACCTGAATCCGTGCCGTGGTAAGATGGTTGTAATATTCCGCAACACCTATACAGGTGGCTCTAATAATGGTGACCTCGGATGCGGAAAAGTAGGATGGGGTAGTTCGTTTAATGACAAGTCTATTTTTACTGGTAATGGAAGCACTACTGAAAAAGGAAGACTAAGGTATCAAGATTAATATGAAACTACTAATACCTCTACGAAACTAAACAATCTGACCACAATGCTTAATGACCATATAGCAGCTAATGAAAGTAATGCGAGATATACGTTTGTCAACAATGTGAACATTGCGGGAACACTTTCCAACATAAGCGACCTTTCTACAAGTATGAATAACGCAGTTTTAGGTTCTACTGCTTTCACTAACCATACTGGCAAGTTTTGTATCATGATGGTTGACTTTTTGCACTCATCAAGCCAGAAGGGCGATCAGATGTTTGACCTGATACACAAGCAGAATTTCAAATATGTATATAAGAAACGTACTCGCTGCACAACCGCTTCATCCGGATCTTCCACTGGAGCCAACATTGCTGGTGATGAATATGCCGACGACAGTAAGGTTTTTGTTAAGAATAGGTGATAGATATATGTAATAACCATAAAGAGCGGAGCAATATGCCCCGCTTTTTGTTTTTTCATCATAATTAATTATCTTTGCATTTAATATAAGTATAAAGATTGATAGCATTAAAGGTTCATAAAAGACAATAGTAAATATGGCAAGCATTAAAGGTTCATCACATAAGGAATGGGCAAAAGGCAAGAAACCTTCTATGCAACGCCGTGCCGAGTGGAACGACTATACCTCTCGAAGGATATACATGATAACAATAATCACATATCAGCGTATGCAGTGCCTTGGATCTTTGGTCTGTCCAGATGGGTGGCTTGACGTGATAAATAATATTTCAACCCACATGAATGATATACCATTTGCCACTCAATCAGAAAAGGGTTTGGTAAGACGAGGCTTGTCCTCGGCAAATGTCCTACCATTTATATCCCTTTCTCCTCTTGGTAAAATGGTGGCATCTGCATGGAGCGAGATTATTGGCAACTATCCACAACTCGAAAGTCTTTGCTTTCAAGTGATGCCTGATCATATTCATGGAATAATATTTGTTAAAGACAGGCTTCCTCTCCATCTTGGTAATATTATAGGTAAGTTCAAGCTCCTGACATCAAAAAGGGTGGATGGAACTCTTGCAGAGGTCAAGCCTCTGCCTACCCAACCCACGACCTGCGAACAATCACAGTCCTCCGATACGGTTTCTGAGAGTCGCTCTCTTGAACGTCTATGGGAGAAAGGGTATCACGACCGTGTTTTGAGCGGAGATGAGCAGATGGCAAGGATGAGGGAATATGTGAGAGATAACCCTTTGCGTTTAGCTATCAAACGCTATAATAAAGGTCTCTTTGTTCAGAGAAAAATTGAATATGCTGGATACCATTTCACTGCTATTGGCAATACGGATTTATTGAATGCCAAACATAAGCTACAGGTTAAGTGTTCTCGAAACATGACTGATATTCAGATACAAGAAAATGTAAATCGCCATCTGGAACTCTCGAAAGAAGATTGGGTGATGGTATCTCCATGTATAAGTCCTGGCGAACAGGCCATCGCACGTTCAACACGTATCAATGGTTTTCCATTGATTGTTATTTTAGAAAATGGTTTTAGTGAGTATTACAAACCGATGGGTGAATACTTTTATTTTTGTGCTAGTGGAAACTTACTAATGCTTGCTCCGTGGGAACATCATAACGAAAAACGTAAGATAACCCGTGACCAGTGCTTGCAACTTAATGCCATGGCTGAGTGTATTTGCAAAGACAAAATATAATAGATTTAATTAACTCCTATTCAAATAAAATAGGCGAAATGAAACGTATTATACTAATAATAATGATGGCATGGGTAAGTACTATTGTAATTGCTCAAAACCCAGAGAACGCTATAGTAATTCATCTGCAGAACTCAGATGATGTGCAGATACTTATAGACGACGTAGATTCTCTCTTTGTAGATACACAAGGCGGTACTGAACAGGTGAACGTGAGGATGAACGACAAGTCTTTAAGAAGCTATGCCTTGAGGAGTATTGAATATATGAACTTTGCATACGTGGAACAAGGCCCACAAGCAATCAATCTTGGACTCTCATCATTATGGGCTTCTTATAATATTGGTGCCAGCAAACCTGAAGAAGTTGGCTATTATTTTTCTTGGGGAGAGACCACACCTAAGGAGGACTATTCTGAGGCCACTTATCTCTATTATGTTAATTACACATACGAACATATCGGCAACAATATAAGTGGCACCAAATATGATGCTGCCACAGCCCAATGGGGAAATCAGTGGCGGATGCCTAACATATATGAAATCAACGAACTCATGAACTGTGAATGGACTTCAGAAACAGTCAACGGAGTTAATGGCTTCCGTGTGACAGGCAAGAATGGAAACAGCATTTTCCTTCCAGCCACAGGTTATATGAGAGGTGAGGAATGTGTTGACAAGAATAACTGTCAAGGTTATTATTGGTCTTCGAGCCAGGATCCCGATATGACATCCTCTGCATATAATATTAATTTTAAAGGATATACGAGCCCCTGGTCGGCTAATCGTTCGTATGGTTTTCCAATACGTGCTGTCAGAGATTACAACTGATCAGAAACTGTCATTATGTGGCGCTTCTCTGCCTGGAGGAGGAGAAGGCGGTCCAGGCATCGCTGAAGGCAAAGAGCGCGACGACCAAAAAGAAGAGGATAACAAATGGGGTAATCTCTGGTAAGAAAAGAAACTCCCGAAGCATCACAGCTTCGGGAGTTTTTTTGACAGAATGACTGATTTGGACCTAATTCAATTTAATTGCTCCTTTTTCTTCTTTTATGTATTTTTTTACCATATAGTTTTGCCTGTTAGTTTTTTAGTAGTATATTTGCAAGTTACAATCTTGCCGACAACTATGAAAACTTAAATAGCTAAAAAATAAATTTCATTAACAACTAACTAAATCAAAAAAACATGAGAAAACGATTACTCTTTGGCATGATGCTGATATGCATGATGCTGAGTGCTATCGGAGCAAAGGCGCAGTCGTGGACTGCGAGCGCACCAGTAGCAGGTGAGTTCTACATCTACAATGTCGGAGCAAATCGCTTTTTGACTTCGGGTACAAACTGGGGGTCTCACGCAACGCTTGATCCACACGGAGCGATGGCACTTGCACTTGTTTCAAGTGGAGCGGGATACTCCATCTCTACAAATTCTATTTACTCAAATAAGTATTTGGGTGATAACGGATTTATGGATAACGACAATGCTGCTACATGGTTCTTCGATGCAGTGGAAGGACAGACCGATACTTATAAAATCCGATTGGCATCCAACAACTACCTCTCGTGGAGCGGTTCCAGTGCTGCTGTGAGTCTTGGTTCAGACTACAACAACACTTGGAGCTACTGGAAATTGGTGACACGCGATGCACTCATCGCCAATTTGAATAATGCATCGCTCAGTAATCCTGTAGACGCTACATTCCTCTTGACTGCTTCGTGGATCGCAAAAGGTAATGGAGCTGCATACGGAAATCAAGGTGTTGCACCACAAGGATGGCAGGGAACTGTCGCCACCGACACATGGGGTGACGATGGCGACAAGGTGGATGCCAACTACTGTGTGGAGCAGTTTCATAAGACATTCGACAACTATCAAACCATTATGGGTGTTCCAGATGGCACATACACAGTGTCTGCACAAGGTTTCTATCGTACTGGCACCGACAATAAAAACGGTGTACCTGTGCTCTATGCTAACTCCACTACTCAAAACCTGAAACTAATCGGTAGCGATAATCCTCCTACAACACCTAATGGTATAGCTACAGCTGCGGCTGCTTTCCAGCAAGGGTATTATAATGTGACGCTGACAGTGAAAGTAACTGATGGCACACTTCGTGTTGGTGTTAAGGCAACGGATGAAGTGGACTGGTGCGCTTTTGACAATTTCTCTATTATCTATAAAGGTCCCGATGCTGAGCCAATAAGTTCCGTGGCTACAGAATTTCCTGGCAATGGAGTGCCGCTCACTGCCGATGCTTGGTATTACTTCGATATAGCGGCTGACGGTGACTATACGTTCACTTCTGCTTCGTTGGCTACGTTTGCCTACACCACCAACGGTGAGCAGAATATCAATAGCACAGTAAGCACATTGTCGCTCGAATCGTCGATGACACTCCCTGCCGGACGTATCTACTTCAAGACAACCGGCAACAACAGCCTCACTATCGGACTGCCAGCCGACCAGAACGTTACTGGCGAAGCATGGTCCACAGGCGACTACTACATCTACAACCTCGGAGCAAAGCGCTATCTTACACAGGGCTCGGCATGGACCACTCATGCCACTGTGGATGGAGCCGGACAGGTAATTACGATTATTGGAAATCAGAATGCAGCACAGCTGAAGTTTGCCAAAGTATCAGGAGATGAATATCTCGGTATGGACGGATATGTGAATAAGGCAACCAATGACAAAAATTATAGCACATGGACATTTGAAGCTGTCAACAAAGTGGGTTACACCAATGTGTTTAAACTAAAAGCCAACAAAAATAGCAACTATCTCTACTGGGAAGGTGGAGGCGGCTACACATGGGCTAACGAAGCACTCGTGGGAACGGCAGACGGAATCAATTCCTACTGGATTCTCATCAAGAAAGCCGACCGTGAGAACTATTCAGTTGCCTCTGCAACCAATCCTGTAGACATGACATGGAAGGTGGCGGACCCAGACATTGAGGAAACACCCGACGATGCCACCGTGGCGGCATGGACGTCAAGCAAGGAAAACTTCGTGAAGCAGGCTAACGGTGCTACAGGAACAGCTGCGCGATTCTTGGAGAAGCGGGTGGACTCACCTGCTGACAATCCTGCATTTCTTAGCGATTGTTCATCAGAACAAAACATTATGGGGTTGCCAGAGGGGCATTATCGCATTACCGTCACTGCAAATGCCGAGCAGCAGGCTCTGCCAGGTGCCCAAATCTCTGGTGCCAATTTCTTTGCAGGCAGCAATAAAGTGGCAATTTCAGGTTACAACACATATACCGTTGATTTCCTTGCCGACGGAACGAACCCTGTTAAGATAGGTTACGAAGTGACGGGAACCAATGCTAACTGGGTGTATTTTGACAATGTGCGACTCGCTTACTACGGACCAGTAGCTCTGCCTCTGCCAAACGACAACATTACAGAACTGGCTGTAGGCCAGTGGTACTATTATGATGCATCCATGGTTGGACCTTATAATCTTGAAGGACCAGTAGCAAATATCGTTTACACACAAAACGGCGACAACCTCCTCGATGCTAATCCACCAACCAAATCGGCACAGTCGAAACTCATCCTCGATGCCGGACGTGTCTATTTCCAGGCTACGGCCACAGAGACAACGCTGAAAATCACAAGCGTCAATGCTGAAGGAACGAACGCAACATTCACAGTGGCATCGCTCAATGTCGATGGTCTGCCTACAATCAATATCGACTTCTTAAATGTGCATGTCAATCCTGACGGACGTGGAGCCGACGGTGCTACAGACATCAGTAAATACCTCATGATGAAGAAGTATGATTTAATTGCCGTTCAGGAAGACTTCAACTACAATAGCCAACTTGTAAGCCAATTTGGCAATACTTACGGACAGGGCACTTGGAGAGGAGAAGTAGGTCCGGGATCAATCCTCAATCCACCATCCGACACCGACGGACTCAACTTCTTCTGGAACCTGGAAAACGGACGTGAGGCCGGAAGCGAGAGCTGGACACGATACAACGAATCTGTGTCAACTGAAGGAAACCAGTACATCAAGAAAGGATTCCGCTACTATGAAGTGACTCTTGCCGACGGGCTGAAAGTGGATGTCTACATGACACACATGGATGCTGGAGACACTGCAAATGGAGCCACCGACTCACGTAATTCACAGTGGACACAACTCGCAAATGCAGTCATTCAGAATTCATTCACAACTCGTCCGAAAATCATTATGGGCGACTTCAATAGCCGATACACTCGTGAGAACATCATAACCAATTTCAAGAACCCAATCGAGACAACAGGAAACTATGAATTCCACGACGTGTGGGTAGACCTCATACAAGGAGGTGTATATCCTAATGTGGGAGATGCGTCGTTGAGCAACGAGGTGGTGGATAAGGTGATATATCTTAACCCTACTGCCACAGGATCTGCAAAACTCATTCCTATCACCTATGCTCGCGAAACCGATTATACAGTTGGAACTGTTTATGGAACGTCTGACAACACCGCTCTCGGCGACCACGGACCAATCGTTGTGCAGTTCCGTGCTAATAAGCCGGCTGTAGAGTATCCTGAGGTGAAGGACCGCTGGGCATGGACCGGAGAGCCGTTCGAAAACCAGGCAACCAGATATCTCTACAACGTCAACTTCGGACGGTGGGACAGCGGACGCAACGGATTCCTTACTGACGACGGTACACTCGTGCGCGACCCTAACCTCTCCAATGTGAATCTATTCCATCTCTATGGAGACCAGAGCAGTGCGTCTGTCAACAATGATAACGTGAAGCTCCACATGGACTACGTGGCAGGAAAAGCAACATACGTGGCCGACTTGATCCCAACAAGCGAATCAGGTGCAACAAAATTTGATTTCCAACAGGCAAGCGAAGAACTTTCTGAAGGAGTGAAACTCGCATATCATTTGTATAAGAAAATCAATACACGTGACTACTACTATGGTGCTGAAGACCCAACAACCCTCACGCCACAACGCAAAAAGTCAAAACTTAATGCTTGGGCTCTCATAAGCTATGAGCAGCTTCAAGAGTATAACCGCTATTGTGCCGCATGGGACAAGGGACTTGCATACGTCACTTATCTCCCTCTTGAAGACGATACACGAGATGAAATGACAGAACTCCTGCAACGTACTGATGTGCGTTGGACCGACAGAACCACCGACCAGCTTGTCGCACTCAACACCAAGATTGAGGAATGGTTCGACGACAATATGACAACCTCAATAGTGAATCCATCGTTCGAACTCGACAGCAACGGCGACCAACTCACCACTACAGGTACATACACTAATTATGTGGTACCAGGATGGTCAGTACCTACAGATGTTGCCGAAGCATTCATCTCAAACAAGAATGTGGGCGGTGACGGCTGGAGCCGCAATTTCAACGATGTGGACGGCAACTATGTGTTCAATACATGGGGAGGCACACCTGCCAACGGCTTTTATGTGCGTCAGACTATCAGAAACCTGCCGGAAGGATTCTATAAACTGAAGGCTGTGGCTGCAACAGATGCAGGTAACTCAATAACCATGCAAATTGGAAGCACAATGCAGACTACACCATTCACCGTCAGCCGACCAGAATCACAACACCTCGAAGTGCCGCTATACTATCACAACGGAGAAGGCAACCTCGTGATTGGCGCAAGTTCCAACACATGGTTCGAAATCGACAACTTCGAACTCTATCGATATGACTACTACTACGATGAGACAATCACCACTTCGGAATATGCCACAACCGCCATACGCTACAACACCGAAATACCTGCAGGTGTGGAGGTGTACTACGTAACTGCCATCAATCCTGCTAACGGTGATACTGGCGGAAAGGTTCGCAATACCATTCATCTGGAGAAATACGACGGCAATGAACTTGCTGCTGGTGAGGGAGTTATTCTCTATAAGGGTGGCAACGACGCAACACGTCAGTTCCGCTTCTATCGTACGAACGATGAGGTGAGCATGATTGAGGGCAACCATCTGATTGGAGCTGTCAACCGTCTGGAAGTGGCAGACAAGGCTCCGGGATGCACATACTACGTGCTGTCGAAGAAGACAATCACTTACGATAAGACGACTGAAACCATCGACGAAACCACTGGAGAGGTAACACGCTCAACTGTGGAAACCACAGAGCCGGTTGTGGGATTCTATAAACTCGCCGACAACACTGCCATCAAGGCGCATAAGGCTTACCTGCGTGTGGATGCCAACAACGACTTTGCCGTGAAGAACGGATATATCTTCGATTTCGGAGATGCCGTACAGGGTGATGCAACGGGTGTTCAGAACATTGATCCAGCCAATACCGAAGTGATTGAAGGTATCTATTCGCTCAGCGGAGCACGTCTGCAGACCCTGCAGCCTGGCGTGAATATCCTGCGCATGAGCGACGGCACGACACGCAAGGTGCTTGTGAAGTAAAAATATATGTCGAACTATTAAAAAAAGAAACAATCATGAAAAGAACATTCAAAAAGACATATATACAGCCTACTACTTTTTCTGCAGAATATGTTGAGCCAATCATGCAGGTGCCGGCATCAATGCCTCAGGGCAACGGCGACGACCCAATCGTAGACGACGAGGACGACATCCTGTCCAAAGACCGAAAAAACGGATGGGGACCACTATGGTAAGCATCCATTAATCATATCTATTTATCACCTCCCGAAGCCAAACATGCTTCGGGAGTTTTTTTTAGTTCAATCTCAAAATTTTACAAAATTTATAGAATATACAAAATATTTCTATTAAATTTGCACTATATTTTACAAAATTTATAGAATATACAAAATATTTCTATTAAATTTGCACTATACACAGGAGGAGAAAATTAATTGTTAAACTTTTGATTTATACCTATAAAGTTACCATACTTTATTACTCCTAAATATTTTGATACTATTATTATACACATATTATACACAACTTAAGTTAATTTTTTTTTTATGAATAGACTGCTCTTTTTGGTGTTTTTTGCATTTTTTTGTTTTTTTATTTTTCTTGGTTTGGATGCTCAAGAAAACGAGTCTTTATATACTTTTAGATTGAAAAATATGTCTGGTTTCAACAGAATGGACGAACTGGTTGAAATAGAAGTGCCGGATTATATTAATTTGAATACATCGACGCTTATCGATGAAAATGAAAATCAAATCCCTTTCGAAATCGCTTCTAATGGAAAGATGCGATTCTTGGCTACCGTTCCCGCTGTATCTACTGCCGGTTTTTCTTTACGAAATGGTTCAAGAAGAGAGCCGCAGGTAATGACATATTCACAAGTCAAGATGCCTAGCACCAGGGCTGATATAGCTTGGGAAAATAATTTATGTGCATATCGAATGTATAGCACAGTATTGCTCAATAATGAACCTAATACAGCACAGGGTGTGGATGTGTGGCAAAAGAAAATGGCTGTACCTGTTGTCGACAATATGTATGCTTTGTCTAATTATCACAATGAAAGCCAATATGGGATGGACGTATATTCTGTTAATGGAAAAAGACTTGGGTGTGGAGGGATTGCTGCAGTCGTAAATGGAAAACTGCAAATGCACGCTCCTTATTCCTCATGTGAATTTATCGAAAAATCTGCTTTGAAACAAGTGTTTAAACTCACGTACGATAATGTAGTGATTAATGGCATTTCTTATACGGAATATCTGACGATTGAAACCACAGCCAATTCTATTCTCAATAAGGCTACGTTCAGACTGGAAGGTAATGAGAAAACTGTCAAGATTGCTGTTGGACTATATGAACATACTGATATGGGAATAACCACAGATGGTAATAATTTTACTAATGTAAATGGACTTATAGGTAGAGCTGAGCTCAAGAGTGAAGGCTCTCTGTCAACCAGCAATGCCAGATTTTTCCAAGGAGCGTATGTCCCGGGAAGTAATGTGCAGACCCGAGAGATTGATAATCATTTATGCCTTCTGACTGATTATAAGGTGGGAACAGACCTTGTCTTCTATTTTGGAGCTGGATGGAATCATTTCCCTCAAAACAGATACAATTCAGATGAAGACTGGTTTGAAGAATTGGAAAAATTTAAATTTACAGTGGACAATCCGTTGACACTTACCAGTTTCAATACACTTCCTAATAAAGATGATGTGCTTTATATTCTGAATTCTGTTAACCAGACATGGCAAAACAAACATCCTAATCATGGGGATTTTTTCTGGAACCGAGCTGTTTATTATATCGGAAACATGCATGCATACGAGGTAACTCAAAACAAGGACTATCTGGATTATGCTACAAAATGGGCTGAACGCAACAACTGGAGAGGACAAGAAGGCTCGTCTGACCCTTCTAAGTGGAAATGGACTTACGGAGAATCATATAATTATGTACTTTTTGGCGACAATCAGGTATGCTTTCAAGTTTATGCCGACCTATACAATCTTGATCCAGATAAAGACAAGAAGAAAATAGAGCGGGCCTTGGAAGTGATGGAATATGAGATAAGCACTGAAGAAGAGGGATATCTGTGGTGGGTTGATGGATTGTTCATGGTTATGCCGGTTTTGTCGAAATTGTATAAAATCACCGGGAACCAACTTTTTCTTGATAAGATGTATGTATATTGGAAATGGTATACCGACAGAATGTTTGATAATCAGGAAAACCTATATTATAGAGATGCTAATTTTGTGTATCCACAACATAAAACTATTGCTGGGAAAAAAGATTTCTGGGCAAGGGGGGACGGATGGATTTTTGCGACTTTTGCCAAAATACTTCAAGACATACCGCATGATGACCCGCATAGAGATGAATATATTGACTATTATCGCAAAATGGCTGATGCTTTAAAACAATGTCAGCAGGAAGAGGGATATTGGGAAAGATCTCTTATAGACCCACAACAGGCACCGGGATATGAAACGTCCGGAACGGCTTTTTTTGCGTATGGATATGCGTGGGGAATAAATAACGGAATTTTGTCTGAAGAAGAATATGGCTCTACTCTTGAAAAAGCATGGAACTACTTGGTTAATATCGCTTATCAGAGTGATGGAACTGTAGGATATATTCAGCCAATAGGATCACAGGCTATTCCAGGCCAGATTCTAAATAATAAAAGCTATTACGACTTTGGAGTTGGGGCGTTCCTCATGGCGGCTGCAGAAATGACGAAATTAGCGGTAGGCGACAAGATGAAGACCAAGTTGAGACTTGTCAATGCGCAAATTGCAGACCCTGATGAAATTGTCCTTACATTTAATACAAACTTGGATGCTCTTACAGCCAACGACGAAACCCATTATTCGATTAATGGAGAAATACCGGAAGTCTATGATATCATTGTGAGTGGAAATACTGTTAAGCTTATAATGAAAGAACCATTGGATTTCGGAGTTTATAAACTACAAGTATTTGATTTGATGACTGAAGATGGAGTAGAGTTGGCAGGTGAACAGGTTAGGAATATTATTCTAACTGTTCCATTATCTCCAATTCAGCAAGATGTCAGTGTTACTGCTATTGGGGCTCAAATGGGAAATCCGGCTATTAATGTTGTTGACAATAATTTGAATACCAGGTGGAGTCAGGAGGGACAAAACCAATGGATTCAAATTGATTTGGGCGACGTGTATACTGTTGAAGCTGTTGATATTGCTTTTTATAACGGAAAAACACGTATCGCATTCTTTAATATTTTGACGTCGGTTAATGGCAATGAATTTATAATGGCTTCGGAAAATGTGAAAAGTTCGGGATTGACAGATGAACTGGAAAGGTTCAAAATCAATCCGCTTGAAGCCAGATATGTAAGAATTGAAGGAAACGGTAATACGGCTGGTTTATGGAATAGTATTACTGAAATGAGGGTGAAAGTACGTGACAATTCCTTGGATAAAATTGAGATCCCTAATGAAGTTTTTTCAGATATTCTATTGCCCGAAACAACAGAAAATGGAAATGCTGTTGTATGGACATCTTCTGATAAAGATGTAATGTCGGGCAAAGGACTTGTTAGTCTTGATCTTGAAGACCACCATGTTACGTTAACTGCACACCAGGGTTCATCTAAAAAAACATTCGATGTGGTTGTTAAAGCCAGAAATCCGTATGCCAACTTGCAACTGTTATATTCTTTCAATGATGACGATGTCTATATGCGTGATGGACAGACTTTTGTCATTGACCATAGCAAACACAACAGAGATGCTGTGATGGAGGGAATCTATGGAAAAATTGAAAATGGGACACTTGACTTGACCATGAATAAAGACTCGGATTTCCCAAACAATAGCTACCTTCATGTTCCGGATCATTTACTTGATTCGATCAGGTCCTACACCATTGCTTTTATTGCCAAGCCTCTTTCTCTTAATAAACAGCCAAGGTTTTATGACTTCGGAGTGTCTTCAGCAAATAGCATTTTTCTGAGAGCCAATAAGTTTGCTGCAGGATATAAATATAATGGTGGAACAGCTGCTCTTAATGAGGCTTCACAACAAATTGACATTGAGGAAGAACTGAAAATTGCTGTTACATTCGATGCGAAAACTATGAATACAAGAATTTTTATTGATGGAGAATGTGTTGCTGATGACAACAAGATATCTCATGAACCTTATGAGATATCCAGAATTGGTATAGATGGCAGAAACTATATCGGTAGAACTCAGTGGTGGGATACGAATGTAGCTGATGATAATCAGGATTATATTGGCACTATTGATGAATTTTACATGTTTAGCATGCCGTTAAATCAAGAAGAGATAACAAATCTGTTCGATAATATGTCAACTGCTATTTCGAATACGGAAACTAAAGACTATGAACTGTTTGACAATAAATTTTATGACATTTCAGGAAGACAAGTTGATAGAAATAATCTGAAGAATGGAATATACATATACAATGGAAAGAAAATCCTTATAAGATAAAGTGCTGTCAGATGTGTGCATAGATATTTCAAAACATGGCGAAAACTTTTTTTCTTCAAAAAATCATAATAAATGAGTATTGTGCAAAAATATAATAAGTGTTAACTTTGCACAAAATTTGAAAATAAAGCATTTATTATGAAAAAAAACAGGATGATAGTTGTTGCAACGGCACTGATGCCTATAGTTGCAATGGCACAAACCAACGATGAAAACGGAATAGACAAGGGAAATATCGAAGAGGTTGTGATTTCTGCTGATCCTAAGCAAGTGGGAACACTGCAAGAACAACCTGTGAGCTATGATGTGGTGAGCAATAACGACCTCAACAATCTGGGTGGTCAAAACCGCTTGAAAGATGCTTCCACATTCGTGCCTAACCTCTTTATGCCCGACTATGGGTCAACTCTCACAAGCGCCATTTATATACGTGGTATTGGCTCCAGAATTAATACTCCGGCTGTGGGAATGTATGTGGACGACGTGGCATACGTCGACAAGTCGGCATTCGATTTCTCGCTCTCCGACCTTCAGCGCATTGAAATCCTGCGTGGTCCACAGTCCACCATGTATGGACGAAATGCCATGGGAGGACTGCTCAAAATATACACACGCAACCCACTCGAAACACTGACAACCGGACGGCAGTATCAGCTCAGATTAGGAGGGGCAACAGAAGAAGCAATGAGATATGCCAATTTCTATACAGCTCATCCGCTCGGCAACGACGGAGCATTGTCGCTCAGCGCATTCTATAAAGGGTCCGAAGGATATAACCGCAACTCATTCCTCGATAGAAGAAGCAACGGAGGAGAAAGTGGGGGAGGACGATTTAGAGTGGTCTATAACCCAGAACGACACCGCAACTTTACACTCGACTTCCAGTCGGCACTTGAAATAGTTGATGAGAAAGGATACGACTATTATAACGTGGCTGACGGACTGATTCAGGAAAACGAGATGGGAAGCTACAAACGCACCCTTTATAATGCTTCCCTTCGACTTGAAAATAAATTCAAACCATTCACCCTCACATCCATCACTGCATTCCAGCATATCAACGACCACATGTTCATGGACCAGGACTTCCGACCTGTCAATATATTCACTCTAACCCAGAAGCAGGATATGAACAACCTGTCGGAGGAAATCACGCTCAAGAGCCATGAAGACAGCCGACTGCAGTGGGTGGCAGGTGGACGTGTGGCTCAACAATGGCTCACTACCGATGCACCGGTAAATTTTGGAAATGAGGGCATCAGCACTCTAATACAGAATGGTATAGACAAGGGTATGGAGGCTGCAAATGCTGCTGTGGCACCATACGGAATGAGCATGGCAATGACTGTCACAGACCAAAACCTCTTGGTCGATGGATTATTCGATACTCCTGTGTTCAATGCTGCTGCGTTCGGACAACTTACATA
>Ga0247611_10003842_pt1 | contig 21680 bp, 36 predicted proteins | sample 177DNAGHGhighgp2_FD_192422 | JGI IMG/M metagenome (GOLD analysis project Ga0247611, IMG submission 192422) | Sheep rumen microbial communities from Palmerston North, Manawatu-Wanganui, New Zealand - 1770 DNA GHGhigh gp2 | ecosystem: Host-associated > Mammals > Digestive system > Stomach > Rumen... | reverse complement strand
TTTGGAGGTTTAGCTCAGTTGGGAGAGCATCTGCCTTACAAGCAGAGGGTCAGCGGTTCGAGCCCGTTAACCTCCACCATTTGCCGACTTAGCTCAATTGGTAGAGCAACTGACTTGTAATCAGTAGGTTGTGGGTTCGATTCCTATAGTCGGCACCACTAAAAATTATGCGTTGATTAATTCAACGCTTTTTTTGACTATAAAGATGAAAAAAATAATTATTTATATAAGGATAAAGTGCAAGTTCCAGAAGGTAAATATGTATTAAATCAAGGTGTATCAATTACATTTGTTATGCCAAAACCATTTTCTTATGCATTGTTTCAATATGATAACTGTGGTGAAATAGTTGAAGGTGTTTATTATATGAATAGCGATAAGAAAACAATATATTTATATATAGATAATGATCCATATCAATATATAAGAATAGAAGATAGAAAAGATTATGATATGACATTTTCACATGATTATCCACCTGATTTTTATTTAAGAGGTAATTTTGAGGTTTTAAATAATTCAATTATAATAAATGATTTATATCATCATGAATATAGTAAAACAAAAGTAAATGATGATGTTTGGGAATATGGAACATATACTTTATTATAGTATCCTATTATATATAATATATAGATAGAAGAGTGCAAAATTGTACTCTTTTTCTTTTGTGTTTTTGATATGCATAAAATAATAAATAAAAGTGAAAAATTGTATAAAAACAACGCTTGACAAAAATGTGCGGGGGGGGGGGTGTAATTTTACTAGTGAAATATCAAAAAAATTAAAATGTAAAGGATTTGGTAAAATGGCAAAAAAAATATTTAATAGTAAAATTATAGTGTTTATTTTTGGACTAATGTTATTGTTTATTATTAGTTCATGTTCAAACCAAAGAAAAACAAAAACTGATCAAGTTTTTGAATATGGATATAATGTAAATGGTGGACTATATCTTGTTGGATTTAATTCAGATTCAACTAAATCTGAAATTATTACAGTTCCTGCTAAGTGTGATGGAAGTGAAGTAACAATTATTGGTGTTGGAGCTTTTAGTAATCAAGCTTTAACAAGTGTAACATTATCTGATGGATTAAAGATGATTGGTTCTGAAGCTTTTTCTGGTTGTTCTTCACTTACTACAATAACAATTCCAAACACAGTAACTAGATTAGGTAGAAGCGTATTTAAAGGCTGTACATCATTAACAAGTATTACTCTTTCTGATAAGTTAGAATATATATTTGATAATACATTTGATGGATGCACAGCATTAAGTACAATAACAATTCCAAATACAGTTCAATCACTAGATAAAGAAGCATTCAATGGATGCACATCATTAACTTCAATCACAATTCCAAGTAGTGTAACAAGTTTAGGCGAAAGCGTATTTAAAGGATGCACATCACTAACTACAATCACAATTCCAAGTAGTGTAACAAATTTAGGTGAAGGCGTATTTAAAGGATGCACATCATTAACTTCAATCACAATCCCAAATACAGTTCAATCACTAGGCAAAGAAGCATTCAATGGATGCACATCATTAAATACTATCACAATTCCAAGTAGTGTAACAAGTTTAGGTGAAGGCGTATTTAATGGATGCACAGCATTAACTACATTAAAATTTGAAGGAACAGTTGCTCAATTTAATGAAATAACTAAGGCCGAAAAATGGAATAGTGGTCTTGCATTAGGCAAAGTAACTTGTTCAAATGGTGATGTAACTTTAGAACAATCAAATTAATATAATATATAGAAGTAGAAGGGTACAAAATTGTACTCTTTTTCTTTTGTTAAAAATAGTGAAAAATAAATTAAAATATTTCTTGCATTGACATATTTTTGAGTGTATAATGTAAAAGGCTCTATATCGAGCAAGAAGTGGCTGTGAAGTGGGAGGTTGTCGATACACCGATGGGCGTTGTCATTAAAGGTTGTCGGGTTTTCCCATGGAGCAAGTCTATACGACGATTATAGGCGAAAGGAGAAATATTAAAATGGCAAAAGAAAAAATCAAAATTCGTTTAAAGTCTTATGATCACAAGCTTTTAGATCAATCTGCAAAGAAGATTGTTGAAAGCGTAAAGAAGACTGGTTCTGAGGTAAATGGACCTATTCCATTACCTACTGAAAAGGAAGTTTTCACTATCCTTCGTTCACCACATGTTAACAAGGATTCAAGAGAACAATTCGAAAGAAGAACTCATAAGAGATTAATCGAAATTGTGGCTCCAACACCACAAACAATTGATGCATTAATGCGTATCGATTTACCATCAGGTGTAGATATCGTATTAAAGAAGTAAAAAAATAATTTAGGAAAAGAGGAAAATTTCAAATGGCTAAGGGAATCTTAGGTAGAAAATTGGGCATGACTCAAATTTTCGATGCAGCTGGTAATTTAATACCAGTCACTATCGTTGATTGTTCTGAAAATGTAGTATTACAACAAAAGACAGTAGAAAACGATGGTTATGTTGCTGTTCAAGTAGGTTGCTATAACAAGAAAGAAAGTTTAGCAAACAAGCCTGAACAAGGTCACGTAGCTAAGGCTAACACTGCTCCTAAGCGCTTCATAAGAGAATTCCGTTTCTCAGAAGCTCAAGGAAATGAGTTATTATCTTACAACGTAGGCCAAGAAATTAAAGTAGATATTTTTGCTGCAGGCGATGTTATCGATGTAACAGGTACATCAAAAGGTAAAGGCTTTGCAGGTACAATTAAGCGTTACAATCATGCACGTTTAAGAATGAGCCACGGTGTATCAGCTTGTCACCGTACAGTTGGTTCTATGGGTGCAATCAAAGGTAACCTAAAGGGTAAGAAGTTACCAGGACATATGGGTCATGTAACAGTTACTCTTCAAAATCTAACAATCGCTAAGGTTGATAGTGAAAGAGAATTAATCCTTGTTCGTGGTAATGTACCAGGACCTAAAAAAGGATTTGTTGTAATTAAAACAGCTGTTAAAGCTGGTAAATAAGAGAAAGGAGATTTATCATGCCAAAAATCGCATTATTAAATCAATCTGGAGAAAAGATTAAGGATATAAAATTAAGTGATGAAGTTTTCGGAATTGAAGTACTTAATCAACAAGTTATATATGATGTGGTTAACTGTCAAAGAGCAGCTATGAGACAAGGTACACATGATGTAAAGAATCGTAGCGAAGTTCGTGGTGGTGGCCGTAAGCCATGGAGACAAAAAGGTACTGGACGTGCTCGTCAAGGATCTATCCGTGCTCCTCAATGGGTTGGTGGTGGAACAGTATTTGGTCCAACTCCAAGAAGCTATGCTTTCAAGCTTAATAAGAAAGTTAAACAATTAGCATTAAAGAATGTTCTTTCATCTAAAGTATTAGAAAAGAACTTAATTGCTGTTGAAGATGTAAAGTTCGAAGAAGCTAAGACTAAGAATTTTGTAAAGTTCTTATCAAATATTAAGGCTGAAGGAAAGACTATGGTAGTATGTGCTCCTGATGAGTTAACACCAGAAAACAATCTTTCTGCAAGAAATATTCCAGGAGTATTCTTAACACCTGCTGATAACGCTAGTGTTTATGAAATTCTATGCTACAAGAACTTAGTATTAACTCAAAAGGCTGTAAAATACTATGAGGAGGTACTTAAGTAATTATGAATAAGATTTATGATATCATCCAAGGTCCAATCATCACTGAAAAGACTATGGGTTTAAAAGAAAATTACAATAAGTATACATTCAAGGTTCTAAAGACTGCAAATAAGATTGAAATCAAGAACGCAGTTGAAGAAATTTTCAAGGTAAAGGTAGTATCAGTAAATACAATTAATGTATTACCTAAGCGTAAGAGAGTTGGCCAACATGAAGGTTTCAAGCCAGCTTATAAGAAGGCAATCTGCAAATTAGCAGATGGCGACAAGATCGATTCATTCGAGATTTAATAGGAGGAATTATTAACTATGGCAGTTAGAAAATATAAGCCAACGTCTAATGGTAGACGTAACATGTCAGTTTTAACATTTGATGAAATTACAACTGACACTCCTGAAAAATCATTATTAGCACCTAAGAATAGCAAGGGTGGACGTAATAATACAGGAAAAATTACAGTTCGTCATCAAGGTGGCGGCGTTAAGCAAAAATATCGTATTATTGATTTTAAGAGAAATAAGGACAATGTTCCTGCAACTGTTAAAACAATTGAATACGATCCAAATAGAAGTGCAAACATTGCATTATTATTCTATAAAGATGGTGAAAAGAGATATATCTTAGCACCTAAGGGATTAGAAACAGGTATGACTATTGTTTCTGGTGAAAATGTTGATATTAAAGTTGGAAATGCTCTTCCAATTAATAATATTCCAGTTGGTTCATTAATTCATAACATTGAACTTCACCCTGGTAAAGGTGGACAAATCGCACGTAGTGCTGGTGCATCTGCTCAAATCTTAGGTCGTGAAGATGGTTATGTATTAGTTAGATTATCAAGCGGTGAAGTTCGTAAGGTTTTAGGAACTTGTAAAGCAACAATCGGTGAGGTTGGTAATGAATCTCATGAACTTGTAAGAATTGGTAAAGCTGGTCGTGCTCGTCATATGGGCTTAAGACCTGAAGTACGTGGTTCTGTTATGAACCCTAATGATCACCCTCATGGAGGTGGTGAGGGTAAGTGTCCAGTTGGACGTCCTTCACCTATGACACCTTGGGGTAAGCCTGCTCTAGGTTTAAAGACTCGTAAGCATAAGAAAGCTTCTAACAAACTAATCGTTCGTAGAAGAAATGATAGATAATAAGGAGGAACAATATGGCTCGTTCAATTAAAAAAGGACCATTTGCTGATGAACATTTATTAAAGAAAGTTGAAAAAGCAAATGCGTCAGGTGATAAAAAAGTATTTCAAACTTGGTCACGTAGATCAACTATATTCCCTAGTTTCGTTGGTTTAACTATCGCAGTATATAATGGTCGTGAGCATGTTCCAGTATATATTACAGAGGATATGGTAGGTCATAAACTTGGAGAATTTGCTCCAACTAGAACTTACCGTGGTCATGATGCAGACGATAAAAAAGCAAGTAAGTAAGATTAAAGGAGAAAATTTATAATGGAAGCACAAGCAATTGCAAAAACTGTTAGAATAACTCCTCGTAAGGCTCGTCTTGTTGTTGACCTAATCCGTAATAAGGATGTAGAAACTGCTAAGGCTATTCTAAAGTTAACTAACAAGCAAGCAACTGAGGTTGTTTTAAAGGTTTTAAATTCTGCTGTAGCAAATGCAGAACATAACTATAATATGGATAAGAATAATCTATATGTTAAAACAGCATACGTTACTGATGGTATAAGAATGAAGAGAATGTTACCTCGTGCTAAAGGCCGTGGTGATGTAATTATCAAGAGAACTTGTAACATTACAGTAATCGTAGCTGAGAAAGAAAGTAAGTAGGAGGTAAGTGTATGGGTCAAAAGGTTAGTCCAGTAGGATTACGTGTTGGTATCAACCGTGATTGGGATGCTGCATGGTATGCAGATAAAACTAAAGTAGCTGATTTATTACACGAAGACTTAAGAATTCGTAAATACTTAAGTGAAGTATATGCAAAGTCTAAAGTATCACGTGTTGTTATTGAACGTGGTAAAGGTAGCAAGAATACTGACCGTGTAAAAATCACATTATATACAGCTAATCCTGGTTCTGTTATCGGTAAGGAAGCAGAAACTAAGAATAAAGTAGTAAAAGAATTAGCATACACTACTAAGAAAGAAATAATTTTAAATGTTGTAGAAATTAAGAAGCCTGAGCTTGATGCAACATTAGTTGCACAATCTATCGCTGAACAACTTGAAGCAAGAGCTTCATTCCGTAGAGTTCAAAAGGTAGCAATTCAAAGAGCTATTAAGGCTGGTGCTAAGGGTGCTAAGACATTAATTTCAGGTCGTTTAGGCGGTGCTGAAATGGCTCGTAGCGAAGGTTATAATGAGGGTCAAGTTCCTCTACAAACTTTACGTGCAGATGTTGATTATGCAGTAGCTGAAGCACATACAACATATGGTAAGTTAGGTATTAAGGTTTGGATTTATAAGGGTGAATTATTCGACATTCAACCAAGAACTGTTGAAGATAAGCGTCCAGTTAAACCAAGAACACCTAAGAAAGATGTTAAAGAAAGCTCTAAGGGAGGTAAGTAATTATGTTAATGCCTAAAAGAGTTAAATTCCGTCGTCCTCACAGAGTATATTATCATGGTAAGGCTAAGGGTGGTACTGAACTAGCATTCGGTGAATATGGTTTAGTTGCTACTGAAGGTTGTTGGTTAACTAACAATCAATTAGAAGCTGCCCGTGTTGCTATTACACGTAAGATGAATCGTCAAGGACAAGTATGGATCAAAGTATTCCCACATTTAAGTAAGACTAAAAAGCCTTTAGCAGTACGTATGGGTTCTGGTAAAGGTGCACCTGAAACTTGGGTTGCAGTAGTTAAAGAAAATGTTATTTTATTCGAAGTTGCAGGAGTATCTGATGAAATTGCTAGAGAAGCATTACGTTTAGCAAGTCATAAGTTACCTTGTTCAACTAAGGTTATAGTAAAGTAGGTGACGAGCAATGAAAGATACAATGACTAAAATTCGTGCTTTATCAGTTGAAGAAATCAATAAGAAGATCACTGAATTAAAGGAAGAATTATTTAATTTAAAGTTTCAAGCTGCTCTAGGTAATAGTGATAAGCCTGCTCGTATGAGAGAAATTAAAAGAACAATTGCTAGAATGAAAACAGTTATTACTGAAAAAGAAACTGCTAGCAAGGCTCAATAATAGGAGGAGACAACATGGAACGTAATACTCGTAAGTTTTTTCAAGGAACTGTAGTTTCTGATAAAATGGATAAGACAATTGTTGTAGCTGTTGATACTTTCGGTATACATAAGATTTATAAAAAACGTGTTAAGAAAACAACAAAATTTCATGTACATGATGAAGACAATAAAGCTAAGGTTGGCGATATTGTAAGATTCATGGAGACTAGACCTCTATCAAAGACTGTACATTATGTATTAGTTGAGATAGTAAAGGCTAAAGAAACATTATAATAGGTTTCAATAGGAGGTACTATCATGGTTCAACAAGAAACAAGATTAGCCGTTGCAGATAACAGCGGCGCTCGTGAATTATTAATAATAAAGGTATTAGGTGGAGCATTACATAGATATGCATATGTTGGTGATATCGTTGTTTGCTCTGTTAAGGAGGCTGCACCTAACGGACAAGTTAAGAAGGGTGATGTCGTTAAGGCAGTTATCGTTCGTACTAAAGCTGGTTTAAGAAGACCTGATGGAACTTACATCAAGTTTGATGAAAACGCAGCTGTACTTATTCGTGAAGACAAGACTCCACGTGGAACTCGTATTTTCGGACCAGTAGCTAGAGAGCTACGTGATAAGGATTTCATGAAAATTGTATCCTTAGCACCCGAAGTACTATAAGGAGGTAACTTATGTTAATTAAAGCTGGAGACACAGTAGTTGTCATCGCTGGTAAAGATAAATTTACTGTAGATAAAAAAGGTAATAAGGTGCCTACAACTGGTAAAGTATTAAAGGTTTTCCCTAAGACTAACAAGGTTTTAGTTGAAGGCGTTAATAAAGTAAAGAAGCACCAAAAGCCTACTCAAGCTAACCAAAATGGTGGAATCATTGAAATGGAAGCACCAATTGATGCATCAAATGTTATGCTATTAGATCCAAAGACTAATAAGCCTACACGTGTTGGCATTAAGGTAGATGAGAAAAACAATAAGATCAGAGTTTCTAAAAAATCTGGTTATGAGTTTAAGTAGAAGGAGGTAAAATTCTGTGAATCGTTTACAAGAAAAATATCAAACTTCTGTTAAGACAGAATTAGCTAAAAAATTTAATTATAGCTCTTCAATGGAAATTCCAAAGATTGAAAAGATCGTAATTAATATGGGAGTTGGTGATGCTGTTGCTAACTCTAAGGTTTTAGATGATGCAGTAGAAGAATTAACTCAAATCGCTGGTCAAAAGCCAGTTATTACAAAAGCAAAGAAGTCAATTGCTAACTTCAAGTTACGTGAAGGTATGCCTATCGGCTGCAAAGTAACTTTAAGAGGCGAAAGAATGTATGAATTCTTCGATAAGCTTGTTTCAATTGCTCTACCTCGTGTACGTGATTTCCGTGGTATTTCATCAAATGCATTTGATGGTCGTGGAAACTATACATTAGGTGTTAAAGAACAATTAATTTTCCCTGAAATTAACTTTGACAAAATTAAGAAGATTCGTGGTATGGATATAGTAATCGTTACTACAGCAAAATCAGATGAGGAAGGTCGTACTTTATTAGCATTAATGGGTATGCCTTTCAGAAAGTAAGAGAGGGTATAGATAATGGCAAAAACATCAATGATTGTTAAAAATCATAGAAAACCTAAATATAGTGCTCGTGAATATACTCGTTGTGAGCGTTGTGGACGTCCACATGCTGTAATTAGTAAATTCAAATTATGCCGTATTTGTTTCCGTGAATTAGCATACAAAGGTCAAATTCCAGGCGTTAAGAAATCAAGCTGGTAATTTATAATATAAGGAGGAATCAGATTTATGACAGATCCAATTGCAGATATGTTTACTCGTATTAGAAACGCTAATGCTATGCATGAAGAAACTGTATTAGTTCCAAGTTCTAAAGTTAAAACTGCTATTTTAGAAGTTTTAAAGAACGAAGGCTATATTGTTGATTATAAAGTTTCTACTGAATTAAAGAGTACAACAACAATTACATTAAAATATACTGCAGACAACCAAAAAGTTATTAAAGGTATAAAGAGAATTTCTAAGCCTAGTCTTCATGTTTATTCAAAGGCTGAAGATTTACCAAAGGTTTTAAATGGCTTAGGAGTTGCAATTATCTCAACTTCAAAAGGTATTATGTCTGACAAAGAAGCTCGTAAGCAAAAAATCGGTGGAGAAGTTTTAGCTTACATTTGGTAATTAAAATTAAAAAATATAAAGAAAATGAAAGAGGTGTTTTAGATGTCTCGTATTGGTAATAAGGTAATTAACGTCCCTGCCGGTGTTACTGTTACTGTTGCTGATAACAACAACGTTACTGTAAAGGGCCCTAAGGGAGAGCTTAACTTTAAATTCAATAACGAACTAGAAATAAGCGTTAGTGCAACAGAGGTTGCAGTTAAACGTCCAAATGATACTAAAGAGATGAAAGCACTTCATGGTACAACTCGTGCTTTATTAAATAATATGGTTAAAGGTGTATCTGAGGGCTTCACAAAGCAACTAGAAATCAACGGTGTTGGTTATCGTGCTGCTTTACAAGGTAACAAGTTAGTGTTATCTGCTGGTTATTCTCACAATGTTGAGATGGAAGTTCCTGCAGGTTTAAAAGTAGAGTTACCAAAGAATACTAATATTATTATCAGTGGTGTTGATAAACAATTAGTAGGACAATTTGCGGCTGAAATTCGTGAAGTACGTAAGCCAGAACCTTATAAAGGTAAAGGTATTAAGTATTCTTATGAAACTATTCGTCGTAAGGAAGGTAAAACTGCTAAGAAGTAGTAGGAAAGGAGTGCTAATATGATAAGTAAGGTTTCAAAAAATGTAACTCGTCAAAAAAGACATTTACGTATTCGTCAAAATGTATTTGGTACAGCTGAAAAGCCAAGATTAAATGTTTTCCGTTCAAACAAGCAAATCTATGCTCAAATCATTGATGATGAAACAGGTAAGACTTTATGTAGTGCTTCTTCACTAGATAAAGAAATTAGTGTAAAAAATGGTTCTAATGTAAATGCAGCAACTGAAGTTGGTACTTTAGTAGCTAAGCGTGCATTAGCTTTAAAGATCGAAGCTGTAGTATTTGACCGTGGTGGTTATTTATACCATGGACGTGTTAAAGCTTTAGCTGATGCAGCAAGAGCTGCTGGATTAAAGTTCTAAGGAGGATATCTTTATGGTTAAAGAGAATGATCAACATAAGGAAGTTCAAGAGCCTGAATTTGAAGAGCGTGTAGTTACAATCAACCGTGTAACAAAAGTTGTTAAAGGTGGTAGACGTTTCCGTTTCGCTGCTTTAGTTGTTATCGGTGATAAGAAGGGTCATGTTGGCTTTGGTACAGGTAAAGCTAACGAAGTACCTGATGCTATCAAAAAGGCAATTGAAAGTGCAAAGAAGAATATTATTACAGTTGCTACTGTAAATACAACTATTCCTCACCAAGTAACTGGCGTATATGGTGCTGGTAGAGTATTCCTAGCTCCTGCAGCTGCAGGTACCGGAGTAATCGCTGGTGGTCCAGTACGTGCCGTTGTAGAATTAGCTGGTATATCTGATATACTATCAAAATCACTTGGTTCTGCTACACCAATTAATGTAGTAAGAGCTACAGTAGAAGGGTTAAAGCAATTAGAGACTGTTGAACAAGTTGCTCAAAGACGTGATAAGACAGTTGAAGAGCTTTTAGGATAAGATTATGTATAAGATTACATTAGTTAAGAGTTTAAGTGGTCGTAAGCCAAATCAAGTTGCTACTGCAAAAGCTTTAGGTTTAACTAAGATTGGTAAGACAGTAGTTAAAGAGGAAAATGATGCAATAAAAGGTATGCTTGTTACCATAGCTCATATGGTAAAGGTTGTCCAAGAATAATAAGGAGGTACCGAATATGTTAGAACAATTAAAACCAGTTGCCGGTGCAAGACATTCTAAGAAGCGTCTTGGACGTGGTGTAGGAAGCGGTCAAGGAAAGACTGCTGGTAAAGGTAGTAAAGGTCAAAACGCTCGTTCTGGCGGTGGTGTTCGTCCTGGATTCGAAGGTGGACAATTACCTTTATTCCAACGTTTACCAAAGAGAGGCTTCCATAACTACACTAGAGTAGAATATATGGTTGTTAATGTAGAACAATTAAATGTATTCGAAGATGGTGCAACAGTAGATGTTGAAGCTTTAATTAAACAAGGCTTAGTTAAGGATGTTAAAGATGGCGTTAAAATTTTAGGTAATGGTGAGTTAACTAAGAAGTTAGTTGTAAAGGCAAACAAGTTCTCAGAGTCTGCTAAAAAGGCTATTGAAGCCAAGGGCGGATCTGTTGAGGTGATTTAATTTGCTTAACAAGATTAAGCTTATCTTTAGTAATCGTGAGATTGTCTTAAAGATATTAATCACTTTTGCTTTACTGTTAGTATTTAAGGCTGGAACTTATATACCAATCCCATTAATTGATACAACAAATGTTAAAGCTGTTGTTTCTAATAATGACTTCCTAACAGTATTAAATGCTTTTTCTGGAGGAGGTTTAAGTAACTTCTCTATATTAGCTTTAGGTATTTCACCATATATTACAGCATCAATTGTTGTTCAAATGCTTCAAATAGTTATTCCTAAGTTTAAGGAATTGAGCGAATCAGGTGAAGTTGGTAAGCAAAAGCTTAACAGAATCACTAGATATGTAACTATAGTTATTGCAATGATTCAAGGCTTATTAATTATCTTCAGTTTAGGTTCTAGACCAGATAATATTTTACAAGCCTCAGTGTTACAATATAAAAATGTTTATTGGTTAATCTATATCTACATGGCAATAGTTGTTACAGCTGGTTCTGCATTTACAATGTGGTTGGCTGATTTAATTACTCGTCATGGTGCAGGTAATGGTTCATCAATGATAATCATGGCAGGTATCGTATCTTCAATCCCTCCTATGTTTACAACATTAACAAATACATATTTAGGTGCTAATTTCTCAGGATTAAATTTATTCTTATTTATCTTGGTATTAGTATTATATATTGCTATGATTGTTGGAGTTGTATACTTTGAAGGAGCAGTAAGAAAGGTTCCTGTTCAATATGCAAACCGTCAAGCTGGTCAACAAGGCTCTGATATTCCTATCAAGCTTAATAGTGCAAATGTTATTCCAGTAATTTTTGCATCAACAATACTTTCAATCCCAATGACTATAATTGGTGTTATGGGTTTATCAACTGAAACATCAACTGGAGCATTCTGGGTAAATCAAGTATTCTCAACACATCAGCCTATCGGTGTAACATTATATGTTATTATGATTGTATTCTTTAGCTTTTTCTATTCATTCATGCAAGTTGACCCAGAGCAAATAGCTGATAATTTAGAAAAGCAAGGAGCATTTATTCCAGGATATCGTCCTGGTGAGGAAACTAAGCAACAATTATCTAAGATGTTATTTAGAATAACATTAATAGGTTCAGCTTATTTAGTAATTCTTGCATTAGTTCCAATTATCGTTTCAATAGCCTTTGGCTTTGGATCCTCTGTTACAGTTGGAGGTACATCTTTGATAATTTTAGTTGGTGTAGCGATTGAGACATTACGTCAAATTGAAACTCAAGCTGAGACAAAAGATTACCAAGGATTCTTAGATTAATAAGGAGGAAAAACATAATGAAATTATTAATTATGGGAAGACCCGGCGCAGGTAAGGGTACACAAGCTGCAAATATTAAAGAATATTATAATATTCCACATATTTCAACTGGTGATATGTTCCGTGCCGCTATCAAAAATGAAACAAACCTTGGTCTATTAGCTAAAAGCTATATGGACAAAGGAGCTTTAGTACCAGATGATGTAACAATCGGTATTGTAAAGGAAAGACTTCTTGAGGATGATTGTAAGAAGGGATTCTTATTAGATGGTTTCCCTAGAACAATTCTTCAAGCAGAAGCTTTAGATGAATTCTTAAAAGAAAATGGTGTTAAGCTAGATGCAGTTTTAGATGTTAATGTAAAACCTGAAATTCTAGTAAGACGTATGGTTGGTAGAAGAGTATGTAAGACTTGTGGAGCAACATATCATGTTGAATTCAATGCTCCAAAGAAGGATGGTATTTGTGATAACTGTGGTAGTCCACTTATCCAAAGACCTGATGATACTGAAGCTACAGCTAAGAATCGTTTAGAGGTATATGATAATAATACCGCACCACTTTTAGCTTATTATAAGAATCAAAACATTCTAAAAACTGTTGATGGTGATCAACCATTAGAAAAGGTTTTTGAAGATATTAAAGCAGTTTTAGGTGCTTAAGAGATTTATGATTGAAATCAAAAGTGAAAGAGAAATTCAATTAATGAAAGAGGCAGGACGTGTTGTTGCGTTATGCCTTGAAGCAATGAAGGATGCAGTTAAGCCTGGTGTCACAACTATGGAATTAAATAATATCTGTGAAAAGATTATTGTTGAAAATGGTTGTGTACCATCTTGTAAAGGATATGAAGGCTTTCCTGCAACAATTTGTGCTTCAGTTAATGAAGTTGTGGTACATGGTATTCCATCTAATAAACAAAAACTAAAAAAAGGCGATATAATCGATGTTGATTTAGTTTGTGCATACAAGGGATATCATGCTGATGCATGCTATACATATAAGGTTGGAGAGGTAAATCCTAAAGTTGAAGAACTTTTAGATGTAACTCAAAAAGCCTTATATGAAGGTATTAGCAAAGTTCGTGCTGGAGTACATCTTGGAGATGTTGAAGCAGCAATTGGAGATTATATTAAACCATATGGTTATGGTATAATAGATTCATTCACAGGACATGGCATTGGTAGAAAAATGCATGAAGAACCAAATATTTTTAATTTTGGTACTAAAGGAACCGGCCCTATCTTAGAAGAAGGTATGGTATTATGCATTGAACCAATGGTTGCCATGGGTACACATAAAATACGAGTTTTATCTGACGGATGGACTGCAGTAACAATTGATAAAAAGCCTGCAGCTCACTTCGAACACACTATAGTTGTTCGTAAAGACGGATATGAGATAATAACTCAACTTTAATATTCTAGGAGGCTAAATTTTAAATGGCAAAAAAAGATGATGTAATTGAGATGGAAGGTGTTGTACAAGATGTACTACCTAACACACAATTTATTGTAACATTAGACAATGGTCACCAAGTTAAAGCCCACGTTTCTGGTAAAATCCGCATGAATAACATACGCATTTTACCAGGTGATAAGGTAACTATAGAGTTATCAACCTATGATTTAACACGTGGCAGAATTACATATAGACACAAATAATATGGGGGTATTAAAAAATGAAAGTAAGACCATCAGTAAAACCAATATGCGATAAATGCAAGGTTATTAAACGTAAAGGCCGTGTTATGGTTATTTGCGAAAACCCAAAACATAAACAAAGACAAGGATAAGATTTAGAAGGTAGGAAATAAATTATGGCACGTATTGCAGGAGTAGATATTCCAAATGAAAAGAGAGTTGTAATTTCTCTTACTTATATTTATGGTATTGGAGAAAGTACATCAAAACAAATATTAAAAAATGCGGGTGTTTCTGAAGACATTCGTACAAAAGATTTAACTGAAGAACAATTAAGCGCAATTCGTTCTCAAGTATCTAAGATTAAAGTTGAAGGTGACCTTCGTAGAGAAGTAAACCTAAATATTAAGCGTTTAATGGAAATTGGTTGCTACAGAGGTATGCGTCATCGTAAAGGTTTACCTGTACGTGGACAAAATACTCGTAATAATGCGAGAACTCGTAAGGGTCCAAGACATACTATAGCTAACCATAAGAAGTAATAAGGAGGAAATTGAAATATGGCACGTAAAGTTACAAAGCGTAGAGTAAAAAGAAATGTACCTGTTGGTGTAGCTCATATTCACTCTACATTTAATAATACAATTGTTACTATTACTGATCCTGAAGGAAATGTAATTTCTTGGTCAAGTGCTGGTGCATTAGGATTCAAAGGTAGTCGTAAATCAACTCCTTTTGCCGCACAAATGGCTGCTGAAGCTGCTGCAAAGAGCGCAGTAGATCAAGGCGTAGCTAAGGTTGAAGTATCAGTAAAAGGTCCAGGACAAGGAAGAGAAGCCGCAATTAGATCATTAACTGTTGCAGGATTAGAAATAACAGCCATCACAGATGTTACACCAGTTCCACATAATGGTTGTCGTCCACCAAAGCGTCCTAGAGGATAATTTGGATTGTTGTTAGTAGTAAAAAATTTAATAAATATCAAAAAAATTAAAATCGAAATTAATAACAGGAGGCCCATTAATTAATGAAAGATTTAAAATTCGAAAAACCAAAAACAAGTGTTATAGATATTTCTGAAGGTGGAAATTACGGAAAGTTCGAAATTACTCCACTTGAAAGAGGATTTGGTACTACAATTGGAAATGCACTTCGTAGAACATTAATATCATCATTACCAGGAGCTGCTATCGTTAATGTAAAAATTGACGGTGCTGAGCATGAATTCCAAAATGTTGATGGCGTTGTTGAAGATGTTATTACAATTATTTTAAATTTAAAGAGAATTGTATTATCAGTAGATTCAGATGATCCTAACTATGAAAAAGTTGTAGAACTTGACAAGGGTGAGGGCGAAGTATTAGCTGGTGATATTATCCATGATAACGAAATAAAGGTTATCAATCCAGATTTACATATAGCTACAGTAGCAGCTGGTGGAAATTTACACATGTTTATGACTATTCGTAAGGGTGTAGGTTTCGTTTCATCTGTTCAAAATAAAGAATTCGTAAAGAGTGTAGGTGTTATTCCTATTGATTCTATTTATACTCCAGTGGTTAATGTTGGATTTACAGTAGCAAAAACTCGTGCTGAGGGTTCAAATGTAGCATCATTTGATAAGCTTGAAATTGAAGTAACAACTAATGGCTCAATTACTGCTAAGGAAGCAATCGCTGTAGCTTCAAAGATGATGATTGAACACTTAAAGGTTGTTGTTGAATTAAGTGAAAAAGCATCTGATACTGAATATATGATTGAGGCTGAAGACGATTCACAAAATCGTAAGCTTGATACAAATATTGATGACTTAGATTTAACAGTTCGTTCTTATAACTGCTTAAAGAGAGCTAATATCAATAAAGTATCAGAATTATGTGATAAGACTGAAGAGGATATGATCAAGGTTCGTAATCTTGGTAGAAAATCTCTAAAGGAAATTAAGGAAAAGCTAGAACAATTAGGTTTAAGCTTCAGAAAAAACTAATTTAAAGAAGGAGTTATATTATGGCTTATAGTAGATTACGTCGTAGTTCTGACCAAAGAAAAGCATTACTTCGTGACTTAGTTACAGATTTAATCTTAAATGGTCAAATTGAAACTACTGTAACAAAGGCAAGAGAATTAAAGAGACTTGCTGATAAAATGGTTACATTAGGTAAAGCAAATACACTTCATGCTCGTCGTCAAGCAGCATCATTCATTCGTTTTGAAAAGGATGAAGAAGGTAAATTTGCTGTACAAAAATTATTTAGCGAAATTGCACCTAAATTTAAGGATCGTAATGGTGGTTATACACGTGTTATCAAGACTGGTTTCCGTCGTGGTGACAACGCTCCAATGGCTATCATTGCATTTGTTGAATAATAAAACAAAAATGGTGAGAATTGATATTCTCGCCTTTTATTTTTCTCTAAAATGAATTTATTCATTTAAAATAACAAAAAAGTAGGATTATCTAACTTGAAAGTTGTCTTTCTTTATCATATAATTATTATATGATTTTATCAAATTTTACGAGGTGATATAATGTTTTTAGAACAAACAGGTTGGTTTTGGGATTTAGCCAACAAAATTGCTAGTAGTATTGGATTAGAAGCAAAGGATGTTATATTCTTTGGTGCAATTATTTTAGTAATAATAATTATAATTATTTGGGTAATTATCGATAGAATTATTGCAAGTAAGAAAAAGAAGAAAGCTTTAGCTCAAGAAGCTCAAAAAGAAGAAGCTTTAGTTAAGACTGAAGAAACACCTAATGAAGAATCTAATGATGTTCAAGAAGAACCTATTAAAGAAGAATCTGCAGAAAATAATCCTACTGAAGATGAACATGAAAAAGAATTAGAAGCTGCAAAGCATGCAACTATTGTTATAGCTTCTAAGAAAGATAAAGATGAAACTCCAGTTGAAGAACCAGTTGCTGAAGAAACTCAAGAGGAAGCTGCTGAAGAACCAGTAGCTGAGGAAGCAAAAGAAGAAACAGCTGAAGAACCTGTAGCTGAAGAAGCAAAAGAAGAAACAGTTGAAGAACCAGTAGCTGAGGAAGCTAAAGAAGAAACAGCTGAAGAACCTGTAGCTGAGGAAGCAAAAGAAGAAACAGCTGAAGAACCTGTAGCTGAGGAAGCAAAAGAAGAAACAGTTGAAGAACCAGTAGCTGAAGAAGCTAAAGAAGAAACAGCTGAAGAACCAGTTGTTGAAGAAACTCAAGAAGAAACTGCTGAGGAACCTGTAGCTGAAGAAGCTCAAGAAGAAACTGCTGAAGAGCCAGTAGTTGAAGAAGCTCAAGAGGAAGCTGCTGAAGAGCCAGTAGTTGAAGAAGCTAAAGAAGAAACTGTTGAGGAACCTGTAGCTGAAGAAGCTAAAGAAGAAACAGCTGAAGAACCAGTAGCTGAGGAAACTAAGGAAGAAACAGCTGAAGAGCCAGTAGTTGAAGAAGCTCAAGAAGAAACTGCTGAAGAACCAGTAGCTGAAGAAACTCAAGAAGAAACAGCTGAAGAACCAGTAGCTGAGGAAACTAAGGAAGAAACAGCTGAAGAGCCTGTAGTTGAAGAAACTCAAGAAGAAAACAATGATCAAGAACCAACTGAAGATAATTCTATTGATCCTGAATTTGAAAGTCGTAAAGAGTCTTATATAAAAGATCTTGAAGATTTATTAAAATATATTGAAAAGAATTAATTTGGAGGTTATTGAAATATGGCAAAGAAAACAATGACAGTTGATGTTGAACAACTAAAAAAAGATATTGAAGCAATGAGAAATGCTAAAAATGATGCTGAAGCTAATAAAATTATGGCTAAGTATTCAAATGCTATAGATGATATGAAGAAAGCTGATGAAAAACCAGCTGAAACTAACCCAGTAGAAGAGAAAACTCCTGCTAAAAAAGCACCTGCAAAATCTCAAGCTAAACCAGCTTCAAAGAAGGCAGAACCTAAGAAGACTGAAGCAAAGGCACTAGCTAAGAAAGCTGAAAAGGCAGAAAATAAGCCTGCAACTAAGAAGGCAGAGCCTAAAGCAACTGCAAAGAAGGCTGCACCTGCTGCTAAAGCTACAGCTAAGACAGCTTCAAAGAAAGCAGAAACAAAAGAAGCTCCTAAGGGAAGAAGCTATAATGGTAAATATGAAATTTATCAAACAGGTGATTCTTATCAATATCATTTAAAAGCATCTAATGGTGAAATCTTATTCCAATCTGAAACATATACATCTCGTGAAGGTATAGATAAGGCAATTGATGCTTTAATTAGAAATATTGAAACAGGAGATATTAAGATTTTTGCTGACAAGCATGGTCATTATAAATTTAAATTAGTATCAAAGAATTATAGAGTATTAGCTATCAGTGCTAACTATCCAACTGAAAAAGGAGCTACAAGAGCTTCTGAATCATTCAAGAACTTTGCAGTTAAGGCTGACAAGGTTGATATCGAGTATGAAGATGCAGATTTAAAAACTGCCACTCCAATCGATGTTAATTTGAAGGATGATAAAGATGGTGGTAAATTTATCGTTGAAAGCTATAATGGCGAATTTAGCTGGGATTTAAAGGCTTCTAATGGCCAAATCTTAGCACAAGCTTATGGATATACATCTAAAGCTGGTTGCTTAAATTCTATTGAAACATTTAAGAAAAATGTAATTGAAGGTACATTCAAGTGTGTAAAAGATAAAAATGGTAACTATGCTTATAAGTTATATTCTTTAGCTGGTAGAGTAACAATTGTTGGTGAAGCTTATCCTTCTAAAACATCTGCTGAATCTGCAGCTCAATCAGTTGCTTCATTCTATAAGAATGCAGTAATTGAAGAATTACCAGTTGAAAAATAATAAATGTAAATTTGGGTATCTTTTGATACCCTTTTTTTAAAGGTGATTATATGGATATATTAATACCAGAAAACATAATAAAAGGAACTTTTTCAGTTAAGAAAAAGAATTCTAAATATGAGAAGGCTCATCTTAAATTAATTGAAATTAATGGAGTTAATAAATATCAAATATCTTTATATACTGAAACTCAAGTATTTCATAACAATTATGATGTTGATAATATTAATCTAGTAATTATTGATTTATTAGAAACATATTTCAATAATTTAGAATTATTTACACCTACTAATGTCTATGGTTATAGAATTAGCTCAAAAGGCAAGCTTTTAACTAATAAGAGGAATAATAATACTGATTTTGTAATAACTGCTCAAAATAAAGAAAAAAACCGCCTTTTAAAGGAAGGTGTGGTTATTCCAGCATTAGTAGATCTTGGTATCATGAATAATGAAGGAAAAGTATTAAAAGCTGGATATGATAAATATCGCCAAATTAATCGTTTCATCGAAATAATAAATGATTCTATTAAGGATGAAAAATATTTAAAAATAATTGATTTTGGATGCGGTAAAAGTTATTTAACTTTTATTCTTTATCATTATTTAGTTAATGTTAAAAAAATATCATGCGATATTATTGGCTTGGATTTAAAATCTGATGTTATAGACAACTGTAATAAATTAGCTTCAAAATATAAATATGATCATTTAAAATTTTTAAAAGGAAATATTCAAGATTTTAAAGATGAAAAGGTTGATATGATAGTTACATTACATGCATGTGATACAGCTACCGATTATGCTTTATATCATGCAATAAATATGAAATGTAGATACATATTTTCAGTACCTTGTTGTCAACATGAAATTAATAATGAGCTTGATTCTAGAAGCTTTCATTTAATAACTAAATATGGAATTTTAAAGGAAAGATTCTCATCTTTGTTAACAGATTCTATTAGAGCTAATATTTTAGAATATTATGGTTATAAAACTCAAGTTATGGAATTTGTCGATTTTGATAATTCACCTAAGAATTTATTGATTAGAGCACAATTAACTAATAACAAAAATACAAAAATAAAAGAAGAGCTAGGTGCTCTTCTTAATGAATATCATATTAATCAAAAATTATATGATTTATTATTTAAATGATTTTCTTTTCATATATGCTTCATAGCAAATTATTGAAGCTGCGATTGAAACATTTAAACTATTATGATTACCTTCCATTGGTATAAAAACTTTTTTATGTTTGTGGTTATACCAATCAGGATTTATACCAAATCTTTCGTTACCTACAACTATAGCTATTTTACCATTATAATCATATTCCTGATATGATTTACCTAGTGTAGGCTCTCCTAAATAAATATCATAATCATTATCAATTAAATAGTTCATAATATTTTCATATGAATCTGAAATTGAAGGTATAGTTAGATTAGATCCTCTAGAAGAAGATGTTATTTTTTCGTTGTATATTTTTGAAATTGGATCAACTAAAAATACGCCATCACAATTAATAGAATCTAAAGTTCTATAGATAGTTCCAATATTTCCTGGAATCTCAAGCTTGTCTAATACAACAATAAAGCTTTTATCCTTAAAATCATCGAAGTTATATTCAGGTATTTTAATCGCTGCGATAATACCAACATGATTTTCTTTTAATTTTATTTGATTGTATAATGATTCACTAATGACGTAAGTTTTATTAGATAGTTTATTTAAACTGTTTAATAAGTCTTTTGTTTCTTCATGATATTCATTCTCAACATAAAACAATAAATCTATATTTAAATTGAATTTAGAAGCTATCTTTAAAACTTCTAAATCATCTGTTACAGTGATGTCTTTATATTGATTAGTTTTTATATAATTTTTCATTAGTTTGAAGGCATCACTATTTTTTGATATTTGTTCCATATAATCACCACAAGAAAATTATAGCAAAATATGTTAGTTCTTGCTATTAAATTTTAAAAAAAGGCTGAAAACGATTGCAATAAATGTTTTAGTTGTGGTATAATTCAACGTAGATAGATATTATGCATTATTATAAATAATATTGGAGGTTTTTTATATGAAGAATTATGTTACTTTAGTATATTTACCTGATGATGAGGAAAATGCTAACTTTTTAGCAGATATTCTTGAAGATAAGCATGTAGATGTACATAAGTTTGAAAAGACAGAATATAAGGATAAAGAATTATTAGCAGATATTAAAGATTCAAGTGGTTTAATCATATTACATATATCTGATGACTTTGATTATAGAGATTATTTACATGAAATTGTTAAAGCTAACAACCGTTGTCAAATTGTTTGCTGCTACACATCTAAATCTGTATATCAAAACAAGTATCCATTAAATGAAATTGAACTTGTTGAAGGTTATCCAATTGAAGCACTTGCTAATGATATTTGTTGTATTATTGTTGGTGGATATAACAAGATTAAGGTTAATGCATTCAATAGAAAGAAATATAGAAAGATTGCATTCTCATTATTCCAACAAGAACATTATGTATGGAGCTTATGTTATTTATTAAAAATATTTAAGATTCATGATCTTGAAGTTAAAGAGCGTATCGCTGATGCATATGCTACATTAATGGATTCTGATAAAGCTATAAACTATTATTCAATTTGTTTACCTTTAGCTGGTAAGGATGATACAGTTGTTGGTGCTACAGATGAAGATTCTCAAGGTATGATTTGTAATAACTTAGGTTATCTATATACTCAAACTAAGAACCTT
>Ga0247611_10003841_pt1 | contig 21684 bp, 16 predicted proteins | sample 177DNAGHGhighgp2_FD_192422 | JGI IMG/M metagenome (GOLD analysis project Ga0247611, IMG submission 192422) | Sheep rumen microbial communities from Palmerston North, Manawatu-Wanganui, New Zealand - 1770 DNA GHGhigh gp2 | ecosystem: Host-associated > Mammals > Digestive system > Stomach > Rumen... | reverse complement strand
GACCAACCCGCTCTTCGCTATCCTGAACCCGTCTATCAACCAAGCCGGTCAGGCATATCGTGGTCCGGTGGTAGGTACCGTTCATTATACGGATACCGCAAAGGTAAACGCGATGCTGAATTCGCAAATTGCGAAGGCTATACTGCCGCGTGACGCTCGTTTCTATTGGACGGTTAAAGCGATTGATGAGGCGAATGCATATTATCAGTTGGTGGCGCTGAAAGCACAACGTGACGGTCGTGCATCGCTCGAAGGTGATGTGATTTCCGACGCACGCGCTGACTTCTCGCAGTTGAGCGCTTATGCTAACGTATCAATGTCGATGAACGCTGAGGGTGCTAAGACCTGGCAGCGTCTGACCAAAGACAATATCGGTAAGTCGGTAGCTATCGTATTGGATGGTTACGTTTATTCGTTCCCGACCGTACAGACCGAGATCGCCGGTGGTAACAGCCAGATCACGGGTAACTTCACCGTAGAAGAGGCAAAAGACTTGGCGAACACCTTGAAGTCCGGTAAGATGCCGGCTCCTGCTCGTATCATCGAGGAGAGTGTAGTTGGTCCGTCGCTGGGTCGTGAGGCTATTCAGTCGGGTCTGTGGTCATTTGCATTGGGCTTCATCCTCATCCTTATCTACATGATCTTCTACTATGGTTGGATCCCGGGTCTGATTGCCGATGCTGCATTGGTTTGCAACGTCTTCCTGTTGGTTGGTATCCTTGCTTCGTTCAGCGCTGTGCTGACCTTGCCGGGTATCGCAGGTATCGTCCTTACGATGGGTATGGCGGTCGATGGTAACGTGCTGATCTATGAGCGTATCCGTGAGGAACTTCGCGCAGGTAAAGGTATGCGCAAAGCAATCGAGGACGGTTTCAAGGGTGCTATCACCGCTATCGTGGACGCGAACGTCACTTCGTTCCTCACCGGTGCCATCCTCGCTATCTTCGGTACCGGTCCTATCAAGGGCTTCGCTGTTACCTATATGATCGGTATCATCTCCTCCTTCCTCACCGCTGTGTTCATCACACGTCTGTTGCTGGAGGACTATGCTTCGAAGGACAACGCCAAGGAACTGAGCTTCACCACCAAACTGATGAAGAACTTCCTCCAGAATATACATTTCGATTTCGTGGCTGCGCGCAAATGGGCTTACTGCCTGTCGGGCGCATTGGTTATCTTCGCTATTCTGGGTCTGGAGCCGCATCTCTTCGGTAAACTGAACCTCGGTATTGATTTCTCTGGAGGACGTAACTATGTTGTCCGTTTCGACCGGAATATCAACACCCAGGATGTACGCGAGAGCCTTGATAAGACTTTCAGCGCTACGCTGGAGGACGGCGAACTCTTCTCGCTGAATGTGATCACCTACGGTAACGACGCCAACCAGGTACGTATCTCCACCAACTATCGTATCCACGAGGATAATGCTGAGGCTGACGAGGCGATCGAGGCACTGCTCTACGAGGGCTGCAAGCCGTTCTTGGGTGAGAATATCACTTTCGATGACTTCCGTTCGACCGACTCGAATGCCGAGGTAGGTATCATGTCGAGCCAGAAGGTTGGTCCGGCGATTGCAGACGATATCAAGACCAGTGCCGTTTGGGCTATCTTTGCTGCACTGATCGTGATCTTCCTCTATATCCTGCTCCGCTTCCGTAACTTCGCTTACTCGGTTGGTGCATTGGTTGCATTGGCACACGATACCGTGATCATCCTCGGTCTGTATGCTATCCTGTGGAAGATCATGCCTTTCTCTATGGAGATCGACCAGGCCTTCATTGCTGCTATCCTGACTGTTATCGGTTACTCGATCAACGATACCGTGGTCATCTTCGACCGTGTTCGTGAGTACAACGGACTCTATCCGAAGCGCGAGAAGAAAGTGAACATCAACGACGCTTTGAACAACACGCTCAGCCGTACGTTCTCGACCTCTATGAGTACGTTCGTTGTATTGCTCGCAATCTTTATCTTCGGTGGTGAGACGATCCAAGGCTTCGTATTCGCACTCCTCTTGGGTGTAATCGTAGGTACCTATTCGTCTCTGTTCATCGCTTCGCCGATTGCTTATGACATTCAATTGGCACAGGCGAAACGTGCAGCCAAGAAAGCTGAGGCTAAGAAGTAATGGGAAGAAGACAAGGAAATTGTTGTAATTTCTGCGGTCGGTCGATGCCGGAGATGTTCTCCGCGCAGGACAACGATGTGCTGATCTGCAGTGAGTGTATCGAGCAGGGACATAAGATTCTTATGTCGCGTCCCAAAGCGCGTTCACTCAATAGCGAAGAACTGACGGTAGAGAATCTGCCGACCCCGCAGAAGATTAAGGATTTTCTGGATCAATATGTCATCGGCCAGGAGGAAGCAAAACGCTTCCTCTCGGTCGCTGTTTATAACCATTACAAACGCGTGCTTCAAGAAATCACCAACGACGATGTAGAGATCGAGAAATCTAACATCCTCTTGGTGGGTTCGACCGGAACAGGCAAGACGCTCTTGGCGCGTACGATCGCTAAGTTGCTCAAGGTTCCTTTTGCTATCGGTGATGCCACTTCGCTCACCCAGGCAGGGTACGTAGGCGAGGATGTAGAGACCCTTTTAGTGCGCCTGTTACAAGATGCAAATTACGATGTAACGAAGGCACAACGAGGCATCGTTTTTATCGATGAAATCGACAAGATTGCCCGTAAATCCGAAAATATGTCCATCACGCGTGACGTGAGCGGAGAGGGTGTTCAGCAGAGCTTGTTGAAGATGCTGGAAGGATCGGTAGTGAACGTGCCGCCTCAGGGTGGTCGTAAGCATCCGGACCAGGAGATGATCCATGTGGATACGAAAAACATCCTCTTCATCTGCGGTGGTGCTTTTGACGGTATCGAACGTAAGATCGCGCAGCGTATGCATACGCAAGTCATCGGATTTAATGCTCAGCAGGAAGCCGAACAGATTGATAAGGAGAATATACTGAAGTATATCGCGCCGCAGGACCTCAAGTCCTACGGATTGATTCCCGAGATCATCGGTCGTCTGCCGGTACTGACCTATATGCACCCGCTCAATCGTGAAGCCTTGCGTAGTATCCTCACGCAGCCCAAGAACGCCCTGACCAAGCAGTATCAGAAACTGCTGGCGATGGATAATGTGAAGTTGCTCTTTGATGAGAACGCACTCGATTATATCGTCGATAAAGCCCTGGAGTACCAACTCGGTGCGCGTGGCTTAAGAGGCTTGATGGAGACGCTGATGACCGATCTGATGTTCGAACTGCCCAATAAGAAACAGTTAGGCGAACAGCAAGTCTTCACTGTCACCAAGGATTATGCACGCCAGAAACTGGAAAAAGCCGACTATGTGCGGCTGCGAAACGCCGTATAAGGTTTCTTAGAAACCGGAGTAAACCAGTTTGAGAGACAGTCCGCTCGCGCTCTGCGCCGAGCGGATTTTTGTTGCAGAAAGGGTCTGCGCCTCTTTGACGGAAGAGATGATAGTGGTCGAAGAGGTCGTTGTAGCGGTCTGTATAGCTACCGGCACCAGACGCATGATCAATTGCTCCGGAACCTCTTCTTTGCGTATCTCTTGGGTCAGGAGCGTAGACAGATCGTAACTGTAATAATAGGTGGTATTGCCGGCTGCATCCACACCGGATGTGAGGGTACCGACAAGGGCACAGGTGTCGGTCGGCACCTCGCTACCCAACAAAACGCGCTCGGCGGATGCATCCCTTACCAGCAGCATGTACGGCGCCGGTTGCAACCAGTCGTCGCTGGTGCGTTCTGCAGTCGAACCGGTGAAAACGTTTGTTACGTCCACGCGCAGTTCCGCTAAATTTACGTACGGGCGTTTGAGGAGCGTATCGCCGTTCTCGAAGATGCTTTCTATCAGGTTCTCACGCATCGAATTCTTCAACTGTTTAACCGGTAGCGCGATGCGGGTGAAGATACCTGCCGGACCGACGATATAATTGAAGTTGGCAGAATCCTGCCGCAGGCTTTGCAGCAACTTATCTTTGTTCATGTACTGGATAGCGTTCACTGTACGCACCTCGGAGTTGGCGTAGAAAGCCTTCATGTCGTTCACCGTGGTGTCTTTGCCTGCTTTGTCGTACGTGAAATGGTAGTACACACCTAAGGCAATGTCGTTGACATTAAGAATGGTGGAACTACCGAAATCCGACTCGATGAGCAAGCCTTTGAACTGCTTGTTGAATGCATCTTGGGTGGTGAATGAACGGATAGAGGAGAAACGACGGAAGAAATCCGAGGTGGAGTCGGTCATCAGGCGAACCATCGGTACATAGTCGCCGTTGGTATCCTGGATGGAATCGCGTTTTTCGGACGCCACCACGATGCGGCGACTGCGAAGGATACTCTTCGTGCGCGAGCAATATTCATCCACAGGAATATCGGTCTTGTAGGTCTGCGTATAGGATAGCGACTCGCCGTCCATCTCATACACGTTGATGGTGAGCGGTGCCAGTCCGTCACCGGTCCATGTGGAGTAATAGAAGAAGAGGGAGATGGAATCGATGATCGCGTTGCTCGGGTAGGCATAACCCTCCGGACAAGCCAGTTGCGTAAGGATGCGTGCACGAATGGTACCGTAACCGGTCTCTATCTCACCTAACAAGGTTGAGTCCGGCTGGGAGACGATAGCGCTACTGGTATCGATGCGCGAGCGGAGCTCAAACGTATCGGCAATTACGATGATGCTGTCGCTGTTATCCAGGATATGACTTCCGGTACCGGCAGCATCGTCCTTACATGCTGTCCAACAGCACGCAATAACAACTAATACCCCTATGAACGCAAAGCGTTTACTCATCCTCTTTCTGGAACAAAGTCTGGTAGAATTCCCACTGGCGCTTGCATGCATCGACCACCGTCTCGGTCTCTGCGTAAGCCAGAGTCGGCTTACCCTTGGTTTCCGCATAGTTCGCCACACGTTGATTCACTTTGGGAGTTGCATAGACGATTGCATCCGAATAATCAACCGCCAGACGCATCAGTTCTTCGTAACCTACCGAGAAACCGGCAATCGAACGAACGTCCGTGTTGGTAATACCTTCGAGACGCAATTTATCTGTAAACTTCGAATGGAAAGGCTTTTGGTACTCATGATCATCCAGGGCCAGCACGATCTTAGAATGCGCAAAGAAAGGTTCATCGTTGAAGGCTTTCTTCAGATATAACGGCGCCAAAGCACTCATCCAGCCGGAGCAAACGATCACATCCGGGGTCCAGCGCAATTTCTTCACCGTCTCGATCACGCCACGGGCATAGAAGATCACGCGATCGTCGTTATCCTCATACTCGACACCGTTCTCGTCCGCCACGCCTTTGCGGCGGTGGAACAAATCGTCATTGTCAATGAAATATATCTGAATACGAGCGGATTGAATCGATGCTACCTTGATAAGCAGCGGATGGTCTGACTCTTCGATGATCAGGTTCATGCCTGAGAGTCGAATCACTTCGTGCAACTGGTTGCGACGCTCGTTAATCTCGCCAAACTTCGGCATGAAGGTGCGTGTCTCGTAACCATGTCCCTGGAAATACTCCGGAAGCTGACGATTAAGAAGACGAATCGGATTCTCTTCTGCCAAATAAGGGCTTATCTCCTGCGAGATAAATAGGATGCGTTTCGGCTCTTTCATAGGCTTATATTATCGCTTTTCGGTGCAAAGTTACAAAAAAATTTTGATATATGCAAAAAAAGTTGTAATTTTGTACGATTTTTTAATCAAATAAGAAAAAAATGCAGATTATTACTACCAAAGCCGCGTTACAAACAGCGGTACAGCAATGTAAAAATGAGGGAAAGACGATCGGTTTGGTACCGACCATGGGCGCCCTTCATCAGGGGCACGCTTCGCTTGTGAAACGCGCCGTAGCAGATAACGACATTTGTGTCGTTTCGGTTTTTGTCAATCCGACGCAATTTAACAACAAAGAGGATCTGGCGAAATACCCGCGTAATATTGAGCGCGATGCCGAGTTGCTCAGTTCGATAGGTGCGCATTATGTGTTTGCGCCGACTCCGGAGGAGATGTATTCGGCAGAAGAGATGAATACCACCTTTGCATTTGATTTTGCCGGATTGGACAAGGTGATGGAAGGCAAGATGCGTCCGGGCCATTTCAATGGTGTCGTACAAGTGGTAAGCCGTCTGTTCTATCTGGCACAACCGGATAAAGCCTATTTCGGCGAGAAAGACTTCCAGCAACTCGCTATCATCCATCATATGGTAGAACGCAGTTCGATGGCGGGAACTTTTGGCAATCTGCAAATTATCGATTGTCCGATCGTGCGTGAGGAATCGGGTTTGGCTTTGTCCAGTCGCAACGAACGTCTTTCGGCTGATGAAAAACAAACTGCTTTAGCCATCTCCAAAACGCTTTTTGAATCGTTGAAATGGGCAAAAGAAGCAGGTGCGACGGTTGCAGGTGTACAGCAAAGAGTGATCGATGCCATCAACGCGGTTGAGGGGCTGGAAGTGGAGTACTACGAGATCGTGGATCAAACGACTTTGCTCCCTACCGATACTTTTGACCATGCGATCGGTTGTGTCACCGTTTATTGCGGTCCGGTACGTTTGATTGACAATATCAAGTATTAATGCGCATTATCTGCGATAGATATATTCCTTTTGTGGCTGAGGCTGTTCGAAAAGAATGGCCTCATGTCGATATTTGCCCGTTGAAACCGGAGGAAATCGATGCTAAAGCGATATGGGATGCGGATGTACTCATCGTGCGAACCCGAACGAAGGTCAATGAGACTTTATTGAGGGGATCAAAGGTACAATTGGTCTGCACGGCTACCATCGGTTTTGATCATATCGATACGGCTTATTGCGAATCGCGCGGTATCCGTTGGATGTCCTGTCCGGGCTGTAACGCACAGGCGGTATGCGATTATATCGAAGAGGTGTTGAATGAAATTACCAATGACCAATTACCAATGACCAATACGCCGACTATCGGCGTAGTCGGAGTCGGTCATGTAGGATCTTTAGTAGCGAAGATGGCAGAGCGAAAAGGAATGAAGGTATTATTGAATGACCCGCCGAAAGGGATAGGTGTTTCACTCGATTTCATCGCACAAAATAGCGATATTATTACTTTCCATGTACCGCTCGATAAGACCACTTATCATCTGTGCAATGAGGCGTTTCTTTATAAATGCAAACCCGGTGCGCTCATTATCAATGCAGCTCGCGGGGGAGTGGTAGATGAAGAGGCATTGCTGAAAAGCGGACATCCTTTTATCTTGGATACATGGGAAGGCGAACCGGCGATTAGTGCCGAGGTGTTGCAAAAGGCAGCATTGGCTTCTATGCATATCGCCGGATATAGTGTAGAAGGGAAGCGTAACGCCTCGCAGATGTGTCTCGATCAAATCGCGGAAAGTTTCAGGTTGAAGCGTATCGATATCTCGACAGCCCGACACCCGGAAATATCGAAAGAAAAGGGAGATTCAGCTCCCGGCTGGATCTCCCGAATCTCTGCTTCTCTCAAAGCGAATCCTACTGCTTTTGAGGCGCTGCGCAAATCGTATCGGCTGCGCGAAGGATAGGTTCAATAGAGGGAGCTTCGCCTACGGCTTCGATCATCCACTGCTTCGGAGTCAGACGACCTAAACGATAGATGCGCATATATTCTTGCGCAAACTCCATTTGGTTCTTGCATTTTGCCAAATGCTCCTCTAACTGGTACTGTACGATATGTCCGAGCGGGTAGTTCGGTAAATACATCGGTGCGTTCACCATATGGCTGTAGACGGCCAAGAGGATACAATCGTGTTCGCCTAAAACGGGTTCGTAGTATTGATTCCAAATCTCTTTAGCAATCTGTTGGGTCGCCTCACAGAGCTCTTTGGCGGTTGCCTTCGGATGCGCATAGATCCATTTCCACATCGCCATATCGACGAGACTCACGCCCATGATCTCGTACATCGACCAGAACTGATCCAACACTTCGTTCGGATCATTGATGCCATTGCCCATCCGGGCGCCCGGAAGGAGTTGTAAGTCGCGGTGTTGCCAGAGGAAAGCGGACGCTTCGGTGTAGGCGGTGTTGGGTACGCCGGAGAGCATGTAGTGGTCGATGAAGTACATATCGAGTACTTGTTCTACGCAATGACCGAACTCGTGGACGGCGATGTTGTAGCCTTTGTAATCCATGCCATTGGCGGGGATGCGGGTGCGGAGGCGCGCCTCTTCTTTACGACCCAGACAAGGCCATGCGTGCCCCGAACCGCGTGCGGGTTCCACTACGATGTGATGCGCGATAGCGCGGGCGTCCTCTGAGTAGAAGCCCATTTGTTGCAGCAGACGCGGCATGTCGGCAGCAAAAGCATTGGCATCGGGATAGAGTTGGCGTGTTTGGGAAGACAGTTCGTCTTCGTTAAGGGCGGCACGTGCTTTGAAGCCATCGTACCAGATATCGTAGGGACGCAGGTCGCGACCTAAACGCTCACGAATGATGGCTGCTACTTGGGCTACTTGCTTGGAACCGACTAAAGCGCGGAAGAGGCTGTCGAGTTCCGCAGCAGGAATCTCTACACCACCTTCGAAATTGCGAATAATACCCGTCGGCATCGATGGGCAATAGGCATCTTCGGCAAAATAGGCATGGGCGATGTCGAGTATCTTCTGATAGCGGGTATAGGGCTCATTCTCTTCGATTTCATCGGAGAAAGGCTGCCAGATGAAGTCCGGATTATTGATGGCTTTTTGCGGAATGGTTTGTGCGACAATCCGTTGCATGACCTGATAAATCATCTCCTGTTTCTCCTGACCGTTCTCGGCGCCATAGAGGGCTTTGAGTTCGTCGCGAAGGTTCCAGTGGCTAAGCAGTATTTTGTCCTGCTCCCAAAGTTGGTGACCGTCTTCCGTGCGGAGGTTGCCCATGTAGATGTTGTAGTCGGCAATATAGTTCTCCGCATTGGCGTTAGCTTGCGCCAAGCGGGCGTTCACTTCGGCGGGTACGCGGGTGGTAAAGATGTCTCCCATGCGGGCGTAAGCCCACTCCTGCCGTGTCCAGTGCTTACCGAGGGTGTTCTTCTCTTCGAGCGTGTAATGCGGGAAGTTAATGATCGTGATGAACGCTAATTTGTTAGCGTACATATCGTCGGAGAAATGCGCTAAGGGGCTATAACCGGACATGATCCAATCGGGAGCCTGTGGCTCGGCAGCATTGGTGAGTTGGGTCGGTTTGAGCAGATCGACCGTCAGCAAATCCGCTGATTGGTAGACGTTCTCGAAAATACGACTCAGCGACTCGAAGAGCGCAAGGCGTTCGCTGTCGGAAGTGCAATAATAGTCTGCTACAAGTTGGTCGAAATCGGCTTGAGAGCCGTCTTGTTCGGTCCAGAGCGCTGCGGCTTGGTGTACACCAAGCGGCGCAGATTTATCCGTTGAAACCGAAGGAATCGCGCCCTTTTGCGGCAGAGAAACCGGACTTTTTTGAGTACACGAGGCTAAAATCATACAGCCAAGAATAAGATGTTGAACTTTCATAGGATATTGTTTTTACGCTGCAAAGGTACAAAAAAGTTTTGGAATATGCAAATATCTCTCCATAAATATATAAAAGGACACACATTTGGCATAGTTTTTGAAGATGTAAAAGTAAAAATCGTTGATTCATTCGAAGATATACGGATTAAAATTGTCGATTCATTCGAGGGCGTAAAGAGGTGATAGACAAGCGGCGAAAGCCCAAAACACGGCTAAAAAGCGAAAAAAACACGAAAAGAATGGCATATGCTTGCATATGTCATTTTTTTGTTGTACCTTTGCACCCGCAATTTATGTGAAGCATTAAAAGAACAAGAAATATATGGCAAGTTTTCAGAAGTTGACTCCTCGTGGAGAGGATTATTCAAAGTGGTACAATGAGTTGGTGGTAAAGGCCGACTTGGCAGAGCAGAGTGCCGTTCGTGGTTGTATGGTGATCAAGCCTTATGGCTATGCCATTTGGGAGACCATTCAGGCAGAGTTAGACCGTCGTTTTAAGGCGCAAGGCGTGAAGAACGCTTATTTCCCGTTGTTGATTCCGAAATCGTTCTTGAGCCGTGAGGCTGAGCACGTAGAGGGTTTTGCGAAAGAGTGTGCGGTGGTGACCCATCACCGTCTGATGAACGACCCGAACGGAAAGGGTGTGATCGTGGATCCGCAGGCGAAGTTGGAGGAAGAGTTGATCATTCGTCCGACCTCGGAGACCATCATCTGGAGCACGTACAAGAACTGGATCTCGTCTTATCGCGATCTGCCGATTTTGTGTAACCAGTGGTGTAACGTGATGCGTTGGGAGATGCGTACGCGTCTGTTCCTGCGCACGGCGGAGTTCTTGTGGCAAGAAGGTCACACGGCACACGCCACGAAAGAAGAGGCAGAGGATTATGCGCGTCAGATGTTGGATGTGTATGCGGACTTTGCAGAGAACGTGATGGCTATTCCGGTAGTGAAAGGTGTGAAGAGTCCGAACGAGCGTTTCGCGGGTGCACTGAATACGTATTGTATCGAGGCGATGATGCAGGACGGTAAGGCATTGCAAGCCGGTACGAGTCACTTCTTAGGTCAGAATTTCGCGAAGAGTTTTGACGTGCAGTTCCTGAGTAAGGAGAACAAGTACGAGTATGTTTGGGCTACGTCTTGGGGTGTTTCGACGCGTCTGATGGGTGCGCTGATCATGACGCACTCGGACGACAACGGACTCGTTTTGCCGCCGCACTTGGCTCCGATTCAGGTAGTGATCGTGCCGATCTTTAAGAAAGAGGAAGACTTGGCGAAACTGATGGAGAAACTGAACCCGATTGCGGACCAGATGAAAGCGCTGGGTATCCGCGTGAAGGTCGATACCGACGAGAAATATACCCCGGGTTATAAGTTCGCAGACTATGAGTTGAAGGGCGTGCCTGTTCGTCTGGCAATGGGTGGTCGTGATCTGGAGAACAATACGATCGAGATCGCACGTCGTGACACGCAGAGCAAAGAGACCATTTCGCTCGATGGAATCGTGGAAAAAGTGCAAGTCCTTTTGGAGGAGATCCAGAAGAATTTGTTAACGAAAGCATTGGATTTCCGCATCGCCAACACGCGCGAGGTGAACAGCTATGAGGAGTTCAAAGAGGAAGTGAAGAAAGGCGGATTCATCCTGGCACATTGGGACGGCACGGCAGAGACCGAGCAGAAGATCAAGGACGAGACAAAGGCGACTATCCGTTGTATCCCGTCGATCGAACTGCCGGGACATAAGAACGAGCCGGGTAAGTGTATGGTGACGGGCAAACCGTCCGCCGGCCGCGTGATCTTTGCGTTGAGTTATTGATGGCACGGTATTTGTCAGTAGTTCGGTAAGATGATGAGACGACTACTGTACATAGTACCGGCTTTGGCCTTGGCGTTGCAGCTCTCCGCCGCCGAAGCGTACCTGGATTCATGTATGATCCGGGTGCAGGAAGGCGACACGCTGTACTTGGCTTATCTGCACGAGGTGTGGGTGTATCCGCCGCTGCAGTTCAAGAACAAAAAGCAGGAGAAGTTCTACTGGCGCACGGTGCGGGATGTGAAGAAATGCTTGCCGTACGCTAAGAGCATCACCAAGGACATGGCCTATGCCGACGAACAGCTGGCCCAATTGCCGGATAAGAAAGCGCAGAAGAAATGGTGGCGCGCCTTTGAGAAGCACCTGTTCAAGAAATATGAGAAGGACTTCCGGGGCATGTACGCCAGCCAGGGCATGATGCTCATGAAGCTGTTAGACCGCGAGACCGACAAGACGAGTTATGAGTTGATCAAGCAGTACAAGAGCAAAGCGACTGCGGATTTCTGGCAGTTCATCGCCAAGTTGTTTAAGAACGACTTGAAGGATGAGTATGACGCTACCGACAAAGACCGCATCACGGAGCGCGTGATCAACCTGGTGGAAGCGGGGCAGTTATAAGAAAAAGACAACAAACAATATTGCTATGATATACAGATTTGTTTTTTCGTGTGAGGAAGGTGATCCTACTTTCCGCCGCGTGTTTGAGGCCGATGCAGATGCCACGTTTCTGGAGCTGCACGAAGCTATTTTGAAGAGTGTGGGTTATCCCGACGACCAGATGACTTCTTTCTTCCTGTGCAACGACGAGTGGGAGAAGGGTCAGGAGGTGACCTTGGTGGAGATGGACTCGAACTTCGAGTACGACAACATGGTAATGAACGAAACGCGCCTGAGCGATCTGATTGAGGAGCAGGGTCAACGCCTGATTTATGTCTTCGATCCGATGTTCGAGCGCTATTTCTTTGGTAGCCTGAAGGAGATCAAACCGGGTTCGATGAACGGTGTGGAGTGCGTGGAGTCGAAGGGTAAAGCGCCGAAACAACTGAAGTCGGAAGATCCCTTAGCCGGTCTTGACCGCAAAACAGACGATGATTTCCTGTTCGATGACGAGTTCAAGGACGAGTACGATCTGGGCGACATCGACATGGAAGGCTTCCAAGACCTCAGTTTTGACGACGGCACAATGTTCTAATGCGCCCCACGCTGTTGCTCATAGTGGGTCCGACGGGTGTCGGTAAGACGGAGTTGTCGCTACGTGTAGCGGAGCACTATGGGTGTCCGATACTGAACTGTGACAGTCGGCAGATATACCGTTCTATTCCCATCGGGACCGCTGCGCCGACAGCGGAAGAGCAAGCGCGCGTGAAGCATTATTTTGTGGCGACGCGTGACTTGGAGGAAGACTATAATGCCGGTCAGTACGAGCGCGATGCCCTGGTATTGTTGGAAGATTTGTTCAAGACCCACGAAGTGGTGGTGATGAGCGGCGGTTCGATGCTCTATGCAGACGCGGTATGCAAGGGTCTGGATGACCTGCCGAATGTGCCGGCAGAGATTCGCCAAGAGGTGAAAGCGGTGTACGAAAAGGGCGGTTTGGAATGGTTGCAAGCCGAAGTGCAACGGTTAGATCCGGACTACTGGGAGATCGTGGATCAACAAAATCCGGCACGGTTGGCACACTGCATAGAGATGTGCAGGATGACGGGAAAGACCTATTCGTCGCTGCGGACCAACCCGAACAAAGAGCGTCCGTTCCGTATCGTCAAAGTGGCGCTGGAGCGTCCGCGCGAAGTGCTGTACGACCGGATCAACCGCCGTGTGGAGCAGATGGTAAAGGACGGATTGGTGGAAGAAGCAAGGGCGGTGTATCCCAAGCGCCAACTCAACAGCCTGCAGACGGTGGGATACAGAGAGCTGTTTGCTTATTTTGACGGTGAATACGATCTGGACCGCGCCATCGAACTGATACAGCAGAACTCACGCCATTATGCCAAGCGACAGATGACTTGGTTCCGGCATGATAAAGATATACATTGGCTTAACGCCAACGAAAGTTATGAAACAAACATTCATCTTATTGACGATCTGTTGTGCGCTGTTCGCGTGCAAGAAGATTGATGTGACGTACGATTACAGTCCCACCGCACCGCGTGCGGGTGAAGCCGTGTCGTTCAGTAACCTCTCCAATGGAGGTGAAGATTGGGCATGGACGTTCGGTGACGGGGCTACATCGACGATCAAATCCCCATCTCATATCTATAAACAGCCCGGTACGTACCAGGTGACGCTCAAAGTGGACAATAAGAACTCGCTGACCTGCACGAAGCAGATCACGATCTATGACACCATTCCGACTTTTGTGATGTCGGACAGTGTGTTTACGATCTATAAGGACTATACGTTCACGGCGAACCTCTATAACCCCTATAATTTTCCGGTGTCTTACCGCTGGACGGTGGACGGAGAAGAGAAGGGAACGGATAATACCCTCACCACCTATTTCACGCAGGCCAAGAAGACCAAAGTGGCCTTGCGCGTGACGGTGAACAACAGCGAGACGACCGATATCGAGAAGGAGTTGTCCGTATCGGATACGGAGACTAATTCGGTCTATTTCCGCACGGCGGCAGGCGATTACCGGCAGCGTATTTTCGGTGCCCGTTCGGAGGATCCGAAACCCACGACGGACACCACTGTTTTCGCCGACGCGCAGGACACGCTGCAGGTCTATAACGGCAAGACTTTCCGTCTGAGTGAACTGAAAGCGGTCTTCCCGGCTATTGAGGGTTTTAAGATTGCGAACCGCAAGATCTACTTCCGCGCGAGCGGTCTGTGGGTGGCGGCTTTAGACGGTACGAACCTCGTGCAGATAGAGACGGAAGCCTGTCCGGCGATGAATTTGGATATGGTGGATAACCGGATCTACTGGGCGGTGGCGAACGAAGTGAGATACATGCCGCAGGTCGGGGCGGAGAACAATCGGTTTGTGACCGAACCCCAAACGATCAACACCCTTAAGGGTGTCACATGCATAGTAAGCGATAACATTGAATGATGCAACCGGATTATATTTTTGAGACCTCTTGGGAGGTATGCAACCGCGTGGGCGGTATCTACGCGGTACTTTCGACCCGTGCAGCCTCGATGCAGGCAGAGCACCCGGACAAAGTGTTCTTTTTTGGTCCCGACTTCGGCGACCACAGTAATATCTATTTCAAGCAGGACAAAACCCTTCTCAAGAAATGGGAAGCGCCTGCAGACATCCCCGTCCGTATCGGTCGTTGGCAAGTGCCGGGCGAACCGATCGCGATCCTGTTGAAGTTTGATGCGCTGTGGCCGAAGAAAGATGGGATCTATGCCTGGGCATGGGATAAGTTCCAGGTGCAGAGTCACGCCGCATTCGGCGATTATGACGAGTCCTGTCTGTTCGGTTATGCGGCAGGCATGGTGATGGAGAGTCTGTATAAGTTCCTGATCAAGACTCAGAAATCGAACGCCAAGAAACCGAATTTCTGCATGCACGCGAACGAGTGGCAGACGGCTTTCTCGATCTTCTATCTGGAGGACCACTGCCCCAATATCGCGACGCTCTTCACGACCCACGCTACCTGTATCGGTCGCTCGATTGCCGGCAACGGTAAACCGCTGTACGACTATTTCGAGGGCTATAACGGCGACCAGATGGCGTACGAACTGAATATGGTTTCCAAGCACTCGGTGGAGAAACAGGCGGCGCGTTGGGCAGACTGTTTCACGACGGTGAGTGACATCACGGCGCGCGAGTGCAAGCAGTTGCTGGACAAGCCGGTGGATATCGTGACACCGAACGGATTCGAACCGACCTACGTACCCAAAGGGGAGGAGTTCGATAAACGTCGTGCGAAGGCGCGCGAGGCCTTGCATCGGGTAGCCGGCAAAGTGCTGGGGGGTGTCGTGCCGCAGAACGCGCTGCTGGTAGGTATATCCGGTCGGTTGGAGATGAAGAACAAAGGTATCGATGTGTTTGCTGAGGCTTTGGACAAACTGGCGCAGAAAATCTACCACAGCGACCAACAGGAGAAAGAGGTGGTTGCTTTCGTGATGATTCCTTATCTGGATCGTGCACCGGCGCGCAAGGGCAAGGTGAGTGTCGTGTTCGTGCCCTATTACCTGGACGGACAGGATCCGATGTTCGGCATGAAATACTATGACTTGCTGTTGGGTCTGGACGTGACTGTCTTCCCGAGTTATTACGAGCCTTGGGGCTATACGCCGCTGGAGTCGTGTGCTTTCCATGTACCGACGATAACGACATCACTGACCGGTTTCGGAGCCTGGGCTGCAAAGCAGAAATACCAGTACGGTGTGGTGGTGATTGACCGTACGGACTCCAATTTTGATGTAGTGGCCGAGCAGATTGCCGATTCGCTCTTGCGGTACGACCGTTTGTGCGGAGAGGACAAAGCACGTGCCCGCAAAGAGGCGGAGGCGGTAGCCAAGAAAGCCGACTGGAAGCACTTCTTTAAGTATTATCGCAAGGCCTATGAGATAGCCTTGAAGAAAAGAGATACCCGATTAGACGAACTTCAAAATCCTCGCTTATTATGAAAAAGAGTTTATTGATAATGGCGTTCCTGCTGCCGATGGCAGCGTTCGCTTGTACGAATTTCCTGGTTGGCAAAGATGCCTCGGTGGACGGCAGTACGATGATCTCCTATGCCGCTGACTCGTACGGTATGTACGGCTATTTGCATTTTGCCCCCGCAGCGGATCATCCGAAAGGTGCGATGCGCGAAGTGAAAGACTGGGACACCGGTCGTCCGCAGCTCAGTATCCCGGAGGTGGCGCATACCTATACAGTAGTGGGCAATATGAATGAGAACCAAGTGACCATCGGCGAAACCACCTGGGGCGGTCGCGAGGAGTTATGGGATACCGTGGGTGTCGATTATGGTAGCCTGATCTATATTGCGCTGGAGCGCTCCAAGACCGCCCGTGAGGCGATGGAGTGGTTCATCACGCTGATCAACGAATACGGCTATGCTTCCGAAGGCGAGACGTTCTCTTTCGGCGACCCGAAGGAGGTATGGATGATGGACCTGATCGGAAAAGGTCCGGGTAAGAAAGGCGCTAACTGGGTGGCGGTACGTATTCCGGATAATGCCATCTGCGGTCATGCCAACCAATCGCGCATCACCCGACTGCCCCTCAGCAAGAAAGCCAAACTCAATAAGAAACTCAACTGCATGGTCCACGGCGACTGGATGTGGGATAAGGAGGTCATTGCTTTTGCCCGCGAGAAAGGCTACTTCACCGGCGCGGACAAAGACTTCTCTTTCCAGGCTGCCTACAACCCCTTCGACTTCAGCGGACTCTATGTGTGCGAAGCACGTGTATGGTCCTTCTTCAACCATTTCAGCAACGATATGGAGAAGTATTTCGACTATGCGTCGGGTAAGACTTTCCGCGATTCCAACGGAAAAAATGAAGGCGAACACATGCCGTTGTGGATTGTTCCGAACCGCAAAGTGAGTGCGCAGGATATGAAGGAGTGTATGCGCGACGAGTACAAGGGTACGCCGCTTGATATTACGAAGGGCACCGATGCCGGACCGTGGGAGAGCAAACTGCGTTTCGGTGGTCTGGGCTTCAAGTGCGCCGTGAACGGTACGGACACACTCCAGTACTGGTATGAGCGTCCGACGGCTACCCAGCAGACGGCATGGTCGTTTGTGGCACAGATGCGTCCTTACAGTCCTTACGGCATCTTCTGGTTCGGTGTGGATGATGCGGCTTGCTCGTGCTATACGCCGATGTACAGTTGCCTCACCCGCGTGCCGGAATGCTTCGCAGAAGGCAACGGCGACAGTTATACTTTCTCCCCGACGAGTGCATGGTGGGCATTTAACATGGTGGCTAACTGGGCTTATACCAAGTACAGCCGTATGTACCCGCATGTACGTGAGAACCAGCAGATTTGGGATGATAAGTTCAATACTCAGATCGCCGGTGTGGATGCGCAGGCTGCCGAACTGAAAGACGAGGACGCGCGCGCGTTCCTTACCTCTTATTCGTGCGCGCAAGCAGAGAACCTCGTGGCCGATTGGCAGCGACTCTATATCTATCTGATCACCAAGTTCATTGATGGTCAGGAACGCAAAGAGGAGAACGGTCAGTTCAAACGGAATCCTTACGGACAGAGCTGCGGCCCGAACCGTTTGCCGCTGCCGGAACCGTTCCTCAAGATGGTGGCACCGGAGATTACACACGAATAAAAAAGAAAGTCCGCAAGCGCGGACTTTTCTTTTAGAACTTGTAGCTGAAACTTACGTACCAGCCCCATTCCCACATGTGCTGGTTCTCCACCGCTTTGTGGCGCACGAGGTTGTTCAGACCGAAGTCATAGCCGGCTTGCAGACGGTAACGATCCCATTCCAGACCTCCACCGACTCCGTACTGTATGTTCGCGCGGATCAGTTCGTCCGCCATGCGATCGTACGGCTCGGTAGGTACGTTGATGGACTGTAACCAGGTCTCCGCTTTGGCACTCAGGTGCTTGTCCATGTAATCGTATTGGGACAGACCGATCTGCAACTGCGGGCCGGTGTAGAAGAAGAGATTCAGCTGTTTCCACAACGGAATGGTATAGAAAACGCGTACGGGGATTGTCAGGTTATGCGCCAGCACGCGGTGGCGGATATATTCCTCTTGTACCGACGGGGCATCCAGACTGCGCCAGTGCTGCTCGTTGCGACCGTAGAGCAGGGTATAGAAAGCACCGGTTTGCAGGCTGAAATGAATCGGCAGATTGAATGTGAACGTAGCACCGATGCGTGCACCGTGCAGGTACATATCCGGGTAGTTCAGCCCTCTCGTGCGTTGCTGATGCTGCACGTAACCCGCCTCGATCCGATAATCGACGCTAAAAGTATATTCCTGCTCTTTGTTCACTTTCTTCGTAGGATCAAAGAACGAGTTGTCTGCAATCTGATAACCGGGCTTCTGGGGGTCATCTGCCCACAGCGAACATACGCAGAGGGTCAAAAAAAGTACTATATATCCAACTTTTTTCATAAATCGGCCACAAAATTACTGCTTTTTTTTGAAATATGCAAAAAAAGTTGTAACTTTGTGCCCGATATGTATCAGTTTTCCGCATATTGGCCTTATTACAAGCGCAACCTCAAGGTCGCGTTTCCGGTGATGCTGACCCAGTTCGGGGCAGCGATGGTGGGCTTGGCGGACTCGATCATGGTGGGGCATTACAGCACGACCGATCTGGCGGCGGTCAGTTTCTCCAATGCCCTTTTCTTCACGGTCATGGTCTTCTCGATGGGGGCGCTGATGGGTGTGACGCCGCTGGTGGGTCATGTGCACGGACGGTTGGAGAAGCTGCTGCAACAAGGGACAACGGAGGACGAGATCGGTCATAAGCATGAGCAGATCAGTACCTATCTGATCAACGGCTTGATCTTTACCGGCCTGATGTGTCTGCTGTCGCTGGCGCTTCTGACACCCTGTATTCCCTATCTGGATAAGTTTGGTCAGGAGCCCGAGGTGGTCGCATGCGCGCGCCCGTACTATATTCTTATAGTATATTCGATCGTGCCTTTTTTGCTGTTCTGTTTCTTCAAGCAGTTCCTGGAGGGGCTGGGGAATACTTTCGTGGCGATGATGATCACGCTGGGCTGTAACCTGCTCAATATCTTCCTCAACTGGATTTTTATCTATGGTCATTGGGGCGTGCCGGCGATGGGAGCCGAAGGAGCCGGTTGGGCTTCGCTTATCGCGCGTACGCTGATGCCGGTGTGTTTTGTGGTGGCGATGCTCTGCAAGGCCGACTGGAGACGGTACTTCGCTTCTATTCGTTCGTGGCTCATTACCCGCCGCGAAGTGGAGCACTTACTCACGATCGGTGTCCCCATCGGGCTGCAGTCCTTCGCAGAGGCTTTCCTTTTCACAGCTTCTTTCGTCATCATCGGTTGGATCAGTAAGGAGGCACTGGCTGCCCACCATATCGCCAACCAGATGGCGGACCTCACCTTCATGTTAGCCCTTGGTATCGGTTCAGCTACAACCATCCGCGTCTCGCACCAGTTGGGTAAGGGTGACCTGCATGCCGTACGGATGGCGAGTCATGCCTCTATCCATCTCTGTCTGCTGATGAACACCATCGGCGCGGCGATCATGATTTTCGGACGGAACTATATCCCCTATATCTTCACCGATGATCCGGAGGTGGTGCCGATTGCTTCGACGCTGCTCATCATCGCCGGCACGCTCCAGTACGTGGACGGCTTGCAGTGTATCGGTGCGGCGATGCTGCGCGGTATTCAGGATGTACGCGTACCGATGCGCATTGCACTTTTCGCCTATATAGGCGTAGCCTTGCCGCTCGGTCTGGCTCTCACTTTCCCGCTCGGCTTGGGTGCCAAAGGTATGTGGATCGCTTTCGTGATAGCGCTTGCTATTCCGGCGGTGCTTTTCCATATACGCTTTAACAGACAATTGAAGCGCCTTAAGCAAAACAAATTGCTAAATGATTAAATAACTAAATAAATGAACAAATGGTAAATTGCAAAAATGTCTTTGACATCTTTGCAGAGATCTGCAAAGTACCGCGTCCTTCCAAACACGAAGAGCGCATCAGTAAGTGGTTGCATGATTTTGCAACGGAGCATGGTATCGAGTGTGTAGTGGATGAGGCGATGAACGTCATCATGCGTGTGCCGGCTACCCCCGGCTATGAGGACCATGAGGGCGTGATCCTTCAGGCGCACATGGATATGGTGGCGGAGAAAGACGGGGACGTACAGCACGATTTCCTCAAGGACCCGATCGAGACCTATGTGGACGGCGATTGGTTGAAAGCGAAGGGCACGACCCTCGGTGCGGACAACGGTATCGGTATCGCAATGGCGTTGGCGGCGATCACGGATAAGGAGCTGGCGCACCCCGCTATCGAGTGCCTCTTTACGGTGGATGAAGAGACCGGCTTGACCGGTGCGATGAAACTGCAGGACGGTATGCTGAAGAGCAAACGACTCATCAACCTCGACTCCGAGGATGACGGTCAGATCTTCATCGGCTGCGCCGGTGGTATCGACACCCTCGCCAAAATGCACTATGAGCCGGTTATAAATGACCAAATGGTAAATGACCCAATAAATGCCCAAATGGTAAATGACCAAATGGTAAATAAATTAGCCATTAAACTGAAAGTTTATGGCTTATTGGGTGGTCACTCGGGCGATGATATCAACAAAGGTCGCGCCAATGCCAACCAACTGCTCGTCTGGTTCCTCGCGCGTATCTGGCCGCAGACGGAGATTCAGTTGGCGTCTATCAACGGCGGTAACCTCCGTAATGCCATTGCCCGCGAAGCGGAAGCCGTGCTCGCTATCCCGATGGCATACAAAGAGCAGATCCGGATCGAGTGGAACCACTACGTAGCGCAGATGGAAGGGGTGTTTGGCGAGGTGGAGAAAGACATGCGGCTCGAACTGGAGACAACCGATATGCCGGAGGTGTTCATCCCTGCCGACAAAGCCTATCGCCTCATCATGGCACTCTGCGAGTGCCCGCACGGTATGATTGCCATGAGCAAGGACATGCCCGGACTCGTGGAGACAAGTACCAACCTCGCTTCCGTTAAGATGCGCGAAGGCTATATTGAGGTGAATACTTCGCAGCGTTCGTCGATCGAAACGTCCAAGCATCATCTCAAATGGGCGGTGGAGCAAGCGCTTGCGTTGGCCTGTGATGAGGTGACGCATGGTGACGGTTATCCCGGTTGGGCACCCAACCCGAACTCCCCGCTGCTGGAGGTGGTGAAGAAAGCGTATATCGATCTCTATAAGTCCGAACCGAAAGTGCTGGCGATCCATGCCGGACTGGAATGCGGACTGTTCCTGGAGAAATATCCGTACCTCGATATGGTGTCTATCGGCCCGCAGATGTACGGTGTACACTCCCCGCAGGAACGCTTGTCTATCTCATCCACCGAGAGGTGCTACCGTTGGCTGTGCCAAACGCTCAAAGCACTATAAAACAAAAAACCACTCGCTTGAGTGGTTTTTTTGTAGCGGGACCCAGGATTGAACTGGGGACCTCATGATTATGAATCATGCGCTCTAACCAGCTGAGCTATCCCGCCTCGCGCGAACTATGGCTCAATACGAATCGCGACAAAATCGCTCATGTGAATTTTCGCCATGTTCTCGCTCTTCGGTCGGAATTTCGTTACACTGTATTCCTCCCGAGTTACCGATTAAAACCGTCGTTTTAATCGGAGAGGAGGAAGTACGTCGACTATACGAATCGCGGGGCGATGAAGTCGTCGTAAGTCACTTCCGACGTGAAGGCGGCTGCAAAAG
>Ga0247611_10003840_pt1 | contig 21688 bp, 20 predicted proteins | sample 177DNAGHGhighgp2_FD_192422 | JGI IMG/M metagenome (GOLD analysis project Ga0247611, IMG submission 192422) | Sheep rumen microbial communities from Palmerston North, Manawatu-Wanganui, New Zealand - 1770 DNA GHGhigh gp2 | ecosystem: Host-associated > Mammals > Digestive system > Stomach > Rumen... | reverse complement strand
CCTCCCCTCATATCTAGGTCCCCCTTTATAGGGGGACGGATATATGAGGGGGATGAGACCTTAGAAGGGGGTTAGTCGAAGAAACCAGGTTGCTTGTAAGGGATACCCAATTCCCGGTCAACTGTTGCAAGGATGCCTTGAACCTGACCGAGTGCAAACATGCGTCCCAGAAGGGTGTAGCCGGCATTGTGTCCGTGACTGCTTTCGTCCATTATACCACCAGGTTCGTCAGTGAACGTCATACCGTGGTCAACACGCATAGGAAGTGCAGGGTTCTCTTTTTCGAAAATACGGCACAGCTCAATCAGATCGGCACGTCCGCCTAAGTGACTTGCTTCGGTAAAGTCTCCGTTGGGGAAGATGTGACATGAGCGGAGGTGGACGAAGTGAGTGCGAGAGGCAAATTTCTTAGCTAACTCAACTACGTTATTGTAGGCACCGGCACTCAAAGAACCAGCACAGAAGGTTAAACCATTATGCTTGTTGGGCACTGCGTCGAGGAACCACTGAATATCCTCCTCGGTGCGTACGATACGTGGTAATCCGAGTATCTCGATTGGGGGATCGTCTGGATGTACGCACATGTTCATGTTGCACTCTTCGCAGACGGGCATGATGGCCTCAAGGAAGTATTTCATGTTTTCGCGTAACTGCTTCTTGTCTATGCCTTTATATAAGTCAAGGAACTCGCGGAATTTCTGGATTGGAGCTTCGTCGTTTTCGCTGAAATTTCCAGATACAAAACCCTGTGTTTTGATGACGATAGTCTCTACCAACTTGTGGTCTTTTTCGGGTGTCATGGTCTTGGCAAGCTCGTCGCATTCGGCTATGACACTGCGACCTTCTCCCCAGCCTTCAGGAAACTGGAATTTCTCCCATTCCTCGCGAGCACCTGGACGTTTCAGGATGTAAATGTCGAAATAGGCGAACTCGGCATAGTTGAAGTAGAGGTTGGTGGCACCATTAGGATTATCGTGGAACAAGTCGGTGCGAGCCCAGTCTAATACAGGCATAAAGTTGTAGCAGATGCAGTGGATTCCTTCTGCGGCAAGGTTGCGCAGGCTTTCTTTGTAAACCTCGATTTGCTGGTCACGGTCAGGGCCGCCATACTTGATGGTTTCGACCACGGGGAGTGATTCTACTACGCTCCAGCGCATGCCGTAGCTTTCGATATATTCGCGCAGTTCGCGGATTTTTTCGCGAGTCCATACCTGACCAAGTGGTACGTCGTGCAGGGCTGTAACGATGCCCTCTACACCGATCTGTCTCAGTTGTGCAAGAGTTATCTTATCCTTCTTGCCAAACCATCTCCAAGTTCTTTCCATATTGTTCTTTTTGTTAAAGGTTTTCGAAATTTCCTGCAAAGGTACTGGAAATATTCCATATCGCCATCAAAAATTGACTCAAAAATATGTAAATTCGTTTACTTTTCACTAAAGCGTGAATATTTGTTTCATTTTTTGGTGGTATCAATTTTTCTTTGTACCTTTGCACGTCAAAAATAAAGTAAGTATTTATAAGATATGGCAAAGAGATTCGCCGAACATAACGGCTTGAACCTGACACAGGTGAATAACGAGATTTTGGAGAAGTGGATGAAGGAAGATATCTTTCATCGCAGCATTGATGAGCGCGAGGGTTGTCCTCAGTTTGTATTCTTCGAGGGACCTCCCTCTGCAAACGGTCATCCCGGTATTCATCATGTGCTGGGCCGCTCGTTGAAGGATACGTTTAACCGTTACAAGACCATGCAGGGCTTTCAGGTAAAGCGTAAGGCTGGTTGGGATACTCACGGACTTCCGGTGGAACTGGGAGTCGAGAAGGAACTCGGAATTACAAAGGCTGATATTGACAATAAGGAGAGCAGTAAGTATATCTCTACGGAAGATTATAACAAGAAGTGCCGCGAGAACGTGATGAAGTTTACGGCCGAATGGCGTGAACTGACAGAACGTATGGGTTATTTCGTTGATCTGGATAATCCTTATATTACTTACGATAATAAGTATATTGAGACCCTGTGGTATCTGCTGAAGAAATTTTATGAGAAGGGACTGCTTTATAAGGGTTATACCATTCAGCCCTACAGTCCTGCTGCTGGTACTGGCTTGTCAAGTCATGAGTTGAATCAGCCTGGTTGCTATCGTGATGTGAAGGATACAACCTGTACAGCCCTCTTCAAGATGAAGAATCCTAAGGCTGAGATGGCAGAGTGGGGTACACCTTATTTTATGGCTTGGACAACAACGCCTTGGACACTGGCTGCTAACTCAGCTCTCTGCGTAGGCCCAAAGATTGATTATGTAGCGCTGCAAACTTACAATCCTTATACGGCAGAGAAGATCACCGTTGTGATGGCAGAGGCTCGTGTAGCTGCTTATTTCGATACTGCTGCAGAGATTACCGATGGCGGTGAGATGCCCGAATTCAAGAAGGGTGAGAAGTTCCTGCCTTACCGTGTTGTAGGTCGATATAAGGGTACCGATCTCGTAGGTATGGAATACGAACAACTGTTGGCTATGATTAAGCCTATGGGTGATGCCTTTAAGGTGATTCCTGGTGACTATGTAACAACTGAGGATGGTGCTGGTATCGTGCATATCGCACCCAACTTTGGTGCCGATGATGCCTTTGTGGCCAAGAAAGCAGGTATCTGTCCTATCGTGCTGATAGACAAAAAGGGTAATGAGCGTCCTGTTGTTGACCTGCAGGGTAAGTATTTCCTGATTGAGGATCTCGATACAGATTTCGTTAATAAATATGTAGATGTAGAGAAGTGGGGCAGATACGCTGGTCGCTACGTGAAAAACGCATACGATGAGAACCTCACGGATAAGGATGAGACTCTCGATATTTCCATTTGCATGGATCTAAAGGCTGAAGGTAAAGTCTTTAAGATTGAGAAACATGTTCACAATTACCCTCACTGCTGGCGCACGGATAAACCGGTACTCTACTATCCTTTGGATTCATGGTTCATCAAGAGTTCTGCTTGCAAGGAGCGTATGAGTCAGTTGAATACAACCATCGGCTGGCATCCCGAGTCTACTGGTTCTGGTCGCTTTGGTAATTGGTTGGAGAACCTAAATGACTGGAACCTCTCTCGTTCACGTTTCTGGGGAACACCGCTGCCGATTTGGCGTAGTGAGGATGGTGAGGAAAAGTGCATTGGTAGTCTGGAGGAACTCTATAATGAGATCGAGAAGGCTGTTGCTGCAGGTGTGATGGCTTCTAATCCGTTGAAGGAAAAAGGCTTTGTGCCTGGTGATATGTCGAAGGAGAACTACGACAAGATTGATATGCACCGTCCATACGTGGATTATATTATACTGGTGAGCGAAAGTGGCAAGCCCATGAAGCGTGAAAGCGATCTGATTGACGTATGGTTTGACTCTGGTTCTATGCCTTACGCCCAGATTCACTATCCATTTGAAAATCGTGAGCTTATCGACAATAACAAGGCTTTCCCTGCAGACTTTATCAATGAGGGTGTGGACCAGACTCGTGGCTGGTTCTTTACACTTCACGCTATCGCAACGATGATTTTTGATTCTGTTGCTTTCAAGAACGTGATTTCTACGGGTCTTGTCCTTGATGCCAAGGGTAATAAGATGTCAAAGCATGTGGGTAACGTCATCAATCCTTTCGAGATGATTGATAAGTATGGCTCCGATGCCGTGCGTTTCTACATGATTACTAACTCAGAACCTTGGGATAACCTGAAGTTCGATCCTGAGGGCGTGGCTGAGGTTAGCCGTAAGTTCTTTGGTACCTTATATAATACATATTCGCTTTTTGCAATGTATGCCAATGTGGATGACTTTGATCCGAAGGCTCCACAGATTCCTGTTGAGAAACGTCCTGAGTTTGATAGATGGATTTTGTCTTGTCTGAACTCTTTGGTGAAGGGTGTTGAGGAGGAGATGAATGGCTTTGATCCCACCCGTGCAGGACGACTCATTGATAAGTTTGTTGACGAGGACCTCTCTAACTGGTATGTGCGTCTGAACAAGAAACGCTTCTGGGGTAAGGAGATGGATGAGGATAAGTTGGCTGCATATCAGACGCTTTACGAGTGCTTGATGACTGTTTCTAAACTCCTGGCTCCGTTTGCTCCGTTCTTCGCTGATCGCATCTATTGCGACATGGGTGGCGAGATGGACAGCGTTCACTTGGAGAAATTCCCCGTAGCTAATATGTCATTGGTGAATGCTGACCTGGAACAGCGTATGGAGATTGCTCAGCGCATTACTACCGTTGTGCTGTCACTGCGCAAGAAGGAAGGCATTGCCGTGAAGCAGCCTCTGCAGACCTTGATGATTCCACCCGTGGACGAGGCTCAACGCGTCGCAATCGAGAGCGTGAAGCAGATTTTCCTGCAGGAAGTGAACGTGAAGGACGTGAAATTTGTTGAGGGTCAGGGTATCCTGGTGAAGAAAGTGAAGTGTAACTTCCGTACGATGGGTAAGAAGTTTGGCAAGGACATGAAGGCTGTTGCTGCTGCTGTTACTGACATGACACAGGAGCAGATTGCTGAACTGGAGACCAACGGAAAGGTGCAGTTGGGTAGCTATGAGATTCTGGCCGAGGACGTTGAGGTAATCAGTGAGGATATTCCTGGATGGCTGGTTGGCAACGATGGTAACCTGACTATTGCTCTCGACATCACGCTGACTGACGAGCTGCGTGCAGAGGGTATGGCCCGTACGCTGGTGAACCGCATTCAGAACATTCGTAAGAAGAGCGGATTGGAGATTACCGACCGTATCCGCGTACAGATAGAACCCAACGCGGCTGTAATGAAGGCTGTGGAGGACTTTGGCGACTATATCGCCCGTCAGGTGCTGGCCGATGAGGTCAAGCTGGAGGCCAATGAGGGACAGTCTGTTGAATTTGATGATTTTAAACTAAATATCAATATTACTAAATCTTAAGACTTATGGCGGAGAAGACACGCTACACTGACGAGGAACTCGAGGAGTTCCGTCAGATAATCAATGAGAAGTTGGCCTTGGCCAAACGTGACTATGACCAAATGATGGCGTCGCTGACCAATCAGGATTCTAACGATGTGGATGATACATCACCCACCTATAAAGCATTGGAGGAGGGTAGTGCTACACAGTCAAAAGAGGACTTGATTCAGTTTGCTGCTCGTCAGCAGAAGTTTATTCAGGGTCTCAAAGCTGCACTGGTACGCATTGAGAATAAAACGTATGGCATCGATCGTATTACAGGAAAACTGATTCCTGCAGAACGTCTGCGTGCTGTGCCTCATGCAACATTGAGCGTTGAATCAAAGCAGATTGAAAAGCAAAAGAAGTGAATAAAGCTAAAGAAATCGTGACTAAAGGAAGATTGGCGATGATACTGATTGTCGCCATCCTCCTTATTGACCAATTCATAAAAATATGGGTTAAGACCCATATGGAGCTGCATGAGAGTATCCGGGTGACCAATTGGTTTTATATAGCCTTTATCGAGAATAACGGTATGGCTTATGGTATGCAGATTGGTTCAAAGTTACTCCTTTCACTTTTTCGCGTATTTGCCATTGGGGCTTTGGGGTATTATATCTGGCTTCAGACACATAAACCCAATGTTCGTTGGGGGTATATTGTCTGCTTATCTATGATATTGGCCGGTGCTGCAGGCAATCTTATCGATTGTATGTTCTATGGCTTATGCTTTGATGCTTCGACGGTGGGACATGTTAGTCAATTTGTAGGCTTTGGAAATGGCTATGAGTCGTTTCTCATGGGCCGCGTGGTGGATATGTTCTATTTCCCTCTCATTGTAACGACCTATCCTGATTGGTTTCCAGTTTATGGTGGCGAGGATTTTATTTTCTTCAGTCCTGTATTCAATTTTGCTGACTCAAGTATTAGTGTTGGAGTAGTAGCTTTATTGCTGTTCTTCAGAAAGGAAATCGGTCAGATTTCATTTAAGAAGAAATGAAAAAATATCTACTGTTTGCCGTTGGTGTCTTAACAATAATGGTTGGATGTAAACCAGGTACACCGAGTGAGTACATCCAACCTGACGACATGGAGGATATCCTTGTGGAGTATCATATGGCTAAAGCCATGGCCGGTCAGTACAATGGTTCGTATGAAGATCGTAATTTTCATCAGGCTTTATATGTTGAGGCTGTATTGCGTAAACATGGCGTCACACAGGAAGAGTTTGATTCTTCGCTGGTCTATTATTATCGTCGAGCTGATAGGTTTGGAAAGCTATATAAGAATGTAGCCGACAGACTCGAGGAACAGGCGTTGTCACTTGGTGCTACGGAAGGTGAGATTGGTAAGTTTGCTTCTCTTAGTACCACAGGTGATACAGCGAATATATGGACAGAACGTTCTCGTTATGCGATGATGCCGGTTCCGCCCTATAATCGCTGGTCGTTCGAGGTTGCTATAGATTCGACTTTTCATGAAGGCGATAGCTTCCTGATGCAGTTTATGTCAGACTTTATGTTCCAGGATGGTACGCGTAGTTGTACGTTGAATATGGCTGTGACCTATGATAACGATACGACAATTAGCAAAAATATTGTGTTTTCGTATGCTGGTCTGACACAGTTGCGTATTCCTGCTTTCGAAAATCATGTCGTGAAGCGGATCCGTGGATATTTCTATCTGGCTGGTGGCAGTGATCGTACAACGACAACACGTCTTTTATTTTTGGATTATATCCAGTTGATACGTTTTCATAGAGAACAACATGAAGAGAATCAGAAAGATAGCATCGAATCAGATAGTGTTGGAGGACTATACCATCCTGACACAGTCGGTGGTCGAAATCTCCCAAGGGCAGGTCTTAAAATGGTATCCCCTGACTCAGGAGTTACCCAACACGGAATGGTTAGGCGGACAAGTTTGCCTGGGAAGAGATAATGATGGGGTGCTTAGAGCATATTATAATAATAAGCTATTAGTATAAACAACTAAAAATCTATACGAATATGAATACAAAAGTGCGTTTGGCGGTAATGAATTTCTTGGAGTTTGCTGTATGGGGAGCATACCTCACATGTATGGGTAACTATCTGGGAAAAGCTGGCCTGGGTGAAAGTATTGCATGGTTTTATGCCATACAGGGTGTCGTTTCCATCTTCATGCCTACTCTGATGGGTATAGTGGCAGATAAGTGGATTCAGCCACAACGACTGTTGGGCCTCTGTCATCTGATTGCCGGTGCCTTTATGTTAGGCTGCTGGTGGATGGGTGTGCAGGCTGGATTTGGAAACCCACTGCTCAATAAGTCGGTCTTTGTTGCAATGTATACTTTGAGCGTGGCATTCTTTATGCCAACTATTGCTCTTGCAAATACAACTGCTTTTTCTATTCTGAAGAAAAACGGTATGGATACAGTAAAGGATTTCCCGCCTATTCGCGTGTTGGGAACTGTAGGATTTATTGCTACCATGTGGTTTGTCAACTGTGCCGTATGGGAAGATGGAACTTTCTCGTTCACCCTTGCGGAGAATTTACATAAGTTCCAGTACACCTATATGCAGTTTTTTGTATCAGGTATGCTGAGCGTCCTGCTATGTATTTACTGTTTCACTCTGCCTGAGTGTCCATTGAAAAAGCAAGAAGAAGGAAAGAATACTTCTATCGTGGAGACTTTGGGATTGAATGCATTTAAGCTCTTCAAGACCAAGAAAATGGCTTTCTTCTTTATTTTCTCCGCTTTACTCGGTATGTGTCTGCAAGTGACCAATGGCTATGCAGGTCCGTTTATCACAAGTTTTAAGGGTAATCCTGATTTCGCGGATACATTTGCTGCTAATAACGCCACGTTGCTGACTAGTATCTCACAGATTAGTGAGGCATTATGCATTTTGATGATACCTTTCTTCCTGAAGCGTTTTGGTATTAAGATTGTAATGTTGATGTCTATGTTTGCATGGGTATTCCGTTTTGGCTTCTTTGGCGTAGGTGATCCCGCAATGCCTGGTGTTATCTTCTTTGTTCTGTCATGTATTGTTTATGGTGTTGCCTTCGACTTCTTTAACGTGTCTGGTGGTATCTTCGTTGACCAGGAGTGTGCTCCGGATATAAAGGCTTCTGCACAGGGCTTGTTCATGATGATGACAAACGGTATTGGCGCTACAATCGGAACATTGATAGCTGGTGAGGTGGTGAATCATTTTTGCCAGTGGAAAGGTGACTATCTGGTAGGCGATTGGCAGAGCTGTTGGTTTATCTTCGCTGCTTTTGCATTGATTGTAGGCGTTTCATTTGCCTTGGTATTCAATCCTGGTAAGAATAAGACACAAGTATGAAGCGTACGCTTTTGAGATTTGAAAACGTGCAACAGGTCGTTGGTGGCGACGGAATGGCTGTCATTATACTTACTGACGAGGAGCGTAAACGTGCCTTGTCCGTGGTATGCGACGAACCCATGAGTCAACAACTACAGATGCGTGTGGCAAATCCAAAGGCTTGCCGGAATATGTTGCCAGAGACGTTGCTGAGTCTTTTACCAGAATCCTATGAGATGTTGGTTTGTGGTTTATTCGAGGGTCAGTATCAGGTAATGCTGATGAATAATATTGGCGATTCCGTGCGTTTACGCATGAGTGATGCTGTGTTGCTGAGTCTCATATCTGATATCCCACTTTATATTGAGGATAACCTGATGGAACGACAGTGTTTCCCTTTCGATGAGAATGCGCAAAAGATTGCGATTCCTATCAATACAATGGATGTTACCAAACTGCAGTCTGCTTTGGATGAAGCTATAGAGAATGAGAATTACGAACTTGCTTCACAATTGCGTGATGAAATAAAAAAGAGACATCATGAAAGAAATTAGGTTTTTCTATGTACCTGATGCTGCTAAGCAAACAGAGTTGCCTGATGATGAAGCTGTTCATGCCGTCAGAGTGTTGCGTATGCAGGCTGGTGATGAGATGATGCTGATGGACGGACCGGGTTTTTTCTACCGTGCTGCTGTTACTCTCACTACGCAGAAACGCTGCCGGTATGAGGTCATCGAGGCGCTACCTCAGGAGCATCAATGGCAGGGCTGCATCCATTTGGCTATCGCACCTACGAAACTGATGGATAGAATTGAGTGGATGGCAGAGAAGGTTACAGAGGTAGGATTGGATAAGTTGTCATTTCTGGACTGTGCCTTTTCTGAACGTAAGACGTTGAAACTGCCTCGTATCGAGAAAATCGTTGTGTCGGCATTAAAACAGAGTCGTAAGGCTTATATGCCAGTATTGTCAGAGATGACTCCGTATAAGTCTTTTATTCAACAGCACACTGCAGGACGACGCTATATCGCACATTGCTATGACGAGGTGCCTCGTGTGAATCTGTTTGATGAGTTAAGAACTGCCAAGGTGGATGAAGAAACCTTGGTGATGATTGGTCCAGAGGGTGATTTTTCTATTGATGAAGTACGTATGGCTGTTGATGCAGGCTTTATTTCCGTTGATTTAGGAAAAAGCCGTCTGCGTACAGAAACTGCGGGGCTTTCGGCTGTGATGATGATGCAGCTTGCAAAACAATGCTGATGTTATAATCGACAAAAATATTGTTAATATGAAAAGGATATTGATATTTGTGCTTCTTGTTTGTTCTCATCTTTCATTGCAAGCCCAAGGTGATAGCCTGAATATCCGTGAGGCATTTAAGCAGATGCCAGACAGTTTGTTGCCTTATCTGACGCAGAACAATAGGCTGGATATGATGGATTTCATGGATGCGAAGATGAAAGCCGCTGTTGACAATCTGTTAGGTGGTGAGAGTGAAATGCTGTTTCTCTCTGATGACTCCCTATGTATCAAGATGAATGAGTCGATGAATATGGAACTGAAATTGCTCCGTGACGAAATTGAGCCTATTATCCTTATGAAGCGCACTTATAAAATATCAGAACGCCAAAAGGAAATCCTGATTGGCAGGTATTCATCCTCTTGGCGTTCTATATCAGAAATCTCCGTGGTATCAACGCTTCTGAAGCGTGACGAAGACGTGATTGAGAAATCTTTTTAATCTTATATTCTATTTCTGATGACTTTGTTGGCCGTGTCTTTGCTGTTGTGGCATATGCGGCCAATTGAACTGGGGCTTGTTGCGATTAAATCTTCTAAACACATGGCGATAGAATTTGTCCTCAGCTTTCAGTGCAGCATATACTTTTGATGCTGGTAATAAATCAAGAAAACGCTCGTGGTATGTTTTCTGAATGCGTTTCATCTCTAAATCGATATCATCACGTTCCTTGATAGCCTTCATGCAAGAAACCTCATCGTTGGGCATTATTGTTACCAACTTGCGCTGGCGCTCATACAGCCCGCGTTGTTTGTTCTGCATTTCCCTGTATACAGGAAAGAATTTTGCAGCTTCTTGTGGTGATAATTTTGCCTCGTTTATGATGAAGAGATGCAGTTCAGCATCAAATTTCTCAGGCGAAAATTTTAACTCTTCCTGAGGCTCATTTGCATTGATCGTCAGGGTTGTGATGATCAGAATTAAAAATATCAATCCTTTTTTCATAGTATTTCTCTCTCCTTACATATCAGCCAATAGGCTAGCATAAATTTCATTGTTGTCGAACATGGCATAGTCAGTGGCTTCGTCAATATACGAGTCATTGTATTCTGTTGCATGTTGAGAGAAATTGCCTTTCATCGTCTCGTTTGTCTGCTTGTCCAGATTCTGGTAAATTACCACACCAAAAACGGCTATGCAGACGCATGCAGCAGCATAGAGAAGCGGCCTAAGTCGCTTGATTAATGCGGGCTTCTGTTCCTTTTGTGCTGGTATCTTATTCATGATATCGTCCGCCAACTGCTCAAAGTATCCTTCGGGCACCGTAAACGGGTTTTTATTACCCATTTTGTTTCTAATGTAATCCTCTTCGTAGTTCATAGTTTCGTGTCCTTTTTCTTTTTGACGTATAAAATTAATTATGGTTTAATCGAATTGTTTAAAAAACTCTGTGATTTTTTTGACGGCTATATGATAGGAGGCTTTTAAGGCTCCTTCTGATGTGCCGAGTGTCTTGCTGATGTCGCTGTATTTCATGTCATCGTAGTAGCGAAGCATAAATACTGTACGCTGAACTTCTGGGAGTGATGCGATAGCTTGTTGCAACTGTGCTTCTTTCTCGTCACCGTCGAAATATTCGTCAGCCATTAATTGGTTGACAATTCCTGTCTCTATATCATCGGTACTTAGCGTCTGTCGATTCTTTTGCCTGCGCAGGAAATCGAGCGCCTCATTGATGGCTATTCGTGACAGCCACGTAATCAGTTTTGAATCACCGTGAAAACTATCAAGTGAACTCCATGCTTTAATGAATGCGTTCTGTAGCACGTCATTACTGTCTTCATGTGTGATGACAAGACGACGTACCTGCCAGTATAGCTGCTCGCTATATTGGCGCACCATTACTTCAAACCCCTTGCGTCGTGTGGCAGGGTCTTGAAGGAGCAACTTCAGTTGGTTGTCATCTGTTGTTGGCATTGTATCTGGTGTTCGTGCTTTAGTGATTAAGACGCCTTAGGGCATAAAAGGTTTAATTTGCCGAGCTATTTGTTTGTCATATTCATAGCGATCTGGCCATATTTCCCATTTCCCCGTCTCCGGGTTGGGGTAGAGGGTATAGTAGTCAATAACTACTGGAATGTGGGGATTAACACTGATATAAGACATTTTAATACCTTTCAGTGGTTCCTCATCGTCTGCATGTTCGCGTTGATAGTTTTTTCCTTTATCGCTTTCAGGACTCATATCAATGTTCATCCGAATTTTGTCGAGTGTCCACTCCTGAGCGTCGGGCATCAGGTATTTCACTAGGTCGAATGGCCGTTGTATGCGTATACATCCATGAGAAAGCGTGCGTTTGTTATAGGTGAATGTATTCTTGTTGTTTGTATCATGCAGATAGACATCAAACTGGTTGTTAAAGCGAAAAATGATGCGCCCCAACGAGTTGCGTGGCCCACTATGTTGGGTCACGCGGTATACTCCACTGCGTAGTTGGGTGCTCGTGATTTTTTTTGGTGAAATAGTGTCACCGGAGCTTCTATGTACGATAAAGTAGTCGTTGCGTGCAAAGTAGGCCGAATCGCCAGCATGTGGACTTACCTCATCGCGCAGGATGCTGTTTGGGATATTCCATTCGGGATTCAGTTGTATCAGTCGTATCTTACTAGCTAGCAAGGGTGTTTTTGTATTCCATGCTCCACAGCAAATTCGCATGGAGAATATACTGTCAGGTCGAATAGCCCATAATTGTTGTGATGGGATGTTGACGAAGACATGATTCTGCGTATGGTCAGTCTTTTGTATATGACGCCAGCGCAGACGTTCCATGTTGCAGAGTATCCGCAGTCGTCCGTCTGTCGTTGAATCCGTAGCTAAGCGTTCTTTTAACTGTTTATATATGGGATGCAGATTTTCCAGACCGGCTAGGTAAAGAGATGGATTCTCATCGTTAGCATGCGCTAATGCCTGTTTGGTGAAGTCCTTGTCAGGTTGCTCTATGTCAATATCATAAATGATGCGATATCCCCCTTCCTTACGCTTGTCGAGTCTGTTGAACACCTTATTGGGATTCATAAATCCATAACGTTGTCCAAGGGCGTAACGCATATATGCTTTACTGAGGTGTAACTCCAATTCTGCCATTGTCTTCGTGACACTGGTATTCGTAGAGTCAAAGTCGAGTGTGCGGAAATGCTTTAACTCTTTCAGTATTTCTGTTGTATAAAAAGCTTTTGGTGTAAAACCTATCTTCTGGGCTTCATTCTCCAGAAAGTGGGCTGTCGTCTCTGCTTTTTGGATGAAATCTTCGTCCTTGCCGTCTAACCATACCCAGTTATTTCCTTCATGATAATAATCTCTGACTAACTTGTCTGCTTCCAGTGTGTCTGAATGACTAGAAATAAATAGCCCAAGACACTGTTGGGCATCTTGAGCGCTGTCTGCAAGTAGTTGCAGTCTAAGTTTTGCGGCCATGTCTTCCTGCGACATGAATATGTCGTTTTTGCAGGCCGTGATATTAAATAAAAGAGCGCAAGTTAAGAAACTTAACGCAATGTGATTTTTCGTACGGTTTTTCCTACTTTCAGAATGTAGCATCCTTTGGGCAGATTTAGTTCTACGCGTTGTGCAGGTCCTTCAATTTTGTATGATGCCACTGCTTTTCCTGTGAGAGAAACAATCTCAAGCACCATACCATTTCCTCCTTGCACGGTGACGGCATTCTTATCTAGTTTTATTGTAGGCGTGGTTTCTTCTACTTGCTCTGCCACTCCCATCTCAGCAATCATTGTCATTGCCTGCGCAGGAATTGTGCATGCAAGTAATGCCGCTGTTGTGATTATGAGTAGTCTTTTTTGCATAAGCGTAACATTTATTTGGGGGCAAAGATAAAAAAATATTTTGAACTTTCCAAATAATTCTTAGAAAAAAACGTTTTTATACGTCAAAGACCTTCATCTCGTCCGTCAGGTAGGTGCTTGGGAATACTTCTTGTGCTTCTTTTAATAGTATTGTCTCATCATTATAGCGTGCACTATAATGACCTAGTAATAGTTTTCCAACCTGTGCATCACGTGCCACCATTGCTGCCTGTTGGGCCGTAGAGTGAAAATACTTTTCTGCACCATCTTTCTTGTCTTGGGCGTATGTACTTTCGTGATACAATGTGCTGACTCCTTTTACTATCTTATGTAGTTCGGGCATGTAACGCGTATCCGAGCAGTAGGCGTACGAACGTGGCGCATCTGCTGGAGTCACTAGTTTCTCGTGGGGGATAACGGTACCGTCTGGCAGTGTGTAACCCTGTCCGGCTTTGATGTTGTTAATCTGTGAGACGGGAATATCGTAGGTGTCAATCATCTCGCGTCGGATATGCGGGAGAGACGGCTTTTCACGAAACAGATAGCCGGCGCAAGGCATCCTGTGATTAAGGGGAATCGTTTCTACGGTGAGTGAACGGTCTTCATAGATCACTTGCTGCTTCTTGGTATCGACACCATGAAACTCCACCTTATACCCGATGTCATAGTTGAAGAACATGTTCAGTTGGGCTTCCAACATCGGTCTGAGCTCCTCTGGCGCATGGATATGTAGTGTAGCCATGCGTCCTAAAAGTCCAAAGGTGCTGATAATGCCGATAAGTCCAAAGCAATGATCGCCATGAAGGTGTGTGATAAATATATGTCCTAATTTCTCAAATGATAAACCCGAGCGCCTCAGTTGTACCTGTGCCCCCTCTCCGCAATCTACCATGAAAAGTTTTCCTCTGCATTCTACGACCTGCATGGACGACATATGTCGCAATGTTGGCAGGGCGCTTCCGCATCCTAATATATGTACACGAAACGGTTCCATTTATTTCTACATGTCAAATTCATCGTCGTAGCCTTCATCGAGTACTACGCCGTTAAGGTCTTCTTCTGTATATTCTTCACCTGCAGGATGTGTGTATTCATATGTCTCTTGGTCTTCGTCTGTTGACCTGAGTGTCAATTCATTATCAGTCAGTTTAATGATATCATAAACCAGAATCTCCTCTGCATCGATGCCGTCCTCTCTGGTTATTGTGAATTGTAATTGGCCATTGAATATTCTCCACGATTTGTATACGATGGTGCTTTGGTCTATACTTTCAGCCACACCACCTCGCAGGATTCGTACGCCAGTCTCGTTACTGCCGTCCATGGGATTCGGCATCACCCAATCACCGTTGAGCATAGATTTATTAATCACAAGAATAGCCTGCGTTGTGTCAGAGTTGACTATCAGTGCCATCTCGTCTCCCACGGCATAGCCGCCTAGTATTTTTCCTTTCTCGTTGGCTCTTGCTGTGCTGACGGTAATGGTGTCACCACCGTCAGTAATAATCTGTAAGGTGTTCATGGCAGAGCCCTCTGCACAGAATCCATAAATAGCGGTGTCGCGTAAGAGATAGTCCACTTTTTCTTCTTCAGAAGCATTGCTGTTAGATGTCCCTTTCGGTCCGCAACTGATGCATAACACAATAGCAATAATTGCTGTTATGAATAAATTTTTTTTCATTGTTAGTCAGTTTTATTTTTCTTCTTTCTTTGCTTCATTCCATAGTTTATCCATTTCTTCTAACGACATCTCTGTCAGAGGTTTACCAGCCTTTATACTGTGCTCCTCTATGTAGTTGAATCGATGGATAAATTTCCTGTTTGTACGTTCCAGTGCATCGTCAGGATTTAGCTTGTAGAGACGGGCTGCGTTGATGACAGAAAATAAGAAGTCACCCAGTTCGTTGGTCGATTTTTCCTTATCCTCTTTTGCCAACTCTTCCTCTAATTCTCTGAGTTCCTCGTGCACCTTGTTCCAAACATCCTCCTTCTGTTGCCAGTCGAAGCCCACGTTGCGTGCCTTGTCTTGAATACGATAAGCCTTGATGAGCGAGGGTAGGGCAGCTGGCACCCCGCTCAATACACTCTTGTTGCCGTCTTTCTCTTTCAGTTTAATCTGTTCCCAGTTCTGCAACACCTGTTCTGATGTCTTCGCATTGGCAAACTCGCGTTCCGAGTCATCCTCACCAAAGGGCAGAGGTTTTGGTTCAGGGGCACCCACCTGCGAGGGGTGATAAATGTGTGGATGACGGAAGATAAGCTTGTCGGTCTCTGTGTTCAGTACGTCAGTGATATCGTAGAGGCCTTCCTCGCGTGCAATCATTGCATAGAAACATGTGTGCATGAGTACATCGCCCAGTTCCTTCATCATATCGTGCGAGTCGCCACGCATGATGGCATCACATAGTTCAAAGGTTTCTTCAATCGTATTTGGTCGAAGACTTTCGTTTGTCTGTTTTTTGTCCCATGGGCATTTCTCCCTGAGTTGGTCCAGTACGTCAAGAAGACGTCCGAAGGCCTTCATTTGTTCTTCTCGTGTATGCATACCGTTTTTGTTATGAATTTATTTTATGATGCAAAGGTACGAAAAGTATTCCGAATGACAAAAGATATTTTTAAAATTAAACGGAGAAAAATCAGTCATTAAGTTTTCTTTGTTTCAATTTTTCTTTGTACCTTTGCAGGCAAAATAGAGAAAGCATTTATAAATAGGTATGGAAATAGCAAGTAAGTACGACCCAAAAGAGGTCGAAGGAAAATGGTATCAGTATTGGCTTGACAACAAATTGTTCAGTTCTAAACCAGATGGTCGTGAACCCTATACAGTTGTTATTCCGCCCCCCAATGTGACGGGTGTTCTTCATATGGGGCATATGCTGAATAACACGATTCAGGATATCTTGGTTCGCCGTGCCCGTATGGAGGGTAAGAACGCTTGTTGGGTACCGGGTACCGACCACGCTTCTATTGCTACCGAGGCAAAGGTGGTAAAGAAGTTGGCCAGCGAAGGTATTAAGAAGCGTGACCTGACACGTGAACAATTTCTTGAACATGCATGGGATTGGACCCATGAGCATGGCGGCATCATTCTGAAGCAGTTGCGCCGTTTGGGCGCTAGTTGCGACTGGGACCGCACCGCCTTTACTATGGATGAAAAGCGTAGTGAAAGCGTTATCAAGGTTTTCGTTGATCTCTACAATAAGGGCCTGATTTATCGTGGTCTTCGTATGGTTAACTGGGATCCCAAGGCTTTGACAGCCCTGTCAACCGAGGAGGTTGTCTATAAGGAAGAACAGAGCCATCTGTTCCACCTGAAGTATTATGTTGACGGTTTGACATCTCTTGACAATGAAGAGACCTTGAAGGCCGAAGGCAATGTTATCCATAAGGATGTTAAGGGCTACTACGCTGTTGTTGCCACCACCCGTCCTGAGACTATCATGGGTGATACGGCTATGTGTATCAACCCCAAGGATCCCAAGAACCAGTGGCTCAAGGGGCGTAAGGTTATTGTGCCTTTGGTGAACCGTGTTATCCCTGTTATCGAGGACCGTTATGTGGACATCGAGTTCGGTACAGGTTGTCTGAAGGTGACACCTGCTCACGATACCAACGACTATATGCTGGGTAAGACCCACAACCTTGAGACTATTGATATCTTCAATGCTGATGGTACTATTTCTAACCAGAGCACCCTCTATGTTGGCATGGACCGATTCGAGTGCCGTAAGCAGATTGCCAAGGACTTGCAGGAGGCTGGTCTGATGGAAAAAATCGAGGACTATGTCAATAAGGTTGGCTATTCTGAGCGTAACCCCGATACCGCTATTGAGCCCCGTCTATCATTGCAGTGGTTCCTGAAGATGCAGCACTTTGCTGACATCGCACTGCCTCCTGTGATGAACGACGAACTGAAGTTCTATCCCGCTAAGTATAAGAATACCTATAAGAACTGGCTGGAGAATATTCAGGACTGGTGTATTTCTCGTCAGTTGTGGTGGGGACACCGTATTCCCGCTTATTATTACAATGATAACGACGACTATGTGGTAGCTGTTACCCGCGAGGAGGCTCTGAAGCTGGCTCAGCAGAAGGACGCTAACGTGACTGATGCCGACCTGCGTCAGGACGAGGACGCACTTGACACATGGTTCTCTTCTTGGCTGTGGCCTATCTCGTTGTTCGATGGTATCAACAATCCCGGCAACGAGGAAATCAAGTACTACTATCCCACCAGCGATTTGGTGACTGGTCCCGATATCATCTTCTTCTGGGTGGCTCGTATGATTATGGCCGGCGAAGAGTATATGGGTACTTTCCCCTTCAAGAATGTGTACTTCACCGGTATCGTCCGTGATAAACTGGGCCGAAAGATGTCTAAGTCGCTCGGTAACTCACCTGACCCCATCGACCTCATCGAGAAGTTTGGTGCCGACGGCGTGCGTATGGGTATGATGCTCTCTGCACCTGCAGGTAATGATATCCTCTTCGACGAGGCACTTTGCGAGCAGGGACGTAACTTCAATAATAAGATTTGGAACGCCTTCCGTCTGGTTAAGGGTTGGCAGGTAGTTGACGGTTCTGCCTCAGCAACAAACAAGACTGCCGTTGCTTGGATGGAAGCTCGTATCAAGCAGGCCAACGAGGAGTTGAAGGACCACTTCTCCAAGTATCGTATCAATGATGCTCTGATGACTGTCTATAAACTCTTCTGGGACGAGTTCTCTCAGTGGTACCTTGAGATGGTGAAGCCCGCCTATAAGGATGGCGTGCAGCAGCCCATCGATTGCGAGACCTATGATGCCACCCTGCGTTTCTTCGAACTCTTGCTCAAGATGCTGCATCCCTTCATGCCTTTCATCACAGAGGAACTGTGGCAGGCGCTCTATGAGCGTAAGGAGGGTGAGAGCATCATGCGCGACAGCCTCGTGCTTGACGCTCCTACAGCAGAGGAACTGAAACTCATCGAGAATATTGAACTGGTGAAACAGGTTGTCTCTGGCGTTCGCACTGTTCGTAGTCAGAAGAACATTGCTCCTAAAGAGCAGCTTACACTCCAGACTATCGGTCAGAACCAGTTCGAGGTCTACAATGACGTCATCATGAAGATGGGCAACCTCTCTTCAATCGACGTGGTAGAGGCGAAAGACCCCTCAGCTTCTGCCTTCATGGTAGGAACTGATGAGTTTGCCGTTCCTCTGGGCGACCTTATCGACGTGGCTGCAGAGATTCAAAAAATGGAAGCACAACTCAAACACCTTGAGGGATTCAAGGCTGGCGTTGAGAAGAAGCTCTCTAACGAGCGTTTCGTTCAGAATGCGCCTGAGGCCGTGGTGGCTCTGGAGCGCAAGAAGTTGGCAGACTCAGAAGAGAAGATTGCCGCTCTGAAGGAATCAATTAATGCACTTAAGAAATAATAATTATCAGGATAATTTATGGAATGGTTTGTTAATCTATTTGCTAATACAAATTCGGTGGCGCACATCGCGTTGATATACGCCATCGTGATTGCCGTGGGTGTGTACCTCGGTAAAATAAAACTTTTTGGAATCTCATTGGGTGTCACCTTTGTGCTCTTCGCGGGTATCGTGGTGGGTCACATCTACAAGATCTACTGTCCGGAGTCAGAATTTGCTGCTCCGGGCGACACGCTGACCTTCATTCAGGACTTCGGATTGATTCTCTTCGTCTTTATGATTGGTCTGCAGGTAGGTCCTGGCTTCTTCGAGAGTTTTGGTAAGGCAGGTCTGAAACTCAACGCACTGGCTGCTTCGGCTATCGTGCTCAACATCGTAGTGATGTTTGCCTGCTACTTTATCTTCTTCTACCAGAAGCATGATGTCAACGACCTGCCTATGATGGTTGGTACTCTTTATGGTGCTGTGACCAACACCCCTGGTCTTGGTGCTGCCAACGAGGCCCTGAACTCAGTGTTTGGACAGTTGAACCTGCCCGTACCTCAGATTGCATCGGCCTATGCTTGTGCCTATCCTTTGGGTGTGCTTGGTATCATTGGTGCCACTATCCTGGTGCGTTATCTCTGTCGTGTGAAGCTCGAACAAGAAGAGGCTGTCCTTGAGGAGCAGGCTGGTGCCAATGCTAATCAGAAGCCTCACCACATGCACCTTGAGGTGTCTAACAAGTATCTTGAGGGCAAGACAGTGCTTCAGGTGCACAACTTCCTGAACCGTGATTTTGTGGTATCTCGTATTCTGCACGATGGTCATGTGTCTATCCCTAATCGTGATACCGTGTTCCATGTGGGCGACCAGATGTATATCGTTTGTGCCGAGGCCGATTACGAGGCTATCGTTGCTTTCATCGGACCTGTTATTGAGGTTGACTGGGAACAGCAGGATCAGCCCCTGGTTTCTAAGCGTGTACTGGTGACCAACCCCAAGATTAACGGTAAATCATTCGGTCAGATGCACTTCTCAAGTGTATATGGTGTCAATGTGACTCGTGTGACCCGTCACGGCATGGATATCTTCGCATCACCCAACCTTCCCTTGCAGGTAGGTGACCGTATTATGGTGGTAGGTCCTCAGGATGATGTTGACCGTGTGGCTAATATGATGGGCAACAGTATTAAGCGTCTGGATGCGCCTAATATCGCCACTATTTTCGTAGGTATCATCATTGGTATCATCTTTGGTTCGCTGCCCTTCATCCCTGGCATGCCTCTGATGAAGCTGGGTATCGCTGGCGGTCCGCTGATTATCGCCATCCTGATAGGTCGTTATGGCTATAAGATGAAGCTGGTGACCTATACCACCACTTCTGCTAATATGATGTTGCGCGAGATAGGACTGGTGCTCTTCCTTGCCTCTGTGGGTATTAAGGCAGGTGCCAACTTCTTTGATACGGTGATGACAGGCGATGGTGTGCTCTATGTGCTTACCGGTTTCCTTATCACTATTATACCTATATTAATAGTAGGTCCTATTGCCCGTCGTATGAAGTTCAACTACTTCACCATCGCAGGTATGCTGGCCGGTACCTATACTGATCCCCCCGCATTGGCTTATGCCAACAGCATCTGCTCTAAGGAGGCACCCGCAGTAGGCTATTCTACGGTTTATCCGTTTGCCATGTTCCTGCGCATCCTGACGGCTCAGCTCATTGTGCTGTTCTGCTGTGGGCAACTCTTTTAATGCTACGACCTATATAATAATACACGTTTAACAATTACCAATATGACAAGCTTAAGACTTATGCTAAGTTCGCTGACATTGCTTGGCTCGGTGGCGATGTTTGGACAAGGTGCCCGCAACATCGTCATCAGCGAGGTGATGACCAGCAACACGCAGAGCATTGAGGATGAGTTTGGTCATCGTGAGGCTTGGGTTGAGTTGGCCAATACATCTTACTCCACCTACAATGTGCGAGGTATGTATCTGACCACCAATCCCAAGGTCCTCGATGAATCGCTCTCTGCCCCTCAGCGCATCTCGATGATGAGTGTCATTCCTAATGGCGACGATCGCACCAATCTGGCTGCCCGTCATTATATGATGCTCTTCTGCAACTCTAACCCTGCACAGGGAAAACTTCACCTCTCTCTTCCTGTGGACAGTACAGGTCCCGTATTCCTTGCTCTTTACAATGCCAATGGCGTAGAGCTCATTGACTCTGTCACTATTCCCGTATTGGGAGCCGACGAGAGTTATGCACGCATTGACGGCCATTGGACGGTATGTGGAGTAGGGAATGCCACTCCTGGTCACGACAACAAAGTTCAGGCTAATGCTGCCAAGGGAAAGATTGAGGAGTTCAAGGATAAGGATCCCCACGGCTTCGCTATGGCAATCATGGCTATGGGTATTGTGTTTCTCTGTCTGTCGCTCTTGTGGATTTTCTTCACCGTCTTCGGCATGATTATGCGTCATATGGACACAGCTAAGAAGGTGGTTAACCAGCAGCCTATCAAACCTATCACCAAGACTGTTGCGAAGACGGCCGAGATTGGTCATAAGACCAGCAATCTTCTTCAGGAAGGTTTCGACAAGAAAGGCATCGATATGGAAGTCTATATGGCTGTTATCGGTATGGCACTCCGCCAATATGAGGATGATGTTCACGACGTGGAGAGTGGCATTATCACCATTAAGCCTAAGGACACCGGTTGGGATGATGAGTACACACAGATGACTCAGTTGCACGACCCGTTCCTCCCTTCCACCCCCAAAGCTCCAATTATTCCTACAACCCCAGAATTACACTAAACCCATGAACAAGTATCAGTATAAAGTAAAAGGCGTGGACTACGAAGTAGAAATCGCCGAAGTAGAAGGCAATATCGCCAAGGTTAAC
>Ga0247611_10003838_pt1 | contig 21696 bp, 20 predicted proteins | sample 177DNAGHGhighgp2_FD_192422 | JGI IMG/M metagenome (GOLD analysis project Ga0247611, IMG submission 192422) | Sheep rumen microbial communities from Palmerston North, Manawatu-Wanganui, New Zealand - 1770 DNA GHGhigh gp2 | ecosystem: Host-associated > Mammals > Digestive system > Stomach > Rumen... | reverse complement strand
CACAATACTCCGTCAATTCCCGTTCGTGGGCTTCAATAGCTTCCCACCCGATGGATTCGATATATTCTATTGCTTTTTGCAGCGCGTATGAACCAACAAAATTAGGGGTACCGGCCTCAAATTTATAGGGCAATTCATTATAAGTGGTACCGCTCCAACGCACATGATTGATCATCTCTCCCCCACCCTCGTGCGGCGGTAATTGTTCCAACCACTCGCGTTTGCCATACAATACACCGATACCCGTCGGACCATACATCTTATGTCCCGAAAAAGCCATGAAGTCACAATCAAGGACTTGCACATCCACTTTCCTATGCGGTACGCTTTGTGCCCCATCGATGCAAACCGGGATATTCCTCTCGTGCGCCAGCCGAATGATTTCCTCGACGGGCTGTATTGTGCCCAACACATTGCTTACGTGAGCCACACTTACTAACTTCGTCTTGGCATTCAAAAGTCCCTTAAATGCCTCTAAATCAATCGTTAAATCATCAAGCAAGGGTATATGCTGCAATACTGCTTTTTTGCGCTCGCAGAGCATTTGCCAAGGAACGATATTGGAATGGTGTTCCAGTCCGCTTACTATAATCTCATCTCCCGCTTGGATACATGCCTCGCCAAAACTGAATGCCAATGCATTAAGAGCGTCTGTGGTTCCTTTGGTGAAAACAATCTCATCGCTACTCTGCGCATGGATAAACTCCGCTACTTTCTTTCGTGCGTCTTCATGCTTCATCGTAGCCACTTGGCTGAGATGGTGCACTCCGCGGTGGATATTGCTGTTCCAATGGCAGTACGCCTCCACTATTGCATCCAATACCCGCTGAGGCTTCTGGCTCGTAGCGGCATTATCCAGGTACACTAAGGGCTGATTATGCACCGTTTCCCGCAATATAGGAAAATCATTTCTATTCATATATCTGTTGATTTTCAATTCGTTTCATTTGTTTTCTAAATCGTACGTGGAACAATACAGCCGGAATAGCCAGCGCAATCACAAACGCAATCCACATACCTTTTGCACCCCATCCTACCGGGAATGTGAGCACCAATCCTAATGGTAACGCCACGCCGATATACGCAAACAGCGCTATCCGCATGGGAACACGTACATCCTGAATACCCCTCAGCATCGCTGCACCGATACATTGCAAACCATCAGCGTACTGCAGCGTACCGGCGATGATCAGTAAGGTTGAAGCAATAGGAACCACCTCCGGATCATTGGTGAAAATATAAGGTATCACATTGCGTCCGAAAATCATTATCCCTGCTCCGATGGTATTCATCAGCAAGCACAGATGAACCGACGCTCTGCTTGCCATCCGCACCGCTTGCAAATCACCTTTCCCCAACTGATGCGAAACACGGATGGTGGTTGCAGCGCCGATACCCATGGCCAGCATAAAAGTTAAATCAGCCATCTGATTCGCTATGTGGTGGGCCGCCAAGGCCTCCTTGCTGATCCAACCGATGATGACAAAGGAAGCAGTAAAGAGAAAAGCCTCAGCAAAGGACTGTAAACCGATCGGTGTGCCTATTCCGATCAGATGTTCCACTTCGCGGCGAGTAATGAGTTTGCCGCGCATAGCAACGAGGTATTGTCTCCAATCGGCCTTCCAAAGCATCACCACGACAAAGCAAACGGGCATCAGACTACGTGCAATAAGTGTTGCCCACCCTGCCCCTTCAGCTCCCATCGCCTCGCAACCTCCGTGACCGAAAATGAAGAACCAGTTCAATATAATATTGAGTATATTACATCCCAGTGTGATCAGCATGGCCACCAGTGTATTACCCAAACCTTCCAAAAACTGTTTGCTGAAACAAAAGAGCAGGAAAGGGATAATAGACAGCACGATCAGTACATAATACGGCTGTGCGCATGCAGCCACCTCTTCTTCCTGGCCAAACGCATCCAAGAAACCGATACATGGCACCAGAAAAGCCAAGGACAAGGCACACATCAAGCCCGTGAATACTAATCCGTTGGTCAGATACGATGCAATCTGTTCCTGTTTATGGGCGATCTCCTCTTCCCTTCCTTCGCATGTAAATCCGTTTGCTCCTTCACTCATTATCTTTTCCAATCGCCCATGCACGTGCCCCACTAAAGGAGTGATACCCATGAGCGCCCCCATGGAAAACACCATCACCGTAAAGAACAAAGCGTTGGAAAAACTCACCGCCGCCAAATCCGTTGTGCCGTAATGCCCCACCATAATGGAGTCGGCTAATCCCACCAATGCAGCCCCGAATTGAGTCAGCATCACCGGAAAAGCGACTTTCAGATTGCGCTTGTAATACGGCCAATATGTGCGAAACGAGTAGGTCAAGGTTTATAATAACTTTCTTCCAAGATTTTTTGAGCATCCGGTTCAGCCATCAATTCCTGCAGACTCACTTCCTCATTATGCTCCATATAACTCTGCGCAATCCGCCATCCGAGCCAGATACCCAATCGTCCCGGCGCATCCTGCGATACTTCCGATGTGAAAGGTCCGTCGTTCAGGTAGCCTGTCAGCACAATACTTTCTGTTTTAAACAAATCCCGTTTATCCATCAGCAGATGCCATATAGCCCGTTCGTTTTTGACGCACCAATCCCATTGTTCTTTTGTCCAACCCATTACTTCCCACGGCTCCAAATTATCAAAGATCTGCGCCGTCAAGTACATTATCTTACCCCGGTATATCATCTGCTCCAATAGCCGGCTCTGACGACTGGTGTAGGGTAGGGTGCGGAACAGGAATGCACTCACCACATCCACAGGAATACACTCTTTGCGCATCGTCAGTTTCTGATAATCATAGACAACCCTGTTATAATACTCATAATCGCTTCCCAAATACATGTCCGCGCCTATACCGATCATGTCTTCCCCGAAAAAGATGGAAGCGTTAAAACCCGATATAAACAAATATATATCCGGTACATCCGTCTCCGGCCATAGGTACAGGATGCGTGCGAAGGCGAGCTCTAACGCCTTCTCCAAATCGCTCACATCTTCAAAAACTTCCTGCTCTCTGGCATTCGTCTGCTTGAATCCGTATAATGTATCATTCAGGAAGGCGGGCAATGCTTCCGCCAAATAAGCTGTATCTTCGCTCGGAATCCCCAATATATCTTCCACCCAAAGCGGCATAAAAGCAGGATATTTGTCGTACAACACCTGTATATCTTCCGTCACACTCGCCTCATGCACGTTCATCAAATCATTATCAAAACGCACCAACTCAATCTGCCTGGGGGCTATATCTTTCGGGAAATACGTCCGTCCTTTATTGCAGGCAGTGAGAGCCAGCAGGCAGACTAATATGTATAATAACCGTTTCATCATTTGATAGTTCCGTCTACGATTTCAATGGTTCTGTCAGCAATTCCCGCCAGTTCCTTATCATGCGTCACGAGCAGTATCGTCTGGCCGTATTCCTTGCGCAGTTGCAGTAACAGGTCGCTCAGCTCTTTTTTGTTTTTCTCATCCAGACTTCCCGTCGGTTCATCCGCCAGGATAATATCCGGACTCATCATCAATGCCCGGGCTGCGGCTACACGCTGTTTCTCTCCGCCGGACAACTCATTCGGCTTATGACTCATTCGGTCGCCCAACCCCAAATCGGTCAGCAATTTTGTCGCCCGGGCCACATACTCGCTCTCTTTCTCATGCGCAATCATTGCCGGAATACAAACGTTCTCCAGCGCCGTAAATTCCGGTAACAACTGGTGGAACTGGAAAATGAATCCGATATGTTTATTGCGGAATGCAGCCAACTCTTTATCCTTCATCGCAAACACATCCGTACCTTCGATAATAACCTGCCCTTTCGTGGGCCGGTCCAACGTACCGATAATCTGGAGCAGGGTAGTTTTGCCGGCACCTGACTTGCCGATAATAGCCACAATCTCACCTTTCTTGACACTTAGATTCACACCCTTCAGCACCTTTAATTCGCCGAACGATTTACAAATATCTTTTATTTCAATCATAAATCAAAACGTCTTAACTGCATTCATAAAAATACCTTTGCGGCTGCAAAGGTACTGCTTTTTTTTGAATTATGCAAATTTTTGCTACCTTTTATATGCGATAATGCAAAGAGGAAGAAGTAATGCATAATAGATAGCAACCATGCCGATACCGATATGGCAAGGCCATGTGCTGCCGGGCAACGATTCCACCCATCCTACCGAATGATCCATTAACCAAGCCAATCCCCATGTGATTTTGCTGAACCAAATGCCGCAGAATGTTCCTCCGAATGCGATACTTATCAATCCGCAAGGAACCAACAGGGAGGCCAGCGGTAGCACCATCAGATTGGTGAGCAGAAAATAAGTACTGACATACCCGAAATAGTACATCGTCAGTGCCAATGTGCCTAATTGGGCGGCGATAGAAACAATCATGATGCCTGCTACCCATGAACAAGCACGGCCGATCCATCCTTTGCTTCTCAACCGGAATATAGATTTCTCGCAGCTTTGTGCCAAAAACACAATGGCAAACGTGGCGGCAAAACTCAATTGAAAACCCACGCTCCATAAATCCAGTGGCCGGACAAGCAAGATACATACCGCTGCTGCGGCAATACTGTTGAGTGTGATGCTTTGGCGGTACAGCATATGTCCCACCTCCACTATACTCACCATTACAACGGCCCGTACAACGGAAGGTGTCATTCCTGTGAGCCAGGCGTATCCCCACATCACCACAATAATCGCACCGCTGATCAGACATCGACCAACTCGGTTTTCATACCTTGGTTTAATCCGACCGCCCAACGTGACAAGCATGATCAGGAAGGCATAGATAATCCCGGTATGAAGACCGCTGACTGCCAACACATGGGCGGCACCGGAAGCCTGAAAACGACGTTTCAGTGCAGGATCAAGATCTTCCTTATAACCTAAAGTCAATGCCCCCACAGTTGCCAATTCATCCCCTTCCAATCCGGCTGAGTCCAAACGGGCATATAGCCGTTTTTGAAGAGGGGCGGAGTAGGTGCCACACGGCTGCAGGCTGTACCGGTTTACAAATGCCGAACCGATGATGCCCTGTCGTAACAGATACCGGTGGTAGTCAAAACTACCAGTTGATTCAATCCGTTTAATCCGCGTTTGTGCCATCACCGTATCGCCCTGGTGTAATGCAGAATATATGCTGTCACGCAGTATGTAAAGATAAACCTTACCGCCATACGTCTGAGCTTCAAACCGCTCACATTTGGCGGTACTCTTGCTTTCGCTGCATAACACAAACGTATGCACGTAGAGGCTGTCATAGCATGCTTGCTCTTCCGGATAGAAGAGACCGAACCGCTCGCAAAAGAATATTGCTACCATTAATGGTAGCAACAATACAATCATCGGATAGGCGCGTATTCGGTCCCGCATAATTATCAATTGTCAATGATCAATTGTCTATCACCATTTTCTTTGGGGACAATCTTCACCCGCACCGTGTCATCCGGTAGTAATGCCTCTATTTGCTCCGGCCATTCGATAAAACAGTAGTTGCCCGAATAGAGATACTCTTCCGCCCCAAAGTCTATTGCCTCACGGATGTCCTTCAAACGATAACAATCAAAATGATAAACTTCTCCACGATAGGGTTGTTCCACGTCATACACATTAACAATGGCAAACGTCGGACTATTGACGATGTCCATCGACCCCATCTCTTTGATTAACTTCTTGATGAACGTCGTCTTACCTGCTCCCATTGATCCCTCGAATGCAAACACCCGATGAGGCTCATTGGTGCGAAGAATTTCCAACGCACCTACTGTCTCATTTTTCTCGTTGACCATCAAAAGGTTTGATTTGTCGTCTGTTTTGAGCGTGTAACTATTCATATTCTTGCTTTTCATTCAATTCTCAGAGACTTATTTTGGCCTGAATTTGCTCGTAAATCATTGATCCTCTGTGTTTTCCGAGCAATTTGATCCATTCTTCTTCGCTGGCCCTTCCAGCTCGTTTCACAGAACCGAAATGTGTCAGTATTTTATGCTTCGTAATTTCGCCAACTCCCTGTAAATCATCGAGTTGACTATGAATTTGAGCCTTCGAACGCTTCTTTTTATGGTAAGAAATAGCAAATCGGTGTACTTCGTCCTGGATGTTGGTCAGTAATCGGAATACCTCACTGGTTACCGGCATGCTGATTTCCACCGGAGGAAAACCATACAACAGAGTTTGTGTGCGGTGTTTGTCGTTCTTCTTCAGTCCCGCAATAGGAATATGCAAACCCAGTTGATCCTCTACCGCCTCCCGTATTGCATGCATCTGACCGAGACCTCCGTCGGCAATAATCAAGTCCGGCATTTGGCCGTTTTCATCGAGCAAATGTTGATATCTTCTGCGCACCACTTCACGCATGCTCGCGTAATCATCTGCACCTTCAACGGTCTTTATCTCAAATCGTTTGTAATCGCTCTTACTGGGCTTGGCCATCCGGTAAACGACGCATCCGGCAACTGCGTTCTCGCCTTGTATGTTCGAGTTGTCGAAACAATCAATCCATCGAGGCAGAGTGGGAAGTCCGGCCATCTTTTGTAATTCCGTTAAGATCCGCACACCTCGTTGCTCCGGGTTGAGTTTGTCTTCCTGTTTTAATCGGTCTAATTTATATTGCCGCACATTCTGCATGGCAAGGTCAAGCAGTTTTTTTCTATCCCCGTTCAGCGCAATATGCACATGCAGTTTATCATCAAAAACCTCCGGAATGAACGGAACAATCACGTCTTGTGTGGTGCTCTCCAATTGCTGTCGTAACTCCATCATTCCCATGGCAAGCAGTTCCTCTTTCTCTTCATCCATCTTACGGCGGTACTCAATCGTCTGTCCTTGCACGATGCATCCGCCATGCACATGAAGCATAGATACATAGATCTTATCCTCCTGCTCGTCATACCCGAAAACATCCACATCTTTTGCCGATGAATTCGTGATAATTGTCTTGCTTTTGAATTGCTCAAGTAGTTCTATTTTACGTTTGATATCTGCCGCCTCTTCATATTTCATCTCTGCAGCCAAACGCATCATCTCCTCTTCCAATTGCCGGCCTATCTCGTGCGCATCACCCTTAATCAGTTTACGCGCTTGGTCTATCCATAGTTGGTAATCTTCTTTACCTTTTCCCTTGCAAATACCGCAGCAGTTCTTAAGGTGGTATTTCAGACATACACGCACCTTTTTTTTCTCGATGGTATCAGGAGATATTGGAATATTGCATGTGCGAATCGGGTAGAGTTTGTGAATTAATTCCAAAACCATCTCCACGGTATTCCCGAAGCTGTAAGGTCCGTAGTATTCTCCGGCTTTTTTATTGATAGTACGCGTTTTGAAAATCCGAGGGTAAGGCTCCTTGGTAATACAGATACTGGGATAGCTCTTTCCGTCTTTCAGTAAGATATTATACCGCGGTTGGTATTGCTTGATGAGATTATTCTCCAATAAGAACGCATCCTGCTCATTTTCTACCACCACATAGCGTATGTCCGCTATATGTGCGACCAACTGCCGCGTTTTCGAAGACGCGTGGTCTTTGCTGAAATAGCTGTTTACGCGGCGGTGAAGGTTCTTGGCTTTGCCCACATAGATGATCTGCCCGTCCTTATCGAAGTACTGGTATACACCCGGACTCTCCGGGATGCGCTTCAGCAAAAGGGCAATATGATCATCCTTCTTATTCATCCACTTCTATACCGAAGAGGCAATCTATGTTTTTTGCTTTTCCTTCCAGATACTCGCGACCATGAAGTCCTTCCAATTCTATGATGCAGTTAACGTAAATTTTCTTTACTCCTAATTTCTTGACGAGGTTGATAGCGGCTTCCATAGATCCACCCGTAGCCAATATGTCATCATGAATCAGTACGATATCATCCGGACATAGTGCATCCTTGTGTATCTGAATAGTATCGTCTCCATATTCTTTAGAATAGGTAACAGAAACGGTCTCGGCAGGTAGTTTATTATGCTTACGGATGGGCACAAATCCGGCGCCGAGTTCTATCGCTACAGCCGGAGCTAAGATAAAACCTCTCGATTCAATACCAACCACCTGCGTGATGCCTAGGTCTTTATAGCGACGAACAATCTCGTCCCGCATCCATTTCAAGCACTCCGGTTTGCTCAAGGCGGTTGTGATATCCTTAAACTGAATGCCTTTAATAGGAAAATCGGGTACGTTTCGAATAGTTCTTTTTACATCTTCTGCTGTCATAATATCATTTTTATTTGAGTATTTGCTATGTGTTATCTGATTCACTGTTTCACGTGGAACAATTAATGTAGTTTGCAAAGCAAACTAAAATATATTATCTGCCCATCAAAACCAATAATACACTTACATCATTCGGGCTTACTCCCGGTATGCGTTGCGCTTCGCCGATGGATTTGGGTCTGATGCGGCTTAGCTTTTGACGGGCTTCCGTACTCAGGCTTTGTACGGCATCATAATCAAACCCGTCCGGAATGCGTATTTGGTCCAAACGCTGCAGCTTGGCAGCTTCCATTTTCTCGCGTTTGATATATCCGGCATATTTGATTTGAATCTCACAACTCTCCACGACCTCATCGGGTAGATTCTCTATCTTTGCTTTTAACCTCGGCAGCACTTCTGCCAATGCCTTAATGCTTATCTGAGGACGTAAAATCAACTCGCTGATTTTGCATCCTTCGTGTAGAGGAGAACTTCCGATAGCCTCCAGCCATCCGTCAATCTCCCCTTTATGCACGCTGTCGTGCTGCATATAATCGATGAAATCGGCGCAGGCTGTTTGCTTTTTGCATAGCAAATCATACCGATATCTATCGCATAGACCCATATCGAAACTGCGTTTGGTAAGTCGCTCGTCGGCATTATCCTGTCGTAACAGGATGCGGTATTCGGCTCTTGAGGTGAACATCCGGTATGGCTCATCCACACCCTTATTCACCAGATCGTCAATCAGTACGCCTATATAACTTTCGTCTCTACCCATCGTAAACGGAGCACCGCCGTGCACATTGATATGCGCATTGACACCGGCAACCAATCCTTGACCTGCTGCCTCTTCATACCCCGTGGTACCATTGATCTGTCCGGCAAAAAACAGATTTTTAATCTGTTTGGTCTCTAAGGTATGATGAAGTTGTGTGGGATCGAAGAAATCATATTCGATGGCATAGCCGGGCCGGTAGAGCACGACATCTTCCAATCCTTTCACGGTCTTCAGTCCTGCTAATTGAACTTGCCAGGGCAGGCTGCTGGAGAAGCCGTTTACGTAATATTCGTTGCTATCCACTCCTTCCGGTTCCAGGAATAACTGATGCGCTTCTTTATCTGCAAAAGTAACAATCTTGGTCTCTATACTCGGGCAATAACGCGGACCGATACTCCGGATTTGTCCGTTGAAAAGGGGAGAATCTTTCAGCCCAGCGCGTAGCGCGTCGTGCGTTTTGGGGTTGGTGTAAGTAATCCAACAAGGCATTTGTTTCAACTCGCGCTTAACCGTATCCAGATAACTGAACTGATGCCAATCATTATCGCCGTCTTGACGGACCATTTCGTCAAAGTGAATAGATCGTGCATCAACACGTGCCGGTGTTCCGGTTTTCATACGGTCGGTTTTGAATTCCAGTTCGATCAACTGCTCTGTAAGGCCATGAGAGGCGGGTTCGGAAATACGTCCGCCCGGTATTTGTGTTTTGCCGCAATGCATGAGGCCGTTAAGGAAAGTGCCGTTGGTCAGTACCACGGCTTCTGCCTCCATCTCGATGCCCAACATCGTCTTAACGCCGCATACCTTATTATCTTTGATAATAAGACCGATTACTATATCCTGCCAAAGATAGAGATTATCCGTATGCGAAAGCATTTTAATCCATTCCTCGATAAACCGTTTGCGGTCGCTCTGGCTGCGCGGACTCCACATAGCGGGACCTTTGCTCTGATTAAGTATACGGAACTGAATGGCACTTCGGTCTGTAACGATACCCATTTGTCCGCCGAGAGCGTCTATCTCGCGCACAATCTGCCCTTTCGCAATACCTCCTACAGCCGGATTGCAGCTCATTTGGGCAATCTTATTCATATCCATCGTGATCAGCAGCGTTCTGCTACCCATCCGGGCAGCGGCACTCGCGGCCTCGCATCCTGCGTGACCGGCACCCACTACTATCACATCGTATCTGAAATCCATCTTGTTAGTTACGTTTGCGTCCTATCGTTTTATTGCGGTGTCCCCATTTCCATTGGCCGTTATAACTGCCGGAACTGATTGTCCGTACTTGCGGCATAAAGGCATTCTCCCAATGTCCGCGGTATGTGATTTCTTTTGTTTCGGCATTCACCAATATACCAATGATATCAAAACGGGGCGTTTTTTCAATTTTATAATGTTTGATATACGCGTTAGCCGCCGCAATCACTCGTCTTTTCTTATCCTCATCCACGTATTCTTCCGGTTTCTTATTGCTGAAAACGGAGGTGCGTGCTTTGACTTCCGCAAAGACAATCTCTTTTTTGTTGTCCGCAATAAGGTCCACTTCCAAGTGTCCCATGCGCCAGTTATGCTCAAGAACCTTAAAGCCTTTCTTCTCCAGCATCTTGGCGGCTTCCTCTTCGCCGATTATTCCTATGGGGTCGGTAACAAACATACTATCTCAGTTGCTCCATACGCGCAGCATCCAGCCGCAGCAGAATAAACAGTAATAGCGTGAATCCCCATAATGAACTGCCGCCATAACTGAAGAACGGTAACGGGATACCGATGACAGGCAAAAGTCCCAATACCATACCCACGTTCACCATTAGATGGAAAAGGAAGATACTGGCTACAGCGTACGCGTATATATGTGTGAAAGTGTTTCGTTGCCGCTCTGCTATTTCAATCAGGCGCAGAATAAAGAACAGATATACCAATAAAACGCCTACCGAACCGACAAAACCCCATTCTTCACCGACTGTACAGAAGATAAAGTCCGTATCCTGTTCCGGCACAAACTGTAACTTCGTCTGTGTGCCGTTCAGATATCCTTTACCGAGGAATCGACCGGAACCGATAGCGATACGTGCCTGATTGACGTTATATCCCGCTCCTGCCGGATCTTCCTTCATACCGAGCAGCACCTCGATACGGATGCGTTGATGCGGTTGAAGCACACGGGTGAAAACGAAATCGCAGGCTTGGGTATAACCGATACACAACAGGCTGAAGGCCGCCACAAGCAACAGGATATATTTGCGCCAATAGAGACTGATAACCACGGTGTATAGCGCCAGAGCCACCACTACGCCCATAGATATCCAGTTAAACGGGACGGTAACCCATATATTGATAATCAGGCATAGGCCGTATATAACCATCACACTACCGATTAATATCAAAGCCTGCCAACGCATAGGGTGTTCTTTGCATATGAAATAGATCTCAACGGCAGTCAGCAGCAGCATGCAAGTCAGCATACCGACGCTGCCGCTACCCAACGGTAGAGCCACTCCGCCCCAACGAATGCTGATGATAAACAAAGCAACAGCTGCGACACCCATCCATAGCACATATCCGCTCATGCCCTGGCGGTAGAAAACGAGCAGGAAGGCAGCAAAAACGAGTGCAGAACCGGTTTCTTTTTGTAGAACCATGATGATGAGTGCCGGTACGCCGATGAGGGCAAAAGGAACGACCAAATCGCGCCATGTGCGCAGTTTGTATTCGTACCGGCCCATGTATTTCGCTACGGCCAAAGCCGCAATGCACTTGGCAAATTCCGCGGGTTGCAAACTGACCGGACCAAGAGAAATCCATGACATCGATCCTTTGATATCATGAGCCAGGAAGGGGGTGGCCAATAGAAGCAACAGCATCGCCCCATAGGCAATATAAGCCAATATATCGTATGTTTTCCAGTCAATCAGAAGGAGAACGATTCCCAATACAATCGACCCGATAATCCAGGCGAACTGTTTGCCGGCGCGGTTGGAGAAATCGAAGATACTCGTTTGGTCAAAGGTATAACTGGCCCCGTAGATGTTGAGCCAGCCGAAGAACACCAGCGCCAGGAACAGGCCGATGGTTATCCAGTCAACGTTTTGCCATATGTTACCACTTCTTGACGCTCTCATTGAGTACCGTACTGCCTATACGTTTACGTAAATCTTTTCGTTTGACCTGTCCGGTCAGGTATTGCTCCATCATCATCGATGCCACCGGACATGCCCATGTAGCGCCGAAACCGGCATTTTCCACCACCACCGCTACGGCAATCTGCGGATTCTCCACCGGCGCAAAACCGATAAAAATTGCATGATCCCGACCATGCGGGTTTTGTACGGTTCCCGTTTTGCCGGCCATATGCAGGCTATCCACGGCAAAATGACGTCCCGTACCATAAACCATCACGCGATGCATGCCGTTCTTGAGGATATCGAAATACTCCGGTTCGATATCCAGACGATGCATATGACTGAGCATGGAGTCGTTCTTGTTCAAATGCGGCGTGATGTAATAACCCTCATTGGCAATCGTAGCGGCCTGATTGGCTAACTGAAGAGGAGTGACCAATATCTCACCCTGACCGATACTGAGGGAACGGATAGTAATGGCTTTCCATCCTGTTTTTCCATACGTGCGGTCATACTGTTTGGTGCTCGGGATGCTACCCGGGGATTGCTCGCCTAAGTCCGTATCGGTGAAACGTTGTCCCAGACCGAACGACATCACATCGTTGCGCCATAGTTCGTACCGATGACGGAATTTCTCGTTCTCGTCTCCGTATCCGTCGCGTTGCAGCATATCCCGGAAGGCACACCAGAAATAGGGATTACAGCTCTGCTCGATGGCATTCTCCAGCGATACAGGTGAACCGTGATGGTGCGTACATTTGATGGGCGAACTGCCGGGACCCGAGCAGGGATACATGGTGTTGGGGGTGATTCCTTTCTCATGCAAACAGACCAGTGTCTGGATGGTTTTGAAGGTAGACCCGGGAGAGTAGGTGGCTTGTGTTGCGCGGTTGTAAAGCGGCTTGGTGGGGTCGTTAAGCAAGATCTCGTAGTTCTTGCTACGCTCTTTTCCCACCAGCACTTTGGGGTTCCATCCGGGATTGGAGGCCAACGCCAAAATCTCTCCTGTGTGAGGTTCGATAGCTACCGCACTGCCTATTTTGCCGGCTAACAGTTCTTCCGCCAATAGTTGTAATTGGATATCCAGCGTGGTATATAGATCCGTTCCGGCTTTAGCTTTCCGGTCCAGTTGCCCGTCCTGGTAACTGCCTTGCATGCGTCCGCGCGAGTCGCGCATCAGGATCTCCACTCCTTTATCTCCCCGCAATTGTTTCTCATAGGTACGTTCCAGTCCGTCGCGACCGGAATAATCGCCACGCGCATAGTAGTCATCGCGATCAATATCATTCTGATTGACCTCGCCTACGCTGCCTAACACATGGGCTGCGGCTTTGTAGGTGTAATCGCGTAGTGTACGTTTCTGAATCTGGATGCCGGGGAATAAAAAGAGAGATTCTTGCAGCGTGGCAATATCTTCTTTTTTCAATTGACTCATGAAAACCTGCGGCGTCCAGCGGGAATAACCTCTGTTCTTGCGTTTGTCTTTAATCTCCGCGATCCGGTTGTCGAAATCGGCGCGACTGATGGACAGGCTGTTGCAGAATGCCACCGTGTCCCAGTCGTCTCCCATATCGCGCATTACCATCGTGATCTCGTAGATAGGCTGGTTGAAAACCAGCAATTCGCCGTTGCGGTCATAAATAAGTCCGCGGGAAGGATAGATGGTTTGTTTAACGAGCGCATTATTATCCGCCTGATCACGGGTGGACTGGTCGATGATCTGCAGGTAGAATAATCGGATTATATACACCAACACAATACCAATGGCGATACCACTGATTACATATCGGCGTCTATAATACTGATCATTAATCATCTGTATCTCAATGCGTTATATCCCAAAATCACCAGGATAGTAACAATACTGCTGACGATTGTCTCCAGCAGCACAAATCCTATATGATGCCAACTCCAAGCGGCCAGACTGAATACCATCAGGTGGTGAATAATCACTAGAATAATCACGTATTTGATCATCGCTTCCATGCCGATGGCGCGCGAACTGATCTGTTCATTCAGGCGGTCTTTGTCGTTGACGATAGCGCCGATGAGGTACGGGCGGATGAACATCAGCAGGATACAACTTGCCGTGTGGATACCTAATGAATTGCAGAATATATCCATGATCAACCCTGCCGCCGCGCCGATAATCATATCCACGCTGTGCGGGAGCGTGATGGGCATCATCATCAGGCACAGGATATAGATATACGGATGACATGCCCCCCATAGTTGCAACTGGTCAAAGAGCAGCACCTGCAGGAGCATCACCAGTACATATCGTCCCAATTGTTTAGTCCAATCCATTCGTCAATTCCTCCAATTCATTCTGGTCGGCATTCTGCACCACTTCCACATATTTCAACCGTTTGAAATTAGTATGAAGCCGGATGCGTATCGTATAATATGATTCACCTTCTTTTAATACGCAGTTTTCTACGATTCCAACGGGAATTCCTTCCGGAAAAACGGGACTCAATCCGCTGGTGATAATCGTGTCGCCGGGATTAACAACCATATGTGCCGCTACATCGGCCAATTGCGCAAAGCGATTGTCTTTGCCGTCCCATTGGAGCGTACCGATATAATCATTTTTGGCAAAGCGGCAACTGAGGTTCGTATGGGTGTTAATAATAGGCAATACCACGCTGTAATGCCGGCCTACGGTACGCACAATACCGACTACGCCGTCTTCATTGCGCACGCCTTGTCCCCGCTGAATACCGTCCAGACTGCCGCGATTGATCGTCAGGTAGTTATGCAGTTCGTCCGTTGTCATCTGCACCACTTTGGCATTCTGATAATGGATAGAACCGGTATGTTCTGCCGAATCCATCGAACAAATCTGATTGCGAAGTGCCGCATTCTCTTCCGCCAATTTCTCGTTTTGACTGCGCAGACTGAAATAACCGCGGACCTCGCTTACCTGCGCATGCTGCCAGGCAACAAACTCATTCGCTGTACTGAGAAGGCTGCTCCGCGGATAGGCATTATTCAGACTGATGAGCATAAACGCAGCAACTTCCAAGGCTATGAAAACCAGGAAGTTGCTATAACGTAGCAGTATTTTCAGCAAAGTCTGCATACGCCGTTATCGCCGATTAGCGAAGCAAGAAGCCGAAGTTATTTACATTCTTCAGAGCGATACCTGTTCCTCGTGCAACGGAGTGCAACGGATCGTCTGCTACGTGGAACGGAATGGTAATCTTATCCGTCAAACGACGTGCCAAGCCGTGCAACAATGCACCGCCACCGGTCAGGTAGATACCGCGTTTCACGATATCGGAATATAACTCGGGAGGCGTGGTCTCCAGGGCCTGAAGAATAGCGCCCTCGATCTTCGATACACTCTTCTCGAGGCAGTGTGCGATCTCTTGGTAACTGACGGGTACGGACATCGGCAGGGCCGTCACTTTATTCGGACCCACAACGTTGAAATCTTCCGGAGCATCCTCCAGTTCCGGCAGCGCCGAACCCACTTGGATCTTGATTCGCTCCGCCGTCGGTTCATCAATACGCAGATTGTGCATACGACCCATGTATTCGATGATATCCTGGTTGAAGTCATCACCGGCTATCTTGATGGATTTGTTGCAGACGATGCCGCCCAGAGAGATGACGGCGATCTCCGTTGTACCACCACCAATATCCACAATCATGCAGCCTTCCGGACTCTCTACATCCAGACCGATACCGATAGCCGCCGCCATCGGCTCATAGATCATGTAGATATCCCGTCCGCCGGCATGCTCCGAACTATCCCGTACGGCGCGGATCTCCACTTCGGTTGAACCCGAAGGAATACAAACCACCATGCGGATAGACGGCGTAAACAGGCGGGCCTGCTTCGGAATCATCTTGATCATACCGCGAATCATCATTTCGCAGGCATAGAAATCGGCAATCACACCGTCCCGGAGCGGACGTACCGTACGAATCATCGATCCGCCTTTACCAATCATCTGTTGCGCCTTGCGGCCGACGGCAACCATCTTGTTGTCCGCCATCGAGATAGCCACTACGGAAGGCTCGTCCACTACGATCTTATCATCGCAAATGATAATCGTGTTGGCGGTACCCAAGTCGATAGCAATCTCTTGCGTAAAAGAAAAAAGTCCCATATTCTGTATTATTTTTAGTGCACAATTCGGAAAATTGCGCAAAGTTACAACTTTTTTTTCATATATGCAAGCGCGCGCGATTTTTTTTAATTTTTTTTATAAAAAGGATGGAGCACCAAAAAGCACAAAAAAAAGAGTGATAACGATGCATCGTTATCACCCGTGCGCTCCCTCTAGGACTTGAACCTAGGACCCCCTGATTAACAGTCAGATGCTCTAACCGACTGAGCTAAGGAAGCTACTTTTTTCCAAAAGCGGGTGCAAAAGTACTGCTTTTTTTTTATATATGCAAGTTTTTTTCAAAAAAAATGTGTATCTTTGCAAAGTTTTTTGAAAATTAACCCGATTTTGGTCTAAAAACTACTAAAATGAAAAAGATTTTAGGTTTAGGAAACGCATTAACAGACATCTTGTTGCAGGTGAGCGAGGACGATCTGAGGGAACTCGGTTTCCCGAAAGGGAGTATGAATCTGATTTCCAAAGATCAGGCGGAGCAGATTCAGTACCGTTTTCTTTCCGTCCGCCGGCATATGGTAGCCGGTGGGTCGGCATCGAATACGATCAACTGTATCGCATCGCTCGGAGGAAAAGCCGCTTTCATCGGAAAAATCGGAAACGATGAGGTGGGGGATTTTTACCGCGAGGACATGCTTAAGAACGGAGTCAAACCGATTCTGCTGCTTTCGCAATCCGCTATGTCCGGTTTCTCGATTGTGCTGGTTACGCCCGACGGAGAGCGCACGTTTGCCACGTATTTGGGAGCGGCGGCCGAACTGTGCGCGGATGATATATCCAAGGATGCCTTCAACGGTTACGACATCTTCCATCTCGAGGGCTATCTGGTGCAGAACCACGAGTTGCTGGAGAAATCGCTGCGTCTGGCCAAAGAGGCGGGATGTATGGTTTCGCTCGATCTGGCTTCGTATAACGTGATCAACGAGAATCATGCGTTCCTGAAAGGGCTGGTTAAGCAGTATGTGGATATTGTTTTTGCCAACGAGGACGAGTCTTTTGCCTATACGCACCTCAACCCCGAAGAGTCGGTTCAGATGATTGCGGAGCAATGCGATATAGCGGTGGTCAAAGTGGGTAAGAACGGCTCGTATGTACAGCAGGGCAGCAAACGGCATCACATAGGTGCGATAACGACAAGTTGTACCGATTCCACCGGAGCCGGAGACTATTTCGCAGGTGGTTTCCTGCATGCCCTCAGCGACGGATTCGATATACGTCGCTGCGCTGAGATAGGAACGATTGCTGCCGGCCGCGTGGTCGAAGTAGTGGGGACCAAATTGAATGAAGAAGCATGGGAAGAGATACGCCGTATATGCGCTCTCTACCGCGGATTTATGCAAAAATACGACAAAGACTAACATCAAACATCACACATGAAATACCTCTACATCTTATACCAATATCTGTTCGCCATGCCTTTGTTGGCATTGCTGACGATCTTTACGGCAGTATTCACTATCTGCTGTTACCCTTGGCGAAATGCCGAGTTTGTACACCGCGAGCAACAGTTCTGGTCCCGCATGTGCTATTGGATGATGTTTATTCCGGTGTCGGTTGACGGCGCCGAACATATCCGGCCCAACCAGAGTTATGTCTTTGTCTCCAATCACCAGTCGATGTATGATGTATGGCTCATCTACGGATGGCTGCCGGTAGTCTTCAAATGGCTGATGAAAGCGGAGATTCGGCGCATCCCCTTTGTGGGAACAGCCTGCAAGGCCGCCGGACATATCTTCGTTAACCGCCGCAAGGCGAAAGCATCCATGGAGAGTCTGATGGAGATAGAGAAACAACTGACCAACGGTGTTTGTACGGTCATCTTCCCGGAGGGAACGCGTACGATGGACGGTTCGGTAGGACGGTTCAAACGGGGGGCTTTCCAGATAGCGCTGGACCTTGGATTGCCGGTTATCCCCCTGTCCTTGGACGGCTGTTTTGAAGTGATGCCTAAAGGACAACCCTACGTAACGCGTCATCCGGTGCATATGCATATCGGCGAACCCATCGATCTCAAGCAGTTCGATGACCCCGATAAAGCCATCGAGGCCGTCCGTGAAGCCGTCATAAACGGCCGACTCAAAAAATAGTTTAACAACTTAACGTTTTAACCCTATGTATTCCGACCCGAAAGATTGTCTCTATTGCACGAATAATGAGACTTTGCACAATCTGATGATAGAGATCGCGCACCTGCGCGTGTCGCGCGCGTTCGTATTTAAGGAGCAGACCTATCACGGTCGTTGCCTCGTGGCATACGATAAGCACGTGAATGACCTCAATGAACTGAGTGATGAGCAGCGGAACCTGTTCATGGCAGATGTAGCCGATGTGACGCGCGCCATGCAGAAACTGTTCCAACCCGAGAAAATCAACTACGGTGCTTATTCCGATAAACTGAGTCACCTGCATTTTCACTTGGCTCCCAAGTATGTGGATGGACCCGACTACGGAGGTACCTTCCAGATGAATCCGGGTAAGGTCTATCTGTCCGATGCCGAGTATGCCGAGATGGTGAACGCTCTACGAGCAGAATTAAAAAAATAAATCGTACATCGTACATCGTAAATCGTACATAGAAAATTGCTTTTCCGAGACATCATAGGGCAGGAAGAAACGAAGCAGCAGCTCCGGCAGGCCGTGCGGGAGGGGCGTATCCCCCACGCACAACTCTTCGCGGGTATAGCGGGTATCGGCAAACTGCAATTGGCGTTGGCGTATGCCCAATACATCAACTGTCCCCATCGGACGGAAGAGGATAGTTGCGGCACATGTCCCACCTGCCTGCAATTCGAGAAACTGCAGCACCCCGACCTGCATTTCGTCTTCCCGATTGTTAAGACGGACGACTATGACCGATGTGATGATTTTCTGGAGCCTTGGAGGAAGATGATTCTCGAAAACCGCTATTTCGATCTGGAGGATTGGCATAAGGCCTTGGGTGTGGAGACCAAACAGAGCATGATCTATGAGAAAGAGAGTGGGGAGATATTGCGCAAACTGAGTCTCAAACCTTACGGCGACGGCTATAAAGTGATGATTATCTGGCAGCCGGAGAAGATGAATGCCGTATCGGCTAACAAGTTGCTGAAGATACTGGAAGAACCGGCAGAGCGCACCGTTTTTATCCTGGTCAGCGAGCATCCGGAGGATTTGCTGACCACCATCCAATCGCGTGTGCAGACCGTCCGTATCCCTCGTTTGGCTACGGAGACGATAGCCGGGGTGCTGATGCAAAAAGGGATGGAAGCCACCCGCGCAACGGACATCGCACGCATCGCCAACGGCAGCTATCTGGCGGCCCTCAAAAAGGCGGATCAATCCGAGGAAAATCAGCAAGAACTACGCGATTTTATCGCACTTTTTCGCGATGCATACACGGTAGGGGTGCTGAATGATTTGAATAAGAAATACGAGAGTCTCAAGCGTCTGCGCCAATGGGCGCTTGACATGGCGGATAGCAAAGTGGGGAGGGAGCGTCAGAAGCATTTTCTGCAATATGCGCAGCAGCAGGTGCGTGAGAACTACATCCGTAATGTGGGACAGCCGGAGCTCAATTACCAGATGGAGCCGGAGCGGGATTTCTCCGTTAAATTTGCGCCTTTTATCCATGATGGTAATGTGGAAGCCATCATGAATCAACTCGATTTGGCTGAACGACAGATAGAGCAAAACGGCAATGCAAAGATGATTTTCTTTGATCTTTGCCTGCAAATGATAGTACTGATAAAACAAAAAAAGAAGAACCAACAATGAAAAATTATACCGTTGGAGACGGACATTATGAATTGAAGGCTGCGGCTACCAAGCGCAACTCGGCGCATATGTTGCCCGTGAGCGACTGGCTCAATGACCTGCCGGAGAATACCCGACTGACGGACCTGATTGAGGTTCAGTTCAAGAATACGCGTAAGGGTTATTACCATAATAGCGCCCATCTGCCGCTGGAGAAGGGTGTGAAAGTGGTGGTGGAAGCCAATCCCGGGTATGATCTGGGCGAAGTGGTGCTGACCGGCAAACTGGTGGAACTGCAGATTAAGAAGAATAAGATTGACGCTTCGCGTTATGAGATTCGTCAGGTGCTTCGTATCGCTACGGAGGAGGATTTGGAGCGCGCCAAAGCGGCACATGCGCGCGAGCAGGAAACGATGATCAAAGCGCGGCAACTGGCCAAATCGCTTGGTCTGGAGATGAAAATAGGCGATGTGGAGTATCAGGGCGACGGCTCGAAAGCCATCTTCTTCTATATAGCGGACGGACGTGTCGATTTCCGCCAACTGATTAAGGTGTATGCCGAGACTTTCCGGATCCGCGTGGAGATGAAGCAGATCGGTGCGCGTCAGGAGGCCGGACGTATAGGCGGAACAGGCCCGTGCGGACGCGAGTTATGCTGCTCCACATGGATGATCAATTTCTCTTCCGTCGGAACAGGTGCCGCGCGGCTGCAGAATATATCCCCCAATCCGCAGAAACTGGCGGGCATGTGCGCCAAACTCAAATGCTGTCTCAATTATGAGGTGCCGGTATATGAGGATGCGTCCAAACTGTTACCGGCGCGGTCTGTGGAACTGGAGACCAAGGAGGCTACCTGGTATTTCTTCTCCTCCGATCCCTTGGCCGGCACCATCACCTATTCGTCTTCGCCTAATGCAGCGGGTAATCTGACAACCCTCACGGCGGCGCGTGCGCATGAGATCATTGCGATGAACCGTCGTGGCGAGAAGCCCGATAACCTTGAGGGAACACGGGCTATCGTGAATGAGATCGGCTATCAGACCGGACATGGCGATGTCACCCGGTTTGATAAAAAGAGACGCCCTAATCATCATGACCGTAGAGACAGGAGGGACAGAAAATGAGACAATTTACAATTTGTCTTATAGTGCTCTGCACAGTCTTTTCTTCCTGCCGCAGAGACATCGTTTATACGCAATTTTGCTCGATTCCATCGGAAAAATGGGCGGTAGATGAGGAGGCGCAATTCGATTATACGATAGCCGATACGGCGGCCGATTACCGGATGCTTATTTATGTGCGGCATACCGAGCGCTATCCGTATCAGAATATGTGGCTTTTCGTGAACGATAACCATCGGACGGATACGATTGAGTTCTATCTGGCGGATGACCGCGGACAATGGTTGGGGGACAAGCATCACGGTTTTATTGAGATGCCGGTGCTTTACGAAGAGACGAAGCATTTTACGGATACGGGTACATACCATCTGTCTGTTTGTCATGGCATGCGGGATAGCGTCCTTCGCGGCGTGACAGATGTGGGCTTGGAGATAATGAAGATTGGAGATTGACGAATGGGGAAGAACAAACTCAAGAAGTTCGCTGAGATGGAGACATTTTCCAATGTCTTCCAGCCGCCGTATGAACCAATGGCAGGACGTTGGCGCGAGCGTTTTTTCCATAATGACCATCCTATCGTGCTGGAACTCGGTTG
>Ga0247611_10003837_pt1 | contig 21699 bp, 18 predicted proteins | sample 177DNAGHGhighgp2_FD_192422 | JGI IMG/M metagenome (GOLD analysis project Ga0247611, IMG submission 192422) | Sheep rumen microbial communities from Palmerston North, Manawatu-Wanganui, New Zealand - 1770 DNA GHGhigh gp2 | ecosystem: Host-associated > Mammals > Digestive system > Stomach > Rumen... | reverse complement strand
ATGTTGGGCTTGATTCCGCGATCCTCATGAACCCCAAGGTTTGGGAAGCCACGGGCCACGTTTCCACGTTCAATGACCCGATGGTCGACTGCAAGGCCTGCAAAGCGCGTCACCGCGCCGACGAATTGATCAAAGAGGAATTCCCCGACGTCGACGTCGAAGCGATGACCTTCGAGGATATGGACGCCTTCATGAAGGAACATCCGATGACTTGCCCTGTCTGCGGCAAGAGCGATTTCACGCCCATCCGCAAATTCAACATGATGTTCAAGACCCACATCGGGGTCACCGAAGATGCTTCCAGCCTCGTCTATCTCCGTCCAGAGACCGCTCAGGGTGTCTTCGTGAACTTCAAAAACGTGCAGCGCGCCATGCGCAAGAAGCTGCCCTTCGGCATCTGCAACACCGGGAAGAGCTTCCGCAACGAGATCACCCCGGGGAACTTCATCTTCCGCGTCCGTGAATTCGATCAGTGCGAAATGGAATTCTTCTGCCAGCCGGGCACCGACCTAGAATGGTTCGCCTATTGGAAGGACCATTGCCTCAAATTCGTCGAAGATCTCGGTATTTCCGCGGAAAACCTCCGCTATCGTGACCATGAAGCCGCCGAATTGGCCTTCTATTCCAAGGCCACGACCGACGTGGAATACGATTTTCCCTCCATTGGGTGGGGCGAAATCCTCGGCGTTGCCGACCGCACTGATTATGACCTTAAGCGCCATATGGAATACTCGAAGCAAGATCTTTCCTACTTCGATCCCGAAACTAACGAGAAATACGTTCCTTACTGCATCGAACCCTCGATGGGCTTGGAGCGCCTCTTCCTGATGGTAGCGGTGGATTCCTATGATGAGGAGGAACTCCCGGGCGGAGATAAGCGCGTTGTCATGCACATCAAACCCTCTTTGGCCCCGTACCAAGCCGCGGTTCTTCCCTTGTCCAAGAAGCTTGGGCCTTCCGCGCTTGAGCTTGCGGAAAAGTTATCGAAGAAGATTTCCGTTACCTATGACGAGACGGCTTCCATCGGCAAGCGCTATCGCCGCCAAGACGAGATTGGCACGCCTTATTGCATCACCGTGGATTTCGACACGGAAAACGATGGGAAAGTGACCGTCCGCGACCGCGATTCGATGGAACAAATCCGCCTGCCCATCGCCGAATTGGAGGGATATCTCCTGAACAAGGTGCAGGATTGATAAAGTAAATTATTAGTAGATTTTTGGTGTTTGTATATCAAAGATATAGAAAGGAGATGGCATGCTAGATCAAGATCTAATTGATTCGTTGCTTCACGCCGCGGATATCGTCACTGTCATTTCCCATTACATCAACGTGGAAAAGAAAGGCAGGAATTTCGTCGCCGTCTGCCCGTTCCACAACGACACCAACCCGTCTTTGCAGATCTCGGCCGAGAAGCAGATCTTTAAATGTTTTGCCTGCGGGACTGGTGGGAACGCCATCGGGTTCGTTCAGGAGTTCGAGAAGATTCCCTTCATGGAGGCGGCCCGCAAAGTCGCCGAAATCGTCGGGTTCCATGACCCTAGATTGGAAGCCGCCGCGAAGCCCAAGGCCTCAATTGATCCCGAGAAGCAGCGCCTCATCGACTGCATCAACGATCTCCAAAGCTTCTATCGCTATTCGTTGATGACGCCCGAAGGGGAAAAAGCGAGGGGATATTTGGCGAATCGCCACCTCGATCTCGCCCAGCAGCAAAAATATGCGATCGGATACGCTCCGCTTGATGGCGCGCGCACGATTCAGTATCTGGAAGCGAAAGGGCATTCCCGCAAATCCATCGAGGACATCGGTATCGCGATGGCCCGCACCGACATGAATGACGTCAACGCTGGGCGTCTCATCTTCCCTTTGGCGGACCCCGAAGGGCAAGTCATCGGATTCTCCGCGCGACAGCTAGAGAAAAACGGCACCAGCAAGTACGTGAATTCCCCGGAGACCCCGCTCTTCCATAAGGGGGAGGTGCTCTATAACTACCATAACGCCGTCAAAACGGCCCACCGCGTTGGATATTGCTATATCCTGGAGGGCTTTATGGACGTCATGGCCCTGGACAAAGCCGGCATCGGGGAGGCCGTTGCCCTTATGGGCACCGCCTTAACGAAGACCCAAGTTGGCCTCTTAAAGAGGATGCGGTGCGAAATCCGCCTCTGCCTAGATGGAGACCAAGCCGGGCAAAAAGGCATGATGGCCGCGATCCGATTGCTGACCGACGCGAAGATTCCTTACAAAATCGTCGATTACGGCTCTGATCTGCGCGATCCGGACGATATCCTGCAAGAAGACGGGCCCGAGGCGCTCCAAAAGAAGATGACCACCCTGGTGGATGCCTTGGACTTCCAATTGAATTATTACGTCAACTTCAAAACCGTCGACTCCGCCGAAGACAAAGAGAAAGTCCTAAGGCACTTCCTGCCCTTGCTCGCCAGCGAAAGCGGCATAGAGCAGGAGAACCACGTCGCCAAGCTCTCCGCGGCCTTAAACTACGACCCCTCCGCTTTGCGGGTCTACATCGCCAACGAAAGCAAGAAAAAGCAGCAGGGCATCGACCTGCAAAGATTCGAAGATGGGATGCACGGAGAAACCGCGCCGCATCCCCAAAGGCTAAAGCGCCTCACCAATCGCTTAGGGAAAGCGGAAGACATGATCCTCTATTACCTCCTCAGCGACGAAAAGGCACGCCAATACATCGAAGAGATGGGAAATCCCCTATATACGCCCGATTACCGACGGTTGCTCGAAGCGATCCTCGAATACGGGGCGATGCATGGGGCGGTGGACCCCTCGGGGCTCATGTCCTACCTTGGACAAGTGGACGAAGAGCACCAAGCTTCCCTCTCTTACATCGTCGCCGACATCGCAACGCAAGCCAAAGCCGCTCCCCCCTTCAGCGAAGAGATCGTCGACCGTTGCAAAGCAACCATCGAAGTAGAAAAGGCGAAAGCCATCGATGAACGCAAGGCCGAAAGGGCCGTTCAAAGCGGAGACCGCGAAGCCGCCGCTAGAGCCGTCAAAGAATTGGCCGAGGCGAAGAAAAACGGCTGGGGGAAAAAGAAAAGTTAGTCCTCATCTGCGGATGGCTTCCCGCGCTAAAAAGCGAAGCGCCGACGGGCCGAATGGTCCGAATCATGGGAGAAATATATGAAAAACAAAGAAACGAAAAGCAAAAAAGTCGAAGATTTGAAGGTGGACGACATCTTTGGCGAAGATACTTCCTTAGAACCCCTCGAGGGATCCGAGGAACCGATCGCCGATGACGAAGAAACCATCGATCCGGCCAAAGAGTTAGAGGAAATCAAGAAGATCTTCCTCGAAAAAGGAAAAAAAGAAGGCTCCGTCTCCGAAACGGAGATCATGGACGCCACCGAGCGCCTCGACTTAAGCGATGAGGCTTACGAGGAGCTGATGACGTTCTTCCGCGACAAAGGCATTGAGATCGATGACGACCTCGCCAAGGAAGACGAAGACCTCGAGGATATGGGCGAAATCGACGCCCAAGCCCTCGAGGAGGCGGAAAGCGATTACGAAGCCGATGCCGTCGACCCCGACGAAGATAGCCTCTCTAGCGACGACCAAGAAGCCGCGCAGATCGCCGAAGCCGACCTCAATCGCATCTCCATCGGCGAGGTCAAAAACAACGACTCCGTGAAGATGTACCTCAAGGAGATCGGCAAAGTCGACCTTCTCACCGCGCAAGAAGAAGTGGAACTCGCCAAGCGCATTGTCGCGGGGAATAAGCCCGACGCCACCCCGGAAGAAAAAGCCGACGGCAAAGCCGCCAAAGACCGCCTCATCACCGCGAACCTTCGCCTCGTCATCGCCATCGCGAAGCACTATATCGGCCGCGGCATGCACTTCCTCGACCTCATCCAAGAGGGCAACATGGGCTTGATCAAAGCCGTCGAGAAGTTCGACTATACCAAAGGCTTCAAGTTCTCCACCTATGCGACTTGGTGGATCCGCCAGGCCATCACCCGCGCCATCGCCGACCAAGCCCGCACCATCCGCATCCCGGTGCACATGGTCGAGACCATCAACAAAATGACCCGTACCCAGCGCCAGCTCGTCCAAGAGCTCGGCCGCGACCCCACCGCGGAGGAGATCTCCGAAAAGATGGAGGGCGCGCTCTCCCCGGAGAGGATCCGCGAGATCCAGCGCATCGCCTTGGAGCCCGTTTCCTTGGAAACCCCGATCGGCGAGGAAGACGATTCCCATTTGGGCGACTTCATCGAGGACAAAGACTCGGAATCCCCGGAGGAATACACCGTCAAAGCGCTTCTGAAAGATGAGCTCTACGAGATCATGAAAGACCTCACCGACCGCGAAGAGCGCGTGTTGCGCCTCCGCTATGGCCTAGACGACAACCGCCCCCGCACCTTGGAAGAGGTCGGCCGCGAATTCGGCGTCACCCGCGAGCGTATCCGTCAGATCGAGGCGAAGGCCATCCGCAAACTCCGTCATCCCACCCGCGCCAAAAAGCTCGGGGATTATCGCGACGCCATGTACGCGCTCCCCGATAACCACGGAGACAAATAAACCCACCCATGGAGCATGAAGACCCGCAACTCACGAAGAAGGCGGGGGTCCCTTTGAGCCGCGCTTACGCCCTTTTCGCTTCGGCTACTGAGCCGATCGCCGAGGACAAAGCCAAGCCGATGCCGGCTTCCCCTTTATTCGAGCAATACGCGAAGATCGCGGGTTTTTCCTCCCCTTTATCTTCCGAAGAGGAACGCGACCTCTTCCTAAGCCTCCATCAAGAAGGGAAGCGGGGGACCGACGCCAAAAGGAAGCTAACCTCCTCCTATATGTGGATCGTGCTTTCTGCCGCGCAGGAATTCCTCGATTCCGGCGTGCCCGAAGAAGACCTCCTCGCCGCGGGGACCTTCACCCTTTCCTACGCGATTGGGAAATTCGACGTGTCCAAAGGCACCCGTTTCTCGACCTATGCCTATCCCTCGATCATCCATGCCTTAACCGATACCGTCGCCCTCGCCTCGCGCCCGATTCATATCCCCAAGCAAAAACTAGCGGATGCGAAAAAAGTCCACGCCCTTCTATTAGAAGAAATGGAGAAGGAGCAACGCACCCCGACGATCGAAGAGCTTTCCGAGAAAACGGGATTCACCGTCTCTTATCTTGGCGTTTTATTCCAATTGCCCTATTCGGCCTTGTCCGTGGACGCGGGGAAAGAAGAAACCGGGGAAGGCGGATTCACCGCCTTGCCAAGCACTTCCGAAGAAGCCGCGGACCATCTCGCGGACAAAGACAAGGAGGCTCTCGCTTTGGCTTTGCTATCTTCTCTTGATGACCGCGAGAAGGCCATCGTTAGGTGGCGTAACGGCTGGGATGAAAAGCCTCTGACCTTCATCCAGATCGGTGAACGCCTCTCCATCAGCCCCGAAAGGGCGCGGCAGCTCTATGTCCGGGCGGAAGTCAAAATGCAAAAAGCCGCGAAGGAGATGCCCAATGGCTAAAAAACTATCGAAAAGGCTCTTGGCGATCGCCGAAATGGTCGATCCCGGCGCGTATTTGGCCGACGTCGGCAGCGATCACGCGCTTTTGCCGATCCACCTGGTCTCCACCGGGAAGATCTCTTGGGCGCAGGCCATCGAGAACAAGACCGGCCCCTTCCTCCATATGCAAAGCGCCGTCACCGACGCGGGGCTCTCCAGCCACATCGGCTGTTCCAAAAGCGACGGCATCTCCTCTTTGTATGACGGCGTCGACGAAATCGCCATCTGTGGCATGGGCGGATTGCTTTCCTGCGATATCTTAGAAGCCCATCCGGAAAAGCTCACCTGCATCAAGGCCATCATCATGGACCCGCACCGCGACCTGATCGCCGTCAGGAAAAGAGTGACCGCTTTAGGGTTCCATATCGCCGATGAGACGATGGTCAACGAGGACAAAGTCTTCTATTCGATCATCAAATTCGTCAAAGGCAAGCCGACCACCCCGTATACGAACCTCGACCTTTCCTTTGGCCCGGTGCTTAGGAAGAAGCGGGGGGAGACCTATGAACGCTGGATTGCCCTGCAATTAAAAAAGACGAACCTGTTGCTCAATCAGCCGCTTTCCAAAGAGGCGAGGGAACATTACTTGGCCGTCTATCGCGCGTTAAGGGATGAACTGAAAGCGAATCAAAGCGATTCCAAGTAAGCCAAAGCCGCCTCCATCGCCTTCGGGGAAGTCGAAGCCCCGCTGGCCAAGGCGGCTTTTCTCTTGCCGGATAGGTCGATTCTCTTTAATTCTTCAACATTGAGGACGAAATGAGTCTCATAGCCCTGGCTTTCCGCGATTTCCTTGAGCTTGGCGGAATTGTTGGAGCGGGGGGAGCCGAGCACCAACACCACATCGACGTCCTTAGGCAGAGAACGCATGGCCTTTTGGCGGAGCGTGGTGGAATAGCAAGTGCCTTTTCTTAATCGTAGGGAGGGAATGGAAACCTTTAGGGATTCGAGGGCCTTCTCGATCTCGGAATCGGAAAGCGTCGTTTGGGCGATCGCCTCGGCTTCTTTATCGGAAGGAAGAGCGTCCGCTTTCATGGTCTTAACGTCGAAAAAGTAGGCGCCGTCGGCGTTTTCGCGGAAGGCCTCGGCCTCGAGGTGTCCGCGGACGCCTAGATAGATCACCGGTTTTTCGGCCTGGAAAAAACTTCGTAAGTTATCGTTTACGAAGGGGCAAGTCGCGTCATAGACGATCAAATCGCGTTGCTTGGCGATATTCTCATAACGCTTCGGATGCCCATGGGCGGAGTAAACGACGACCGCGCCCTTGGGTATCGAAGATAGCTGCTGGTCTAACGGCGCCTTGGCCTCGTCTAAGACGGTCAAGCCCGCCTGCTCCAAGGAAGCGATCGCGTCTTCGTTATGGACGAGCATCCCCAAAAGGAAAACGGGGCGATCCGGGTGCTCTTTGGCCGCGGAATAGGCGATTTCCATCGCCCTTTGGACCCCTTTGCAGTACCCGTTTGGCGAGACGACATGGACCAGCATGCGATTATTTTCCCCTTTAGCGCGTGAAATGAGAAGACCCTTCGCTTATAATGGCGACGCCATGGGAACATTCAAAGGATTCAATCTCGCGCCGGAACTCGTCTCCGCGCTCCATAAGCTGGGCTACGATAATCCAAGCCCCGCCCAAGCCACGGTCATCCCGAAGGCGCTCGAGGGCAAAAGCCTCGTCTGCCAAAGCGAGACGGGGTCGGGGAAAACCCACGCTTATCTGATCCCGCTTCTGGAGAAGACGGATTTCAATTTGCCGCGCCTGCAGTCGATCATCATCTGCCCTTCCCGCGAATTGGCCCGCCAAGTCTATGACTTCGCCAGCGCCTTCTCGCGCTTTTTCCCGAAGTTCAAGGCCCGCCTATACTCCAGCGAAGCGGAAGTGAGCCAGAACCAGCAGGGGAATTCCATCGCCCCCCAAATGATCATCGGCACCCCCGGTCGCCTCAAGGCATTGCTCGTCGATCAGTATTCCTTCGACCTCCATGGGGTTCGCTCCGTCATCTTGGACGAAGCCGATATGCTTCTGGAGATGGGATATTTCGAAGACATCGACCCGCTTTATTCGATCCTGCCGGAGAAATGCCAAACGATGGTGTTCTCCGCGACGATGAACCAAGGCCTTAAGAATCAGATCGAGAAATACATCGGCAGCCAATTCCTTTTCGAAGGAGGGGAGAATAAATCCGCCACCAATGTGCGCCATCACCTCATCGATATCAAGCACGTCGGGGTCAAGGAAGCCCTCATCGCTTTCTTAGAAGCCCGTCGGCCCTATTTCGCCTTGGTCTTCTCCTCCAAGAAGGCCGACGTCATCGAAGCGGGGTCCTTCCTCCGTGCCAACGGGTATGACCCCGTGGTGTTCACCGGGGATTTGGATAGCCGGGAACGCAAAGCCTCCCTCCGCCGCATCCGCTCGGGGAAGGTCCCCATCGTCCTATGCTCCGACCTCCTCGCCCGCGGCATCGATTTGGAGGATGTCAGCGACGTCGTGAGCCTCGATCTGCCAAGCGACCTTTCCTATTATTACCACCGCGCCGGGCGGACCGCCCGTTTCGGAAAAGACGGCGATTCCTGGGTTTTCTACAACGCGGATTCCTTATCCAAGCCCAAGGAATTGCTCTCCCAAGGCGTGGCCTTCGATTTCTATTCACTGAAAAACGGCGCGCTTAGCCAAGACACCGTCGGCTTAGCCGAGAAGAAAAAATATACGAAGAAGAAGCCTTTCTCCGACGAGGAGATCAAAGAGATCAAGAAGGCCAAAGCCATGGCCTCTTCTTCCCAAGTGAAACCCGGCTATAAGAAGAAAAAGAAGCAGGCGATCGCCAAAGTGAAGAACAAGTTCCGTCGCAAAGCCATCCAGAAATCCATCCAAAAGAAGAAGGATGAGCGCTACGCCAAAAGGGCGAAGGCCAAATTGGCGGGGGACGAATAAAAAAGCGCCAGGCCGGCGCTTTTTACTTCAGTCGATCGATCTCTTGGATCATCGCCGAAACGATTTCTCCATCGGTTACGCGGCGGATGGCCTCGCCTTTTTGGAAGATCACCCAGCTTCCGTTGCCTCCGGCGCAGCCGAGGTCCGCATGGCGGGCTTCGCCCGGGCCATTGACGATGCAACCCATGACGGCGACGGTCAATTCAATGCGGTTTTCCTCCAGATATTCCTGGATCTTCTTCGCGGTGGGGATCAGGGAAACGGAAGTCCTCCCGCACGTCGGGCAGGAAATGAAGGTGGGGTAGTGGGTATAAAGGCCCAAATCGTGCAAAAGGCGGCAGCAGGCCTTCACTTCCTCTTCGGGATCGTCGCTTAGGGAGATGCGGATCGTGTCTCCGATGCCGTCGAGCAATAAGGGGGAAAGCCCCGCGGCCGAGCGGAGCAATCCGACGTCTTTGGGCCCGGCTTCGGTGATGCCTAGATGCAAGGGGTAGGGGAAGGTTTTGGAAGCGAGGCGATAGGCTTCGACGGTTTCCAAAACCGAGGAACCTTTCAAGGAGATGACGATGTCTTCAAAACCCATCGATTCGAGGATCTCGACGTGCTTTTTCGCGGAGGCGACGAGCATTTCGGAACGGATGATGTCCTTGCCCTGATAGATTTCTTTGTCCAAAGAGCCCGAATTGACCCCGATGCGGATCGGGATCCGTTTGGCCTTGCACGCGTCGACGACGGCTTGGATTTTGCTGCGGTCACCGATGTTCCCCGGATTGATGCGGATCGCGTCTACGCCGCCTTCGATTGCCCAAAGGGCAAAGCGGTAGTCGAAGTGGATGTCCGCGATCAAGGGGATGGAGACCCTTTTCTTGATTTCAGCGAAAGAATGCGCGTCCTCCTCATCGAGCACGGAAAGGCGCATCGCCTGGCAGCCGAGGGCGGCGCAGCGGTTGATTTGGGCGCTCACTTCCTCCACGCAGCTCGTCTTGATGGAGGCCATCGATTGGATCATGACGGCGTTATGGCCGCCAAGCTTTATGCCGCCCAAGGAAACGGGACGGGTCAATTCTCTTGCTAACATCCCTTTTATTTTAAAGCAGGCGCGCGCGAATTGCTTGTGGAAATTGGCTTTTCGCTATGCTAATATTCCCACGCCTAGCAAAAAGGAGATCGGAAATGGCCAAAACCAAACGCGATGAAGTCTTGCTGAAATGCAGCGTCTGTGGCGAAGAGAATTACCACACCACCCGCAACAAAAAGCTTCACCCGACCAAAATGGAGATCCAAAAATACTGCCCTAAGTGCCAGAAAAAGACGCTCCATAAGGAAAAGAAATAAGGCTGTCCGGCCTTATTTTTTTACGCCAAGATGCTATGATGAGGGCCGATGGTCCTCTTTTTCATTCTCACCGTCGCCTTGTTGGGGCTCATTCCCCTCATTGTTTTCCTTTGGAAAAAGAAAGGGAAGAAAGGTGGCGCGGCTTTCCTAAGCATCGTCGTCGGGGTCTTCATGATCATCAACCTCACCTCGGTCATTTATCACGCCGCGGGGAACGAAAGGACCTACCAGGAACGCCTCGCCAGGCGTGAGGCGCTGACCTCGCTTAGGCAAAAGGTCGCCGACCACGAGGAAATCCCCATTTACCCGGCGCTTGGGCCCAATAAGCAGAATTACGATGAACCGGCGGAAGTCGAACGCCTCATCCATGATTTCAATCTCGCCCTCGACCACGAAAAAGGCATTCGGGGAAATGTCTTCCTCTCGTGGTATGGCTTCCAATATTCCCTCGACCATTACGATGATTTGAGGATCCCCGAATGAGTCTGCGCGTCCGGCGCCTATTCTATGGGGAGCCCTTTTCTAACGCCTATTTGGTCATCGATGAAAAAGGGAATAGCCTCCTCATCGATTTCCCCTATAACGGGAAGCATTGTTTGGAAAAGGAAGCCAATAGCGGCGGTGGGATCTGCCAAGGCATCCTTTTGACCCACGGCCACATCGATCACATCCATGGCCTTTCTTCTTTGGGAGCCGATATCCCTATCTATATGGGGGAGGCGGACATCGCTTGTTTGGCCGACGATTCCCTCAACGTCTCCGCGCCGTTATTCGGAAAAGGGGAGACCATTGAGCTGCCGAAACCCCCGATCGCCCTCTCTGGCGGGGAAAAGCTTTCCCTATTAGGCCGCGAGGTCCTCGTGATCGCCACGCCCTTCCATACCCGGGGATCGCTTTGTTTTTATTTCCCCGAAGACGGCATGCTTTTCACCGGGGACACTTTATTCCATCTGGGCATTGGGCGGTATGACCTTCCCGGGAGTTGCCCCCGATTCCGGGAAGAAAGCCTCGCCAAAATCAGAAAACTCCCGAAAACGGTGGTTTTCTACCCGGGCCACGGGCCGGGCGGAAGCCTAGAAACCGAGTTCGCTTATAACCCCGCCTTCCTGTAAGGCGGCTTTTCCCCTCTTCCTTTACGATTATAAATATATTTATAATAGTTACTGGCGTTTTCAGCCCACGAAAAAGGAGCATTATTTAGAAAATGATTAACGTTACCGAACTACGCCCCGGGAATTACTTCACCGATGAAGGCAATCTCTTCCGGGTCATCGACATCCTGTTGAACAAAACGGCGATGCGCAAGATGGTCGCCAAGGTCAAGGTCAAGAACCTCCGCACCGGCGCGATCATCGAACTCGCCCGCAACTCGGGCTACATGGTCGAGGACATCCACATCGACAAGAAGATCATGCAGTATCTCTACGATGGCGGCGAGACCCTCGTCTTCATGGACGGCAAGACCTATGAGCAGCAAGAGCTCCCCAAGGCCAACTACCAGGACATCATCCCCTTCCTCGCGCCGAACTCCGAGGTCACCATGGTTCTTTACGAATCCGAAGTCCTCGATGTCCAACTCCCCGCGAAGGTCGTCCTAACCATCGTCGATTGCGAGCCGGGCGTCCGCGGCGACACCGTCTCCAACGGTGGCTCCAAAGATGCCACTCTGGAGACCGGGCTTAAGATCCGCGTCCCCCTCTTCATCAACCAAGGCGAAAAGGTCTCCGTCGATACCGCCACCGGCAAATACGACGGGAGGGCTTAATCGATGGACTGGCAAATCGGCTGGTTCTTCATCGCCCTCGCCTGCCTCATCGGCGGAGCGGTGGCCGGTTTCTTCGGCGCCCGCGCCTTCATCAAGCGGGAAATGAAGAAAAACCCGCCCATCAACGAGAAAATGATCCGCGCGATGTTCACCTCCATGGGCCGCAAGCCCTCCGAGGCCCAGATCCGCGCCGTCATGAACAACATGAATAAAAACAGCTCGCTCTAATCGTGAGCTGTTTCTAATGAAAGGAAAAACAAAATGGCTAAAACCAACCTCCAGATCTTCATCGACTCCTGCGGTGAGCTCAACAAAGAGATGCGTACCAAATACGACATCGACTACACCCCGATGATGCTCAACATCGAAGGCAAGGAAATCCCTGCCTCCCTCGACTTCGACGCCGGCTACTCCATCCTCGACATGAGCAACATCATGAAGAGCGGCAAGCGCATCTTCACCGCCCAGGTCCCCATCCCCACGTTTGAAGAAAAATTCAAAGCCGCCCTCGATGCCGGCAAAGATGTCCTTTACATCTCTTGCTCCAGCGGTCTTTCCGCCTCGGTCAAATCCGCCGAGCAAGTCGCCGCTGAGCTCCTAAAAGCCTATCCAGATCGGAAGATCGTCTGCTTCGACTCCCTCCATTCCGGCTATTCTCAGGCTGGCATGGCCATCAAAGCCGCCGAAATGCGCGATGAAGGCAAGAGCCTCGAAGAGATCCATGAATGGCTGAAAGCTAATGTCTACAAATTCAACATGTTCGCGACCGTCGAAGACCTCAAGTTCCTCAAAGTCGCCGGCCGCGTCACCGCGGGCAGCGCCTTCTTCGGCAATCTCTTCCACGTCCATCCCGTGTTGATCGCCGACAAAGCCGGCCATAACAACGCCATCAAAAAAGTCAATGGCACCAAGGGCGTCCTCTCCTATTTGGTCAAGGCCGCCGTCGACGCCGCCGAGAACATCGAAGAGCAAACCGTCTATCTCGCCGGCTTCGATGCCGATGCTTCCGTCGAGTTCATGAAGAATGAGCTCCTCAAAATCGCCAAACCCAAAGAGGTCTACGTCGGCAACCTTGGCCCGATCCTTGGCGCTTCCACCGGCCCGGGAACCGTCGCCATCTTCGTCTACGGTAAAGAAGTCTGCCTAGAGATTGAGGCCTAATCCGCCTTCAAAGCATAGGAGACCTCATCATGAAAATCTTATCCGGCAAAACCTTCGCCGCGATGGTGCAAAACGGTTTTAAGGACATCAAGATCCGTTACGAAAAGATCAATGCCCTCAACGTTTTCCCCGTTCCGGACGGAGATACGGGAACTAACATCGCCGCCACGCTCAACGGTGGCATCAAAGCGATGGAAAAAGCCGATGTCAGCATGATTTCCGACGTCGCCGCCGCCTTGGCCCACGGGATGCTTTATGGCGCCCGCGGCAACTCCGGCGTCATCGTGTCGCAGTTCTTCTCCGGCATGGCCGATGGCCTTCAGGGCTTAAAGAGCGCCAATAAGACGCAGTTCGCCTCCGCTTTGCGCGCTGGCACGAACAAAGCTTATAAAGCGGTCAAAGAGCCGGTCGAGGGCACGATCCTCACCGTCGCCCGCGAGGGTTCCACCTATGTCTTGGACCACCTCAACGCGATCTCGACCTTCGAAGACCTCTTCCAGATGCTCCTCGAGAGGATGAACGAGGCTTTGGCCAACACGCCGAACCTCCTCCCCGTCCTCCGCGAAGCCGGCGTCATCGACTCCGGCGGCGCTGGCCTGGTCGCCATCATGGAGGGCATGTATAAATACATCCTCGGCGAAGAGCTTGAGGATCATGACTTCGTTGGGCCGGCCGCCGCAGTGGCCACCGACGAGGCCGTCCCCTTCGATGTTGACAGCCATCTCGATTATGGTTACTGCACCGAATTCATCATGCAGTTGCTTAACGAGAAAGACGGGCCGAAGAACTTCGTCCTCGACGATTTCGTCAAATATCTCGAATCGATCGGCGGCGACTCCATCGTTGCCCTCATCGACGGCACGGTCGTCAAGGTCCACGTCCATACGATGACCCCGGGCCTTGTTATCGGCGAAGCGCAAAAGTACGGCGAATTCGTCACTTTCAAGATGGAGAACATGTCCATTCAGCATCAAGAGAAGCTCCTAAAGGAGATGCCCATTGAAAGCAACAAGAAACGGGCCAAAGCGGCGATCGTCGCCGTCACCCCGAGCGAAAAAATCGCCGAGCTCTTCACTTCCATGGGCGTCGCTAAGTGCATTCTTGGTGGCCAGACGATGAACCCGTCCGCGCAGGACTTCACCAAAGCTTTCGATGAGGTCAACGCTGAGACGATTCTCGTCTTCCCCAACAACGGCAACGTCATCCTCACGGCCAAACAGGCCGCCGAGCTCTATAAAGGCTCTAGGATTGAGGTCATCAACAGCAAATCGGCCATCGAATGCTATTCCTGCCTCGGTTTGTTCGACCTTGAAGGGCAAAGCATCGAGGAAAACCTCGCCTCGGCCAATGAAGCGATCAGCCACGTTGTCTCCGCCCAAGTCTCTACCGCGGTCCGTGATTCCGTGAATAACGGCCTCCAGATCAACGAAGGGGACTTCATCGGCATCTGCAAAGGAGCGGTGGTCAATAGCGAGAAGACCCTCCTCGATTCCGCGAAGGCTCTTATCAAGGGCATCGAAGACATCGATGAACGTTCCGTCATCACCGTCTTCTATGGCGCGGATGTCACCGAGGAAGAGAAAGCCGCGTTCCGTGAGTTCGTCGAAAGCGACTTCGAGCTTATGGACCTCGTCGAGGTCGAAGGCGGGCAGAAGATCTACCCGATGATCTTCGCCATCGAATAGGAAACTCGCCGCAAGCAAAACGCCTTTAAGGGTCAGGCTTACCTGGCCCTTTTTCTTTGCCAGAATCTGGGATTGCGGAATGAATAATCCTTTCAATAGTAGTGAATAGATGATGCTGGGCAAGGAGCGTGATCGAGAGTGGTGGAAACACCCCGAATAACCCCGCTTACGAACACCAAGAATTTTGAAAGGATTCAAAACGCAACCCTTGTTAGAACAAATAAAGAAAATAGAGGAAACGTCGAAACATTCCCTCTATATCGAATTTTGCAAAAAACTACTAATTATTTACTATCTTTCTCAAAGGGGTTGCGGCTTTCGGTATTGTTCTTCAGGCGCTGGATATTCGCGCTGTGTCGCAGGATGAGGAGCACCGCGATTATGGTGTTTGCGACAGCATATTCCAGGCCATAGGTGACGAAGAGCTCTTCGGCGGCCCCGAACCCGAAACTCCACATGAAGATATCCCAGTTGAAAGGCACCGTGACCTTTAAGACGAAGATGGTCCAAGCGACGACGGTTCCCACGATGGAAGTGATCATGGAAGCAAGGGAGATGTAGTGGGACTTCTTCGCGGCGAAGAGGTAGGTAAACCCAGAAAGCACGAACTGGATCCAGGAGGTCAGGGTGTTAAGACCCATATAGCAAGAGACGGCTTTGCCGCCTTTGAAGCGGAGGTAGATGGGCCAGCAGTGGCCGATCGCGGCGCCTAGGCCGCAAAGCCAATACCAAACCTTGGCCCCGCCGATGGTGGTGTAGCCGACTTGGACGCCCCAGTGCATGTAATCCCAAAGCGGGGTGAAGCGGAGGATCGCCCAGACGACCAAGACGGCGGCAAGGGTCTTGAGCATATCCAAAACGATGACCAAAATGCCGACTTTCTTCGAAATGGTGCGGGCGACGTTGGTGCCGCCGGAGTTATGGGAACCCTCATCCCTAGGATCGATGTGGAAGAAGATTTTCCCGATGATGACACCGGTGGGGATGCCTCCGAAGAGGTATCCGATGAGTAGCGAAGCGATGCCGACGATGACGTTGACGGTAACTGGGTTCATAAAACGAGCCTCCCGGCAAAATTATCCGCATTTCCATGTGTTTTTCAAACTTTTCATGCGCTATAATACCCCAGTCTTAAGACTGAATTCGATTCCATGGTAGATTTTGACGCCGCTGAAAGAACATACAATGCAGATAGCATTGAGCTCCTCAGTGAGATGGAGGGTGTGCGGAAGCGTCCCGGTATGTATATCGGGTCGACCAATAGCACCGGCCTCCACCATCTGATTTGGGAAATCGTCGATAACGGCGTTGACGAAGCGGTCAACGGCTACGGTGATCAAGTATCTTTGACCATCCACAAAGACGGATCCGTCACCGTGGAGGACCAAGGGCGCGGCATCCCCGTCGATATCCATAAGAAAACGAATATCCCTGCGGTCCAATTGATCTTCACGACCCTCCATTCGGGCGGCAAATTCTCCGAGAAGAACTACGCGACCGCCGCCGGTCTCCATGGCGTGGGCGCCACGGTCACCAACGCGCTAAGCGAATATGTCGACATCACCGTCTATCGCGGCGGGAAAACCTATCATATCCGCTTCGAAAACGGCGGGCACCTCGCCGTCCCCCTCGAAGAGCTTGGGCCGACGAGAAAACACGGCACCGTCGTGACTTTCAAGCCGGACAAATCGATCTTCTCCACCGTCGAATTCAAATGGGAGACCATCTATAACCACCTTCAGGAAGAGGCTTTCTTGCTTAAGCGCGTCCATTTCCTTTTGAAGGATGAACGCACCGGGCAAAGCGAGGAGCTCTATTATCCCCGCGGCCTCGTCGAATACATCGAGCACCTCAACGCGGAGAAGAAATCCATCGGGGAAATCATCGGCTTCGAGGACAACAGCAAAGAAATCAAGATCGAGGTCGCGTTGCAGTGGTGCCTCGAGGACTATAACGAGAATGTCTATTCCTACGCGAACTCCGTCCGCACCCACGATGACGGCACCCACGTCGCCGGGCTTCGCACCGGCATCACCCGCGCGGTGAATGATTGGGCCGTGCAAAACGACGTCATCAAAGAAAGTCAGAAGCTCGACGGCGTCGATATCCGCGAAGGCTTGACCGCGATGATCGCCGTTCGCGTCCCCGAGAAGAAAATCGAATTCGAAGGTCAGACCAAGGGAAGGCTAGGCACCCCGGAAGCAGGGCCAGCCGTCAACGACTTCATCTATGATGCCTTGATTCACTATCTCGCCGAACACAAAGAATTCGCCGTCGACCTCATCAAGAAATGCCAAGCGGCCCGCTCCGCCAGGGAAGCGGCGAGGAAAGCCAAGCTCGCGGCAAGGACCGGGAAGCAGAAGAAAGTCGACGCGATCATCTCCGATAAACTCGCTTCCGCGCAGTCTAAGGACTACGCGCGCAATGAGCTCTTCATCGTCGAAGGTGACTCCGCCGGCGGCTCGGCCAAATCCGGCCGCGACCGCGCCTATCAGGCCATCCTTCCTCTCCGCGGCAAACCCTTAAACACCGACGGGCTCACCATCGAGCGCGTATTGCAAAACGTCGAGTATTCCACGATCGTCCAAACCATCGGCGCGGGCATCGGGGCGAATTTCGATATCGAAGATTGCCACTATGGCAAGATCATCATCATGACCGACGCCGATACCGACGGCGCCCACATCCAAATCCTGCTTTTGACCTTCTTCTATAACTTCATGAAGCCATTGATCCAGCACGGCATGGTCTATTTGGCTTGCCCGCCGCTATATCGCGTTTACAAAAAGAGCGACCCCGCCCATAAATTCGTCTATTGCTATAGCGATGATGATCTCGAGGATGCCAAGAAGGCCATCGGCCCGGGCTATGGCATCAACCGTTACAAAGGCTTGGGCGAAATGAACCCCGACCAATTGGCGAAGACCACGATGAACATCGAGACCCGCAAGCTTTATCAAGTCAAGATCGACGATCCTTTGGTCGTGGAGAAGCGCATCGCCACCTTGATGGGCAACGACGCCTCCAAACGCCGCGAATGGATCGAAGCCAACATCATCTTCAACGAAGAAGACAAGTTCATCAAAGAAGTAGGGGGTAAGAAATAATGGCCAAGAAAAAGCCCGAAGCCCCCGCGATCATTGAGCAGATCGTTCCGTCCACCCTCGACGACTTGATGGGCGAGCGTTTTGACATCTACGCCAAAGACGTCATCCAAGACCGCGCCATTCCTGACGCGCGCGATGGCATGAAGCCCGTTCAGCGCCGCATCATCTACGCGATGTATAAAGCGGGGAACACGATCGATAAGCCCACGAAGAAATGCGCCCACATCGTCGGCGACGTCATGGGTAAATACCACCCCCATGGCGACTCTTCCATCTACGAAGCCTTAGTCCGCATGTCCCAAACCTGGAACGTGCGCCTGCCGCTTATCGATTTCCAAGGCAACAACGGCTCGATGGATGGCGATGGGCCCGCGGCTTATCGTTATACCGAAGCCCGTTTGGCCGCGGTTTCCCAGCAATTGATCGCCGATTTGGACAAAGACACCGTCGATATGGGCCTCACCTTCGACGACGTTGAATACGAACCGACCGTTTTGCCTTCCCGTTTCCCGAACCTTTTCGTCAACGGGGCCCAAGGCATCGCCGTCGGCATGGCGACCGATATCCCGACGCATAACCTGCGCGAGATCATCCAAGCGGTCATTTACCGCATCCAGCATCCCTCTTGCCCCATCGAGAGCCTGATGCGCTTCGTCCCCGGGCCGGATTTCCCGACCGGCGGCATCATTTACCAATCCCAAGGCCTCGCGGATATTTATCTGACGGGCCGCGGCCGCATCGACATCGCCTCGCGCACCGAAATCGGGCAAAGCGAAGACGGCACCAACCAAATCATCATCACCGAAATCCCGTATCAGGTCCGCAAGCAGGGCCTCATCTTCGCCATCGACAAGATCCGCCACGAGAAAACGATCGCCGGCATCACCGAAGTCCGCGATGAGACCGATAAGAGCGGTCTTCGCATCGTCGTCGACATCAAAGACGGCTTCAAGCCGGAGTCCATCTTAGCTTACTTGATGTCCAAGACCGAGCTTCGCAGCACCTATAACGCGAACATGGTCGCCATCGTCGATGGCCGCCCGGTCACGCTGAACCTCCTTTCCTATTGCGATACCTACATCGCCCATCAAAGAAGCGTCATCACCAGGCGTAGCCGCTATGATCTCTCTCGCGCACTTGCGCGCCTAGAAATCGTGGAAGGCCTCGTCCGGGCCGGGGCGATCATCGATGAGATCGTCCGCGTCATCAAAGCTTCCAAGGACAAAGCGGATTCCAAGGTCAACCTCCAGAAAGAGTTCGGCTTCACCGAATCGCAAAGCGAAGCGATCGTAATGATGCCGCTATACAAGATCAGCCATTTCGATGTAGCGGTGGTCTTAGACGAAAAGGCGGCCCTCGATAAGGAAATCGCCGAATTACGGTCCATTTTGGCCGATCCGGAGAAGCTCGATGACATCATCGTCTCCGACCTGCGCGACATCGCGAAGAAGTATGGCGATGATCGTCGCACCTCCATCGAAGAAGAAGACGTGTCCCTCCGCACCTTCAAAAAGCGCGACCTCGTCGCCCGCGAGACCGTCGTCGTCACGGTCACCCGCGACGGATATGTCAAACGTTCCTCCCTCGCTTCGTGGCGTTCCTCCGGCGGACAAACCGGCGCTTTGCCTGGACTAAAGGATGGCGACGCGTTGATCTATAACGGCCAGTGCGACACGACCGACTGGATGATCATCTTCACCTCCAAAGGGAATTACCTTTATATCCCCGTGCATCTATTGAAGGCCCTGAAATGGCTGGAGGAGGGGATCCACGTCAATTACGCGGTCAATATCCCGCCCGATGAGAAGATGGTCCGCGCCTTCGCTGTCCGTTCTTTCCGTGAAGACCTCAATTTCGTCATCGCTTCAAAGAAGGGGCAAATCAAGCGCACCAAACTAAGCGTCTTCCCCGTTTCCCGTTTCAACCATCCGATCCGCGCGATGAAGATGCTCGGCGGAGATGAAGTGGTCTCCGTCGTCCTCACTAGCGGCAATAGCAACCTATTGGTCGCCAGCGAAAGCGGCCTCGCCGTCTTGTATAACGAAAACGAGATCTCCTTAAGCGGGACCTCGTCGTCCGGCGTCAAAGCCGCCTCCTTCAAAGGGAGCCCGGTGGCCGATGTGCTCGCTTTCCTCCCAGAGGAGAAGGGGAAGGTCATCCTCATGACCGACCTCGCGCATACGCGCGTATTTACAATGAATAATATTTCCCTAACGGGAAGGCTCAACAAAGCGACCGTCCTTTTCGAATGCTTCAAGAGCGAGCCGCATCATCTCCTTTACATGGACAAAGCCTTAGACCGCGAAGCCCCGATCCGATACCTCACCGTCCTAACCGACGGAAGCCAAAAAGAGATCGAGATACCCGATCTTTATGTCACCCCGTTAGATAAGCACGCGAAGAAGACGTTGGCGCTTCCCAAAGGCGCCTCCGTCTTGGCCGTCATGCGCCAAGATAATCTCCTCATCGATGAGACCATCACCGCTTTGCCGTCTCCTGTTTCCGAGGAACCGGCTTCCGAAGAAAACCCGGTCCCCGCGATAGAAGCAGAGGAAGGCCCGAAGACGGTCAGCCTATTCGAAGAAGACGAGGAAAACGAGAACAAACCCGCCGAGAAATTCGAACAAATCTCCATCTTTGGCGATGATGATTTCTAAACAAGTTATAGTAAATAATTAGTAGTTTTCTAGTTATCGTTTCTTTTAAGAAAAAGCCCTGAAAGTCTAAACTTTCGGGGTTTTCGTTTACGCGTCTTGCGTGTATGATATGCATATGTCAAAAAGGTGGATACCCTTCGCCCACGCCAATAACGTTTACGACATCCCCGTCGATTTTTTCGTCAAGCAGGGCGTCAAAGTCCTCCTTTCCGATTTGGATAACACCTTGATCACCTATGCGCTCGCCCATCCCACTGAGGATTGCTTCCGCTTCGTCAAAGAGCTCAAGGATCACGGCATCGAATTGGTGATCTGCTCCAATGGATTAGGAAGGCGCGTCGGGCCGTTCGCGGAAGAACTGGGCGTCGAAGCGAGGTGCTTCCTAAGGAAACCCTTCGCCGGACCGCTAAAACGCTTTCTTAAGGAAAAGGGATGGTCGAAAGAAGAGGTCATGCTCGTCGGCGACCAGATCCAAACCGATGTTCTCGGGGCCAATGGCGCCGGCATCCGCTGCCTGCTTACGGAACCTCTTGGTTCCTATGAACCGCCTTGGACGAAATTCAATCGGTTGTTTGATAAGCCGAAACGGAAGAAAATATTAGAAAAGCATCTGACACCAGAATGGGAGGAAATCTACCATGAGTAAACTCAACCTTCTCCGCCGTTGCTATAGCTGCGGGGCCATCCTTCAAGATGAAGAGCCCGAAAAAGAGGGCTACATCTCCCCAGAAGCGTTGGCCAACACCAATGCCTTGGTGCTTTTCTGTGACCATTGTTATCAGCAGCAGCGTTATAACTTCGACCACAAGGAACTCACCTGCGGCGACGATTTCCTCTTGATGCTCCGCGACGCGGAAGCCAGCGATGCGCTCATCGTCTACGTCGTCGATCTTTTCTCCTTCGAAGCGTCTTTCCCGACGGATGCGGTGGAGATCCTTTCCAACAACAACATCCTCGTCGTCGCGAATAAGCGCGATCTTTTGCCCGCTTCCGCCGACGATGAATGGCTTCGCGAATACGTCGCGCACCGTTTCCGCGTGGCGCGCCTATCCGTCAAGGCCAAAGATGTCTGGCTCACTTCGCTCACCACGTTCGCCGACATCGGCCCGCTGGTGAAGGAAATCCAAAAACGCCGCGCGGGGCACGATGTCTACCTCATCGGCGCCATCGGCTCGGGGAAGACTTTGTTCACCTCCTCGTTCCTGCGCACCTATCAAAACAAGACCTATTCCTCCGTCGTCACGAAGAATTACCCAGGCACTTTGCTCCCCGTGATGCAGATTCCTTTGGATTCTTCTAGCAGTATCTACGACACTCCGGGGCTTCCTATCGATAACAACATCGCCTCTTCCGTCGGCGGAGTCGAATATAACAAGAGCATCCTCCCCTCCACCGCGGTGAAGGCCCGCCCCTACGTTCTTTACCCCGGCGACGCATTCTCCATTGAGACCTACGCCCGCGTTGAGTTGCTAGAAGGCTCTCCGCGGACCCCGATCAAGTTCTACGCTTCCGATAAGCTTCGCGTCAGCAAGGGC
>Ga0247611_10003836_pt1 | contig 21704 bp, 17 predicted proteins | sample 177DNAGHGhighgp2_FD_192422 | JGI IMG/M metagenome (GOLD analysis project Ga0247611, IMG submission 192422) | Sheep rumen microbial communities from Palmerston North, Manawatu-Wanganui, New Zealand - 1770 DNA GHGhigh gp2 | ecosystem: Host-associated > Mammals > Digestive system > Stomach > Rumen... | reverse complement strand
GGTCGTGCCGTTGAACAGGTCGATCGTCAGACGCGCGTCGTCGCCGGTCGCAACGACCACGTACACGGAGAACGCGCCGCTCTTGAACGTTGCGCCCGTTGCGTTCGCCTTCGTGACGTACGAAAGCTCGCCGCTGCCGCCGACGTGATAGATCGCAAACTCGGTGCCGGGGAGGGCGTTCGTCATGCTCATGCTGACGTTGACGTCGCGCGCATCCTTCGGCTCGATCTCATTGCCCGCCGCATCGACGAACGTAATGTCCACCGCGACCGCACCGGTCAGAACTCTGCCGGATGCAACGACCTTCTGCGCGAGGGTCTTTGCGGTGCGCGCATCGACCGCCGTCACGCGCATTCTCGTGCCCGCCGGGAAAACGCCCGCTTCCACGCTCGCCTTGACCGTCACGCCGTTCAATGCGGTTGCGGTAAAGCTCTGCGCAGGCATTTCGTCGACCGGCGCTTCACCGTAGCGCGCGTACACGCGGATGATGCCGTTTACGACCGTTTCCGCCTTGATGCGGTAGCCGTCCTTGGTGTACCAGCCGACGAAGGTCTTGCCTTCTACCGCCGGACCCGCCGGAAGCCTGCCGATCGCGCTGCCCGCCAAAACCGACAAGCGGACGAGGAAGTTTCCGTCCTCATCCAGGAAAATAACGGGATAGGAAATGCTGATGCCGGGCTCCTTTTCGGGGTCGGTCTTTCCGGGTTCTTCCGGCTTGTCGCCGATACCGGGCTCGACCTTTTCCGGATCTTCCGGCTGTTCCGGATCTTCCGGCTGTTCGGGATCGACCGGCTGCTCGGGATCGACCGGCTGCTCGGGTTCGACCGGCTGCTCGGGTTCGACCGGCTGCTCGGGATCGACCGGCTGCTCGGGGTCGACCGGCTGCTCGGGCTCCGCCGGCTGCTCGGTTTCCGCCGGCTTGAACGGCTTTTCGGGTTCGCCGTCGCCGTCGCGGTCGATGAGGTCGCTTGCGTGACCCGCGCCGATGCCGTCGTCACCGTTGCCGGTGTCGCCGAATCCCGGACGGCCCGCGCCGCGGTCAATGGTCTCGGCAAACGTGGCCGCAGGCAATAACTGCAGCAACATGACGATCGCAATGACGATCGCCCACGTGCGTCTGCCGAAAAGGATCTTGCTCAGCTTAGACATGTTCCATTTTCCTCCATATCCGTTTTTGCTGTTTGATGCTTATATACTATAGTATTTTCGTTTTCTGCGTACCGGAGTTCGCAGACCTCTGCCTATATCATAGGCAGTATACTACTTTTATTATTATATTTAAATAATCTGCAAATTGCAAGTCCAAATATTCATTTTAATAGACAATTCTTCTATCAAATGAACGGGATTTGACATATTTTCACGTTTGAGATGCTCCGACGGACTCGTTTCGCATTCATGGTATATGCTATCGAATTTTTCACAAATGAAAAAAGGAACGGTTTCCCGTTCCTTTTATTATATATGCTCGGTCAGTCGTTTCCGACGATTGTGCGGTAAATGCGGTCCAGATCCTCGCGCGAGTAGTAATGGATGATGAGTTTTCCCTTGTCCTCGCCGCCCTGCACGGCGACCTTGGTGCCAAGCTCGGCGCGCATGCGGTGCAGCGCGCTCCGGAACTCCGCCGACGGCTCGGGTTTCGCTTTCTTTTTCTTTTTCGGCATTTCGGCAAAACGCAGCTCGTCCTCGAGGCGTCGCACCGACCAGTCGCCTTCCACGCACTTTTCCGCAAGCTCCATTTGCAGTTTGACGTCAGCTACCCCTGCGAGCATCTTTCCGTGACCCGCGCTGAGTTTTCCGTCCTTGATGAATTTCTGTACGGACTTCGCAAGCGTCAAAAGGCGCAGCGCATTTGCAATCGCCGGACGGCTTTTTCCGACGCGTTCGGAAACCTCCTCCTGCGTCAGATCGTGCTGATCCATCAAAAGCTTCAGCGCTGCCGCTTCCTCGATCGGATTCAGATTCTCGCGCTGGATGTTTTCGACGAGCGACAGTTCCATCAGCGCGTCCTCGTCCACGTCGGTCAGCACTGCCGGAACGTGCATGAGTCCCGCCTGCCGCGCAGCGCGGTATCGGCGTTCACCGGCAACGATCGTATAGCGCGCGCCGTTTTTCCGCACAAGAATCGGCTGCACGACTCCGTGGCGCTTGATTGACGCCGCCAGTTCCGCAAGCTTTTCCGGATCGAACGTCTTGCGCGGCTGGTTCGGATTTGTGTCAATGTCATATAGATCGATCTCGATCTGACCCTTTTGCTCCTGCTGCGGCGCGTCGAGCTCGTCGAGCAGCGCGTCGAGTCCGCGTCCCAATCCCTTATTTTTCGCCATGTTGCGCCTCCCGTTTGATAAATTCTTCCGCCAGCGCCGTATACGCCTTTGCGCCGATGTTGCGCGAGTCGTACAGCGTGATCGGCAATCCGTGGCTCGGCGCTTCACTCATGCGGACCGAGCGCGGAATGATCGTGTTGTAAACCTTGTCCTTGAAATACTTTTTGACTTCCTCAACGACCTGCACGCAGAGATTCAGACGCGCCGAAAACATCGTCAGCACGACGCCTTCGATGTCGAGGCGATCGTTCAGGCTGCGCCGTACGAGGCGCACGGTGTTCATCAACTGTGACAAGCCCTCGAGCGCGTAATACTCGCATTGAATCGGCACGAGCAGCGAGTCCGACGCCGTCAGCGCGTTCAGCGTCAAAAGCCCCAGCGACGGCGGACAGTCGATGAACAGAAAGTCGTACCGGTCCTTGATCGGTTTCAGCGCCTGCTTGAGCCGCTGTTCGCGCGCGATCATCGAGACGAGCTCGACTTCCGCGCCGGCCAGTTCGATGCGCGACGGCAGAACGTCCAGCGTTTCGATCATGGTGGGACGGACCGCTTCCGCCGCCGGCACGTCGTCGATCAGTACGTCGTAGCTGCACGGAAACTCCTTCTTTTTCGTGACGCCGAGTCCGCTCGTGCTGTTTCCCTGCGGATCAAGGTCCACGAGCAGCACACGCTTGCCCGTCTGTGCCACGCAAGCGGCAAGATTGATTGCAGTCGTCGTTTTTCCGACGCCGCCCTTTTGATTCGTTATCGAGATGATCTTACCCATATGCACTCCTTTACGCCTTCATTATACCGAAACGGTCCGATCTTTGCAAGGGCGTTTCGCAAATCGCTTGTTTCACGTGAAACTTTTCGATTGCGTTCCGGACCGCTGTTTCACGTGAAACACGCAAAAAGAGCCGCGCATGGCGGCTCTGTCGTTTCGGTGCGTCAGGATTCGGTCTGTTTTGCGGCAGGCTTTTTCGCCGCAGGCTTCTTTGCCGGGGTTTTGCTCGCCGCAGGCTTCGCCGGCGTATTTTCCGAAGCAGGTTTTGCGGCACGCGGCGCGCGCTTGCGGACGGGCGCACGTTCCGGCTCGGGCAATCCAAGCAGTCCGCGATACAGTTCCATATATTTGCGCGCGGATACCGCCCACGAGAAGTCCGTCTTCATCGCACGCTTCATCAGCCGTTCCCACATCGGGCGATCATCGTACCAGTAGCCGACGGCGTGCTCCAGCACGTGCAGCATGTCGTGCGCATTGTAATCGTGGAAACTGAAGCCGTTTCCGTCGTCCGTATACCAGTTGTACGGCAGGACGCTGTCTCGAAGACCGCCGGTTTCGCGGACGACAGGGATCGAACCGTAGCGCATCGCGATCATCTGGGAAAGTCCGCACGGCTCAAACTGTGACGGCATCAGATACATATCGCTCGCGGCATAGACGCGACGCGCAATCTGCTCGTCATGACGCAGGCGGCAGGCGAACCGGCCCGGAAAGCGATACTGCGCATCCTGGAATGCGTTCTCGAAATAGGCATCGCCGGTTCCGACGACGACCATCTGCACGTCCATACGCATGATGTCGTTCAGCACGCAGGTGATCAGATCCAGACCCTTCTGCGCGGTAAGCCGCGTCACGAGACCGATCAGCGGCACGTCGCGCTGCGCAAGCCCGAGTTCCTTTTGCAGCTCCGCCTTGCAGATCTTCTTTCCGGACGTGTCTGCCGCATTATAATGAGCGGGAATTTGAATATCCGTGCTCGGATCAAACGATATTACATCGATTCCGTTCAGAATGCCCGAAAGGACGTTTTGCCTTGCGCGCAGAAGTCCGTCGAGCCGTTCGCCGAAGTAGCCGGTGCGGATCTCCTCGGCGTACGTCGGGCTGACGGTGGTGATGCGGTTTGCGAACACAAGCCCCGCCTTCATGAACGACAGGAATCCATAGAACTCGAGGTTATTCGGAGAAAAGTAGCCTTCGTTGAGACCGAGCACGCTGTTGATGCGGTTCCAGTCGAAGATGCCCTGATACTTCAGATTATGAATGGTGAAAATCGTGTGCACATCGCGATAGCCGTCGAGTCCGCGGTACTGATCGTTCAGCAGCACCGGAATGAGACCGGTCTGCCAGTCGTTGCAGTGAATGATGTCCGGATAGTAATTGAGGTGCTTGAACGATTCGAGCACGGCGCGGCAGAAAAACGCGAAGCGGAAGCCCTCCTGCTCGTCGCCGGTGTAGATCTTTTCGCCGCCGAACATCGCCAGATTGTCGATGAAGTAAAAGCGGACGTTGTCCTGCACGATCGAATCGACGCCGCAGAAAACGGAATAACTGCCGAACTGCAGGTTGAAGTGACAGATATGCTCCATGCGTACGATGTAGTACTCGTCGATCTGCGTGTACTTCGGCAGCATGACGGAGACCTCCGCGCCCTCCCGCACGAGTTCTTTCGGCAGCGAGCCGACGACGTCGGCGAGCCCGCCCGTCTTGATAAACGGGAAGCATTCGCTTGCGGCAAATAAAATCTTCATGATGATCCTCCTGTGAAACGTACTTATACGGTCAGATTCTTGCGGAAGACGAGCGGAATCCCCTCGTATCCGGTCAGCACGCGTCCTGCGTTGACGGTCACGTTCTTGTCGAGAATAACGTGGTCGAGCGAGGCGCCCGCGCGCACGGTGACGCCCTGCATCAGAATGGAGTTTTTGACAACCGCGCCGCGTTCCACGGTGACGCCGCGAAATACGATCGAGTCTTCGACCGTTCCGTCGATCAGACAGCCGTCCGCCATCACGGTGTTGTGCACGACGGCGCTTTGGCCGTATTTTGCGGCGATCTCATCCTTGACCTTGGTGTAAATCGGATGGTCCATGTTGTAAAGGTCGTTCGCTTCCTCTGCGCCGAGCAGCTCCATGCTGTGAAGAAAATACGTGTTGATCGAGTCGATCCGCGCGACGTATCCGTCGTACCGCCAGCCCATGTATTTGAGTTCCTTGACCTTTGGCAGCAGCACCTCGCGCACGAAGTCGATGCACCCGCGCGAATATGCATCCTCGACGAGGTCTTCGAACAGGTCCTTGCCGATGACCATGACCTCGCAGGAGCGGAAGTTCGAGCCGGGGCGGCGCGGATTCCATTCGAGCTCGGAAACCGTCCTGCCGTCCTCTTCGAACAGCATGACCATATTGCGGTTCTGCTCTTCCGGCGTGAAGCGCGGGTCCTCGTTGTACATCATGGTAATATCCGCACCCGTTTCGATGTGCTGCCGGATGATCGCGTCGAACGTCGTGTTGAACACGGTGTGGCTGCCGCAGAGCACCATATATTTCTGGCTCGAACGGCGCACGTACTGCATGACGGAATGGAACGCGTCGATATCGCCGCGGTACACGCCCGTATTGTCCTTGGTGGAAAACGGCGGGAGCATAAAGAGGCCGTCGCGCTTGCGGTTCAAATCCCATTCCTTGCCGGTGCCGAGATGGTCCATCAGCGAATGATAGTTCTTCTGCGTGATGAGCCCGACGTTGCGGATGCCGGAATTGACGAGATCGGAAAGAACGAAGTCGATGATGCGGTACCGCCCGCCGAACGGAACGGCGGCGACGGCGCGGCTCATCACGAGATCACGCATAAAGGGGTTCGATTCGCCCGTAAAGATCAGTCCGAATGCATCCTGATTCATGCGTTTACACCTCCGTTGATAAAGTGTGCGAGCGTTTCCTGCGTGACGACCGCCCCGCGCGGAATCACGGTTCCGTCCGGAACGTGAACGTCGTTGCCGATCAGGACGATATCGCCGGTGAGCTTATTGTCGACGCATTCGCCTTCTCTCGGAGGCACGCCGAGCTGTGCGCCGTTTCCGATGACGGCGTTCTCGCCGATGATCGCTTTTTGGATCGTGCAGCCGCTTCCGATCTCCGCGTTCGGAAAAACGACGGAAAGCGTTACGCGCGAATCGCAATCGATCTTCGCACCGCAGAACAGCACGGAATCGTACACGTTCCCGCGCACGACGCAGCCCTCGGTCACAAGGCTGTTCCGCACGTCCGCCGAACGGGCGGTGTAATGCGGCGGCATGACCGGGTTTTTCGTATAGATGCGCCAGGACGGATCGTTGAGGTCGAGCACTGGCTTTTCGCCGAGCATATCCATGTTGGCCTCCCAAAGGCTCTGGATCGTTCCGACGTCTTTCCAGTACCCTTCGAACGGGAAGGCGACCATCTTTTCGCCCGCGGAGAGCATGGCGGGAATGATGTTCTTGCCGAAGTCGTTCTCGCTTTCGGCATCCGCGTCGTCGCGCTCCATGTATGCGCGCAGAAGTTTCCAGTTAAAGATGTAAATGCCCATCGAGGCGTTGTTGCTCTTCGGGGCTTTCGGCTTTTCCTCGAACGAGGTGATCGTGCCGGCGTCGTCCGTATTCATGATGCCGAAGCGGTGCGCCTCTTCCATCGGCACCTGCAATACGGCGATCGTCGCCGCCGCTTTGTGTGCAACGTGGAATTTCAGCATCTTCCGGTAATCCATCTTGTAAATATGGTCGCCGGAAAGGATCAGAACGTAGTCCGGATCATACTGATCGACGAACGCGCGGTTCTGCCAGATCGCGTTCGCCGTGCCGGAATACCAGCGTCCGTCGTGCTCCGTCATGTATGGCGGAAGCACGAACACGCCGCCGTTCGAACGGTCGAGATCCCAATGCTGACCGGTGCCGAGGTACGCGTTCAGCGCCAGCGGCCGGTACTGCGTCAGAACGCCGACGGTATCGATATCGGAGTTCACACAGTTCGACAGCGGGAAATCGATGATGCGGTATTTCCCGCCGAACGGGACCGCAGGTTTCGCCATGCTGGAAGTCAAAATGCCCAGACGGCTGCCCTGCCCGCCGGCAAGCAGCATTGCGACGATCTTTTTCTTCATTCCTTTGCTCCTTTCGAGGCTTTTTCACGTTCCGGATCCGGGGTGAACCGGAAGAAAACGGCACCGTACGCCGGGAGTTTGACGTGCAGACGATGCCGGAACTTATTGAACGGTTCCGCAACGGTCTTCTGCGGCTCATTGAACGACATCCCGCCGCCGCCGAAGTACGGCGCGTCGCTCGAGAAGATCTCCTCGTAGGTTCCCGCCTTCTCGCTGCCGAGGCAGTAATCGTCCCACGGAACGGGCGTAAAGTTGAACGCGCACAGGATGGGATCGCCGTTTTGATCCTTGCGGACGAACGCGGCGATCGAGTGCACGGCGTCGTCCACCGCGATCCAATCGAAGCCGTTCCAGTCGTCGTCGCGCTGCCAGAACGCAGGCGTACGCTTGTAAAACTTGTTCATTTCGCGCGTGAAGCACTGCATTTCGGCGTGCTTCGGATAGTCCAGAAGCATCCAGTCGAGCGATTCGTCGAACCGCCACTCAATGAACTGGCCGAACTCCATGCCCATGAAGGTAAGCTTCTTGCCCGGATGCGCGATCTGATATGCGTACAGAAGCCGAAGCTGCGCGAATTTCTGCCAGTAATCGCCGGGCATTTTGTTCAGCATCGAATACTTGCCGTGTACGACCTCATCATGCGAGAACGAAAGAATGTAATACTCGGAGAACGCGTACATCAGGCTGAACGTCAGCTTGTCGTGATGCCACTTGCGGAACAGTGAGTCCATCTGCATATAGCGAAGCATGTCGTTCATCCAGCCCATGTTCCACTTGTAATCGAAGCCCAGACTGTCCTCGTGCTTGTTCGTCACGCGCGGAAATGCCGTACTCTCCTCTGCGATCAAAAGTTTGCTGCCGGGGATCTCCCTGACCGCCGCGGCGATCTTATGGAACAGTTCGATCGCGTCCAGATTCTCCTTGCCGCCGTACTTGTTCGGAAGCCATTCGCCGTCGTTGCGTCCGTAATCGAGATACAGCATGCAGCTGACCGCGTCGACGCGAAGTCCGTCGATGTGGAACTCCTTGAGCCAGTAGTACGCATTCGACACGAGGAAGCTCTGCACCTGCGTGCGGCCGTAGTCGAACAGCAGCGTGCCCCACTGCTTCATGTCGGAGCGCCGCCAGTCGGGATGCTCATAGGTCGGCGTGCCGTCGAAGTACGCCAGTCCGTAGCTGTCGCGCGTGAAATGCGCCGGGACCCAGTCCATGATCACGCCGAGTCCCTTTGCGTGCGCGCAGTCCACGAAATACTTGAAATCGTCCGGCGTGCCGTAGCGCGTCGTGGGCGCGTAATAGCCGGTGACCTGATAGCCCCAGCTCGGATTGAACGGATATGCCATCAGCGGCATGCACTCGATGTGCGTGTAGCCCATGTCCGCCGCGTAATCGATGAGATCCTTCGCAAGTTCGCGATACCCGAGTCCCTTCCGCCAGGATCCGAGATGCACCTCGTACACGTTCATCGGTTGGTCATGCCGCTTCGTGCAGCGCGAAAGATACGCTTCGTCCGTCCACGGAAAATCGGAAGCCTCCCAGACCATGGACGCCGTTCCCATGACCTCGCAGCGCTGCGCATACGGATCCGCCTTCATCCGGACGTTGCCGTCGGGTCCCTGCACCGCGTATTTATACAGCTGCTCTTCTCGCGCGATGCCGATCAGGCATTCCCAAACGCCCGTCGTTCCGATCGGCGTCATCGGGTCCGCGTTCAGATTCCATCCGTTCCAGTCGCCGACGACCGAAACGCTTTTCGCGTTCGGCGCCCAGACCGCAAACCGCCACACCGACTCGCCGTTGTGCTCCACTCTGTGGCAGCCGAGCGAGCGGTACGCCGTCTTCGTCGTTCCCTCGTTGAAGTAATACAGTTCCTCATCCGTCAGATGCGACATCCGTTCCACCTCATCCCCGGGCTTTTGGGAAAGACCCTTCACCCTATTATATTCCGTATATATGATAGCACAGTTTTTACTCGATGGAAAGTGGTTCCGGCTGTGAAATGTTTGCGAAAGTGTGAAAACTTTCCGCGAACCGTTTCCTTTTTAACGGAAACTGTGGTATACTGCTTTCAAATACGGAAGGAGGCGGCGCGTTTGAAGGAAAAGACGCTCAACAGAATTTTGCTCGGCGCGTTTGCGTTTGTGCTCGTCTTGCTCGCCGTTCTGCTTCCGCTCGCGTTCGGGGCGGGAAACCCGCGGCTGTCCGCTGCAGAGCCGCGCGTGATCGTCACGCCGGAACCCGAGACCGAAGAGGACGCCGTCAAGGTGTCGACGCCCGTTCCGACGCCCGTTCACATCATCGAAACGCCGACGCCGTATTTTCCGCGCACCGCGGTCAACCTGTGCGTCAACGGCACGCCGATCTTTGCCGTCGACTCGCGCGAGGCGGCGGAGCAGCTCGTGCGGAGGTATCTCAACGAGTGCGCCTATGAAAACCTCGAAGCCAACACGGTGCTCCTGAAAGCCGCGGTCGACGCGGAACTTTCCACCGTGCCCGCCGACGGCTCGGTCGAATACTGTGAATTCGACGTCGCTTTGAACCGTCTCCGCAAAAACCGTTCGCTGATTCCGGTGCATCGCACCGTCGAACGCGCCGTCGTGACCGTTACGCCGTTCGATACGCACGTCGAATCGTCCAAACTCTTGCCGGAGGGCGCGCGCATTTTCCGCCGCATCGGCGTTGCCGCGCGCAAGCTTTCGCTGTCCGAGACGCTCTATCTCGACGGCATGGCAAGCTCCGACACCGAAACGCTGAACGTGCAGCTTCTGACGGCGGTCGACGAGCGCGTGCAGACCGGCACGATCCGCATCGACGCGGTCACCACGGACCCGTACTACGGGCATCGCGGTCCGGACGCGGCCCCGCTCTCGTTCCGTTACCCGATCCGGGGTACGCTTGCGTCGTACTACGGACCCGACGGCGGCGTCATGCATTACGGCGTCGATTTTTCCGCCGCGCCCGGAACGCGCGTGCTTGCGCCGGAATCCGGCACGATCGTCTTCTGCGGTGAGCGAAAGGGCTACGGGTTCGTCGTCGAGATCCGGCACGAAAACGGGTTCGTTTCGCGGCTTTCTCCGGTCAAAACGACCGATCTGCTTCTGGAGCAGCACGTTTCCGCGGGCGATCCGATCGGCATGCTGCCTGAAATCGAGCGCGGCGCGACGGCAACGCTGCACTACGAGCTTCTGATCGACGGCGTGCCGTATAATCCTCTGCTCTATCTGCCGGAGCCATAACCGATCAAAACCGCGCGGGGACGACCCGCGCTTTTTCACGGAGGGACCCATGCAAAAGAAACCCGTTTTCACCCAGGAAGGCATCGTAACCGCAAGCCGGTGCGACGCGTCGGGCCGGCTCGGGCTCGCGCAGCAGTTTTCGATCCTGCAGGACCTCGCCTCGCAGCACGCGGCATTGCTCGGCGTCGGCGCGGACGATATGCGCGCCCGCGGATTCTACTGGGTCGTGACGCAGACGCGGCTGAACGTCGTTTCCCGCGCGGGGCTGAACGCGCCGCTTACGCTGACGACGTGGCCGAACCGCTGCGCGCCGGAGGACGTGCGCACGTACCGCTCGTACCGCATCGAAAGCGCCGGCACGCTTCTTGCGGAGGGGCGCTCGGAATGGATCGTTCTGAACGCGGCGACGAACCGTCCGGTGCGCTCGCGCGATTCCGGCTTTCCCCTTGATCTCGAATTCTGCGAAACGATTGCGGCGCCCGAGCCGTTTTTGCGCGAACGGGAAGACTTTTGTGAACAAGACGCCTGCTTTACGCGGCCGGTCGCAGCGTCGGACATCGATTCCGCGCAGCATATGAACAACGTCGCGTACGTGCGCGCCATGCTCGACGCGTTTTCCGTGCGGGAAATAACCGAACTGCCCGTTTCCTCGATTACCGTCCGCTACGGCGACCCGTGTCACGAGGGCGACGCAATCACCGTCGCAAAAAAAACGGTCGAAAACGGTTTTCTCCTTGCCGTTTTGAAGCCGGACGGGCGCGTTTCGGCGTCGATGCGGCTGAATTTGTGAACGAAGCGTAAACACGGCGGATGCGGACAGATCGTGATTGACATCAACCAGCGTTTGCCGTAAAATATATAATGTAGAATGGTATGGCATTCGAACTGAAAATCAACAAAAATTGAGAGGGGTTTCCATGGAAGAAAAGAAAAAAACGCTCACAAAGGTCTCCAAAAAGGTCGAGAAGAAAGTCTCCGAAGACGCGACCGAAGTAAAGGCTGCGGGTAAGAAAGTCGAAGGCCTTACGAAGGCCGAGGAAAAGAGCAAGGCGATCACGCTGCGCATCGTTTCCGCGATCCTTTGGGTGCTGGCGATCGGCTGTGAGCTGCTCGCGATCCTCTGCCTGTTCAAAGCCCTGCGCCTGCCCGGTCTTTCGCAGATGTGGTGGATGATCATCTTCATCGTCCTCGATCTTGCGTTCTGCATCGCCGCAGGTCTCCTTTGGAAGAAGGCAAGCCACCTCGATCCGTTCAAGAAGAACAACAACAAGTTCCTGTTCTTCATTCTGACCCAGCTCGGCGTCATCATGGCGGCCGTTTGCTTCCTGCCTCTGATCATCCTCGTTCTGACCAGCAAGGAAGACAAGCTTGACAAGAAATCCAAGCTCGTTGTCACCATCGTCGCGATCGTCGCGCTGCTCATCGCGGGACTTCTCGGCGCGGACTTCAACCCGATCTCCGCGGAAGAAAAAGCCGCCGCGGAACAGCAGCTCGGTGATTACGAGAAAGTCTACTGGACCAGATACGGTCACAAATACCATCTGTATGAAGATTGCCAGGCGATCCGGAACTCCACTGACGTCAGCTACAGTGAGAGTGAAATGATCGACGGCGAATTCGTTCCCGCGGTTTCCGCAGCGATCGATGCGGGCTGCTCCGAGCTGTGCGCGTTCTGCGCAAGAACCGCCGCAACGGAAAACGAATCCATCAAGCTTGACACGCTCAACGTCGAAAGCGGTGCCGAAGCGGCAAACGCAGGAGAATAAGCCATGGCAGGAATCGATCTGAATTCCCTGATGGGACTCGTCGGCGGCGACGGCATCAATGAAATCGCGAAGCTCACCAAGACCGACGGCAGCAAGGTTTCCGCCGTCCTTACCGACGCGCTGCCCGTGCTGGTCGGCAAACTTTCCGACAACGCCTCCACCGAAGCGGGCGCGGCGTCGCTCAACAAGGCGCTGAACGAGCATAAGACGGGCGACGTGATCGACGTCGCATCGTTCCTTGACGGCGTGGACAGCAAAGACGGCAAAAAAATCCTCGGCCACATCCTCGGCGACGACGAGAAGGCGGCGACCAAGGCGCTGTCGAAAAAGAGCGGGCTTTCCGGCTCGAAGGTCGGCACGATCCTGTCGATGGTCGCGCCGCTGCTCCTTTCGCAGCTCGGCAACAAGAAGGATGACGACGATACCGGCGGCTCTTCGCTCGGCGGACTCCTGGGCGGGCTTTTAGGCGGCGGCAGCGGGTCTTCCTCGACCGGCGGCATCGGCGCGTCTCTGCTCGGCGGGCTTCTGGGCAGCGCAGGCGGTTCCTCCTCGAGTTCCGGCGGGCTTTTAGGCGGGCTCTTAGGCGGACTCGGCGGCCTGTTCGGCGGCGGCAAGAAGGACGAAAAAGAAGAAACCGAATCGTCCGGCTCCGCGCTCGGCGGACTCCTGGGCGGCCTGTTCGGCGGATCGGGCGAGGAATCGTCTTCCGCAAAGAAGAAGACCGCGAAGAAAAAGACCGGCACGACTTCGACCGCGAAAAAGAAAACGACCGCGAAGAAGACCGGTTCGACTTCGACCGCGAAGAAAAAGACCGTGAAAAAGAAATAATCAAACCGAATCAGGGCGCACGCGGGTGCGCCCGTTTCTTTTTTCCGGCGCAGCGTCGGCGCTTTACCCTTGCAAACGAAGGCGCCGCTTGTTATAATGAAAGCAACAGGACGATCCGGCGATCGTTTCCATCGAAAGGAACCATCAATTGAGCGAACGTAAAAAAGTCGGTCTGGCGCTTGCGTCGGGAGGGGGACGCGGCGCCGCGCACATCGGCGTGCTGCAGGTTCTGACCGAACATCACATTCCCATCGACATGATCTCCGGCACGAGCGCGGGCGCGCTGTGCGCCGCCATCTACGCCGCGGGCACGGATCTGTACATGCTCGGGCGGTATTTGTGCGCCCTTGCGCCGAAGGATCTGATCGATCCGACCGTGGTCACCCGCGGCGGACTGATCTCCGGCAACAAGGTCTCCGAACTGATCCGCGTGCTCTCGCACGATCTGACCGTCGGGGAAACGAACATCCCGTGCTTCATCGGTGCGACCGATCTCGAAACGGCGGAATTTCATATCTTCGATCACGGCAAGCTGTATGAGGCGGCGCGCGCAAGCATGGCGATCCCCGGCGTGTTCACGCCGGTAAAGATCGACGGGCATTGGTACGTCGACGGCGGCATGCTGCAGGAACTGCCGGTCGAGGTGCTGAGAGAACACGGCGCGGATATCGTGATCGGCGTCGATCTCTCGATCAAAAAAAGATTCGCCGTCGCCGAAAACAAGGCGCCCGGCGCGCATTCGGCGCTTTTACGGACGTTTGCCGTGATGCAGAAGGAGATCAGCCGGCTCCGGAACGATTCCGTCGACGTACGCATCAAGCCGGACGTGTCCTTTATGGGCATGATCTCGACCGCCGGCGCCGAACAGGCGATCCGCATCGGCCGCGAATGTGCCGAAAAAGCGCTTCCCGAAATCGAAGCGCTGCTGTCCGAGTAAGATTCCCCCTCGCAAGACGAATCATCACACGCTATGGAGGAACCATTTATGCACGATTCCACGGAACTCCCGCAGTATCTGCGCATTGCCGACGAGCTTCGCACCCGGCTTTTGCCTCTGCCGCTCGGCGCGCCGTTCGATACGGAGATCGACCTTGCCGAAGAATTCGGCGTCAGCCGCGGCACGATCCGGCAGGCGATCGACATTCTGGTGCACGAAGGGCTTCTTGTCCGCATGAAAGGCCGCGGCTCCTTCCGCTCGCAGCAGCTGCCGACCTATTCGATCGCGCTCGTACACAGTCTGTCTTCCGCCATCCGCGAGATCGGCAGCAGCAGCGAGATCCGCGATCTTTCCATCACCGTCGTTCCCGCACCGCCGGACGTCGCCGATCTGCTGAACGTGCCGCACGGTGAAAAAGTGCGCCGCGTCATGCGCGTGCGCATCGTCAACGGCATCCCGTTCGCATACGGGATCGGTTATCTGCGTCTGGACAAAGTGCCGAAATTTTTCAAACGCGATTTCAAATCCAGCCTCTCCGACCTCGTACGGAACACGCTGAACGTCCATATCGAAGACCGCAACTGCGAGTGCTATGCCTCCGCCGCGGATCCGACCGTTTCGGACGCGCTCCAGGTGCCGGTCGGCGCGCCGGTGCTGAATCTGAACTTTCTGTGCTGCGGATCCGGCAGGGAGCCGCTGCTCGTGGACATGTTCCGCTTTCCCTCGACGCAGATCCTGCGCTTCATCATGACCAATTCCACATTCTGATCGCATTCGACCGTTCCCGCCGGAAACGCCCGGCGGGCTTTTTTTTGTTCGGAAACGCATATTTTTTCATAACGGGCGGTATGAATCGGTCCGGCCGCGTCCATACTACGGCTGAGGTGATGAAACATGGAAGAACCGATGCGTAATCAAACGGATCGTATGGAGACGTTCCGCCTCTTTCTGCGGAACAACGGATTTTACATTGCACTGGTCGTCGGACTGATCGTGATCGGCGGCGCAATTCTTTTGATGGCGCTGCCCGAAACGCAGGAAAAGACGGCGCAGGCGCCCGAAACGAGCAGCCCGATCGTGATCGTCGGGCAATCGAATGATGAGCGGCTTAACGAGCTGCTGCACATGCCAACCAAAGCGCCCGTGACGCCGATGCCGGTGCCCACGCCCGTGCCGCTGCCGACGGTTGCGCCCGCTGCGACGCCCGCGCCGACCGTGAAGCCCGCAAGCGCGCCGAGCAAAGCCGCGCCGCCCGTGGACGGCGACGTCATCTTTGAATTTGCCGTCGACAAACTCGTGTACTCGGTGACGCTCGATCAATGGACCACGCACGCCGCGGTCGATCTCGCCGCGGACGCCGGAACGCCCGTCAAATGCGTGTTCTCCGGCACGGTCTCCGAAGTCAAAAAAGACGATGCGCTCGGCTTTACGGTCAAAGTCGAGCACGCAAACGGACGGACGACGCTTTACGCGAACCTCGGCGAGGATATCCGCGTCAAGGTCGGCGACCGCGTGAACGCAGGCGACGTGCTCGGCACGGTCGGCACGAGCGCGATCTCGGAGTGCGCCTTGAAACCGCACGTACACTTCGCGGTCTTCGTCGACGGCGTTCCGAAGGACCCCTCGAAGTATATCCGGCTCAAATAAAAGCATTCCCGATTCTCCTGCAGCGCATGCAAAAGCGGCGGGTCCTTTGACCCGCCGCTTTTTGTGCGATCGTTATTCTGCGTCGTCCGGCTTCTCTTCGGGTTCCGGCGCTTCCTGCGCCGGTTCCGGTTCGGGAACGGTGAGCTCGTCCTCATGAAATTCGCGGAACGGCTCGCCTTTTTTCCATTTGCGCGAGAGGATCAAAATCACGACGCCCGCAATGAGGATGCCGAAGCTGATCCATTGCGACGTGGAGAACAGTCCGTATACGCCGCGGATCTTGTCGCCGCGGAAGCCTTCGATGCCGAACCGCCACAGCGCGTACAGCACGAGATACCAGCCGGTGACCTTGCCGAGCTTCTTTTCCCTGCGGTAGAGGATCACGAGCACGGCGCACAGCACGAGCAGAAAGATCGATTCCATCAGCGGCACGGGAAGCCGCCAAGCGGGACCCGCGCCCTCGTTGTTCGCAAGCTGCGGATACCACACGGCGCACGTGCCGTGATACGTCGCCGCGCCGAACAGCATCGGTTCGCCCTCCTTCACGCCGTAGCAGCAGCCGACGAGCAGGCAGCCGATCCGCCCGAACGCGTGCGCCAGCGCAAAGCACGGCGCCATCAGGTCGGAAAACTCAAAGAAGTTCTTTTTCTTTCTGCGCGCGACGAGGATGATGCCGACGATGCCGCCGATCAATCCGCCGTAAAAGACCATGCCCTCCATCAGAAGCGCAAGAAGTCCCGGGAAAAAGCCGTCCCTGAACGCGGTTTTGAACACGCCCGGCGTGACGATCCAGTAAAGTACCTTCATGCCCACAAAGCCTAAAAATACCGCCCAGATGATCGCGTCGACGACGTCGTCGTTCCAGTCGAGCGCGGATTTTTTGCGCAAAAGCCAGCTCAAAAGCACGGCAAGCACCGCCCCGACGACGCAGCAAACGCCCATCGTCGGCACGCCGAAGCTGCCGATATGAAACAGAATTGTTCCGATCATTGCCGATTCTCTCCTTACACGGCGAACCCGCCGTTTTTTCGGTATGCTTCAGTTTATCATACGCCGAAATTCTTGTAAAGACGGTTGACAAGCAGCAGGAAAAAGTTATATCCTATTGTATCTATAGCGACATGGTTGAAAGGAGCTTTCCATGGCAGATATTTACGATTTCAATGCCGTCGAAAAGAAATGGCAGGCGTACTGGGACGCGCAGCGCTGCTTTGAGGCGGAAGCGGATCATACGAAGCCGAAATTCTATGCGCTCGTGGAGTTTCCGTACCCGTCCGGCGCGGGAATGCACGTCGGACACATCAAGGCGTACACAAGCCTCGAGGTGCTTTCCAGAAAGCGCCGCATGGAGGGCTACAACGTGCTGTTCCCGATGGGGTTCGACTCGTTCGGTCTGCCCGCCGAGAACTACGCGATCAAAACCAACACGCATCCGCACGTCATCACGACGGCGAACATTGCGCATTTCAAGGATCAGATGAAGCGCGTCGGCTATTCGTTCGACTGGACCCGCGAGATCGCCACGTCCGTCCCCGAATACTACAAGTGGACGCAATGGATCTTTCTGAAACTGTTCGAGCACGGGCTGGTGTTCCGCGCAAAGACGCTGGTGAACTATTGTCCGAACTGCAAGGTCGTTCTTTCGAACGAGGATTCGCAGGGCGGCAAGTGCGACGTCTGCCACAGCGACGTCGTGCAGCTTAGTAAGGACGTCTGGTATCTGAAGATCACGGCGTATGCCGACAAGCTGCTGAACGGGCTCAAGGACGTCGATTATCCCGACTCGATCAAGCAGCAGGAAGTGGACTGGATCGGCAAGTCCGTCGGCGCGTTCGTGAACTTCCGTCTGAAGGACGTCCCGGAATCGCTCGAGATCTATACGACGCGCTGCGACACGCTGTTCGGCGTGACGTTCATGGTCGTCGCGCCCGAGCATCCGATTCTGGACAAGTACCGCGACCGCATCGAAAACTGGGACGAGGTCATTTCGTACCGCGCGGCGTGCGCGAAAAAGACCGAGTTCGAGCGCACCCAGCTTTCCAAGGAAAAGACGGGCGTGAAGCTCAAAGGCTTTACCGCGATCAATCCGGTCAGCGGCAAAGAGATCCCGGTGTTCATCGCGGATTACGTCATGATGGGGTACGGCACCGGCGCGATCATGGCGGTCCCCGCGCACGATCAGCGCGACTGGGAGTTTGCGAAAAAGTTCGGCGCGGAGATCCTTCCGGTCATCGAGGGCGGCGACGTCGAAACCGAAGCCTACACCGGCGACGGCAGAATGATCAATTCCGGCTTTTTGAACGCGTACGACAACAAAAAAGACTCGATCGCCGCGATGCTCGCGTTTCTCGAGGAGAAGGGCATCGGCAAAAAGGGCGTTCAGTATAAGATGAAGGACTGGGCGTTCAATCGCCAGCGCTACTGGGGCGAGCCGATCCCGCTGATCCATTGCCCGAAATGCGGCACGGTCGGCGTGCCGTACGAGGAGCTGCCTTTAAAGCTTCCCGACGTCGAAAACTTCGCGCCGGGCACCGACGGACAGAGCCCGCTCGCGCGGATCGAATCGTTCGTCAACTGCACCTGCCCGAAGTGCGGCGGTCCCGCAAAGCGCGAGACGGACACCATGCCCCAGTGGGCGGGGTCCAGCTGGTACTATCTGCGCTTCATCGATCCGCACAACGACGAACGGTTCTGCGATCCGGAGCAGATGAAATACTGGATGCCGGTCGACTGGTACAACGGCGGCATGGAGCACGTCACGCGGCACCTCTTATATTCGCGTTTCTGGCATCATTTCCTGTACGACATCGGCGAAGTCAACACGCCCGAGCCGTACGCGAAGCGCACCTATCAGGGACTGATCCTGGGACCCGACGGCGAAAAGATGAGCAAGTCCAAGGGCAACGTGGTCGATCCGCTCGGCGTCATCGACCGCCTCGGCGCGGACACGCTGCGCGTCTACGTCATGTTCGTGGGCGACTACATGGCGGCAACGCCGTGGAGCGAAGAATCCGCGAACGGCTGCAAGCGCTTTCTGGACCGCATCTGGCGTCTGCAGGACATGGTCAAAGGCGAAGGCTTCACCGACGCCGAACTGCGCACGAAGGTCAACGCCTGCATCAAGAAGGTTTCCGAAGACTACGAGCGCATGAAGTTCAACACGGCGATCGCCGCGATGATGTCGCTCGTCAACGACTTCTACGCAAAGAACGCGCTCACGAAGGATGAGTTCCATACGCTGCTTCAGCTTCTGAACCCGGTCGCGCCGCACATGACCGAGGAACTGAACGAGCGTCTGGGCTTTGAACCGCTGCACCATGCCGCGTGGCCGAAGTACGATCCCGACGCGCTCGTCGAGGCTTCCGTCGAATACGGCGTACAGGTCAACGGCAAGGTGCGCGCGCGCATCAAGCTGCCCGCCGGCACGGACAACGCCGCAATCGTCGAGGCCGCGCTCGCGATGGACGAAGTGAAGCCCTTTGTCGAGGGCAAGACGATCAAAAAGACGATCGTTGTGAAGAACATCGTCAACCTGGTGGCGGTATGAGGACCCGCTGGCTGTTTGAAACCGCGCCGGAGAGCGCGGAACGCGCCGACTTTCTGACGAAGGTCGAAGCGTTTCTGGGCAATTCGATCGTCAGCGCGCTGCTGAGGTTCATCGCCGCGGTCCTGATCCTGTTCATCGGCTTCAAGCTGATCGGATGGCTGTCAAGAAAGCTCGAAAAGTCCAAAAGCTTTTCGAAGCTGTCGCCGGAACTCCGCTCGTTCCTTCATAACACGGTACGCGTCCTTCTGTACGCGCTGCTGATCCTGAGCGCCGTCGCGCTGCTCGGCGTTCCGATGGCGTCCATCGTCGCCGTGGTCAGCTCGATCGGTCTTGCGATCGGTCTTGCGCTGCAGGGCTCGCTGTCGAACCTTGCGGGCGGTCTGATGCTCATGGCGTTCCGCCCGTTCCGCATCGGCGACTTCATCACCACGGAGGAGATGAGCGGCAAGGTCACCGACATCGGTCTCTTTTACACGACGATCGAAACGGTCGACAACCGCCGCATCCTGCTGCCGAACGCGAATCTGTCCAACAACGCGATCGACAACGCGACCGTCAACGACACGCGCCGGCTCGATCTCAGCTTTCCGCTGATGCAGGAAGCGGATTTCGAACAGGTCAAAGCGCTGCTGCTGCCGCTCGGCGATCAGCCGGAAACGCTCGATTCTCCCGCAAAGCCCGAGGTCGTGATCACGAACCTCACGCCGCTTGCGCTGACCGTCACGCTGCGCTTCTGGTGCAAAACGAGCGATTACTGGCCGCTGTATTACCGTCTGCAGCCGCAGGCGATGAAGGCGCTGAACGACGCGGGCGTTCCGTTCGCGCACGCGGAGCCGGATTACGAGATCGAATAAAAAGGAGTCCCCGACATGGAACAGAAGCCCGTTCTCATCCGTTTGGAAACGGAATCGGACTACAGAGAGGTTGAAACCCTCGTGCGGGAAGCGTTCTGGAACGTGTACCGCCCGGGTTGCCTCGAGCATTACGTGATCCACGTGCTGCGCGACGATCCGGCGTTCGTGAAGGAACTCGATTTTGTCATGGAGCAAAACGGCCGGCTCATCGGTCAGAATATGTTCATGCGTACGTACATCCAATCCGACGACGGCAGACGGATCGACGTATTGACGATGGGGCCGATCGGCATCGCGCCGGCATACAAGCGGCAGGGCTACGGAAAGCTGCTGCTCGACTGCTCGCTGGAAAAGGCGAAGGCGCTGGGCTTTTCCGCCGTGCTGTTCGAGGGCAACATCGGCTTTTACGGCCACAGCGGCTTCGATTACGCAAGGAAGTTCGGCATCCGCTACCATGATCTCAACGCGGACGAGGACGATTCGTTCTTCCTCTGTAAGGAACTGATCCCCGGGTATCTTTCCGGCGTGACCGGCACGTATTACACGCCCGCGGGCTATTACGTGGACCCGGACGACGCGGAGGCGTTCGACCGCACGTTCCCGCCGAAGGAAAAACAAAAACTGCCGGGTCAGCTGTTTGACTGACAACAAAGGACCGCAAACGCGGTCCTTTTTCCATTTTGGTGTATGCAATCTTTCCGAAAAAGCCTTCTCCCGAAGACGGGCAGCTCCCCGTTGAACGAAGGCTTGCCTTTGATGGGCAGCTCCTCGTTGAACGAAGGCTTGCCTTTGAGGAGCAGTTTCCGTTGAATAAAGGCTTCCCCTTGAGGGGAAGCCTGCAGCAGCCTGTGATCGTTCCGACTTTCCGTTCCCGTTTATTTCCGCTTCGCAATCAACGCCTTGAGCCGCTCGATCTCGCGCAGGTTCTCGTCGACGCTTTCGCCGTCGGTGGTGTCATAATCGGTTTTCAGGCACTCGATGATGCGCTTGCGATCCTCGATCGCGCCCTCGAAGTCGCCGATCTCCTCGTGCACCTGCGCTCTTGCGAACAGTCCGTCGGTATAGCGCGGCGCGCTCTGCATCGTGAAGCTCTTCTCGAATGCGTCCAGCGCTTCTTCGTACATGCCCAGCGCAAGGTATCCCTCGCCGAGGCAGTCGGTCGCCTGCCAGCGATTCGGATACTCGTCGGCAGCCTTCTTCCAGAGCTTCAGCGCTTCTTCGCGGTCGCCCCTTAAGAATGCCAGTTTTGCGCTGTAGCTGAGATACGCGTCGTCTTTCTTCATCGACGCGATGGCCGCCTCCGCCTCGTCGAGCCGATGATCGCCGAGCAGGTTCTCCGCAAGGACGATCTTCGGATAGCGAAGGTCCGGATGCTTCTCAACGAACGTCTTGATAAAGCGGATCACGGAAAAGCGGTTGTCGAGCCAGTTGTCGCCGCAGCGCGCGTTGTTCGCCTCAAGATACTCGGCCCACGCGTTGTTTTCGTCCTCCGGATCGGCCTCCAGCGCGCGCTCCGCATAATAGGATGCATTCTCGTGATCGCCGTGCGCGCGGTGGTTGTACAGCTGCGCAAGCATGGAAAGCGCTTCCGCATCCTTCGGGTCCTCTTTGAGGATTCCATCGAGATATGCGACGGTGCGGTCGAAGGTCTCCGGGCGGATG
>Ga0247611_10003835_pt1 | contig 21706 bp, 18 predicted proteins | sample 177DNAGHGhighgp2_FD_192422 | JGI IMG/M metagenome (GOLD analysis project Ga0247611, IMG submission 192422) | Sheep rumen microbial communities from Palmerston North, Manawatu-Wanganui, New Zealand - 1770 DNA GHGhigh gp2 | ecosystem: Host-associated > Mammals > Digestive system > Stomach > Rumen... | reverse complement strand
GAATGATACGGCAGAACGGTACGGCGAGGAAAAAGGATTCTTTTTGAGCCGATGCCTGGGGGGCAACCATATCCTGGCCAGACAAAACGACGAATGGATAGATCTCAGCGCGTACGGGTTTGAGTACATCTTTTATCAAAGGCCGTACAATCTCTATCTCCCTCCCTGCCTGCGGAGCGATCAGGTGGCCCGATTCACCCGGGTCTGCTATATCCCCTACGCGACGGCGGAGGATAAGAAGGACAGAGTCATCTACCCAAGGCCCTTTCTCCGGGACGTGTACTTTGGGTTTATGGAGGATGAGGATGCCCAAACCAATATCGCGGCGCAATTCCCCAGCTCGTTCAAGCGGTTTTTCAACATTGGCTATCCGGCGTTCGAAACCTGCTTGTCGCTGGAACGGGACTGCCGGTATTCCCGGGTGCTATGGACGCCTCGGTGGTCCTACGATCCGGTGATCGGCGGCAGCCACTTTTTGGAGTATAACGATCCTTTGACCGACTATCCCTGGGGCGAGCATCGGCTGACGGTCCGTCCCCACCAGCTGATGTGGGGAAATTTCATCAAGACGGGGCTACTTACGGAAGCTCAGGCTGCCCACATGCAGGAACGTTGGACGAAGGTTGGCGTTCGGACCGACGCCAACAAGGACATCCTGGAAACGTTCGACGAAACGGACATCCTGATCTCGGACCGGTCGTCTGTTATCCCCATGTTCTTCCTCACCGGCAAGCCTATCATCTATTGTCCCATCGAAACGGAGTACAGCTGGCGGTTCTCCATCATCCTGCCGGGGTTGTATATGGTGGACAGCTGGGAGGAGTTGAACACTCTGCTGAACCAGTTGCTTCAGGGCGATGACCCTCTTCGCCCGGTCCGAGAGCGCATCATTCAGGAAAACTTTCTCTATCACGCCCATGCTACAGAAAGGATCCTTACGACGATCCTTACGGATGTTGAGCAAGCGCCTAGAGAATCAGAACGATGATGGGAGGATTAAGGATATGAAAGGCATCATCTTAGCGGGCGGAGCTGGGACCAGGCTCTATCCTCTGACCATGGTGACGAGCAAGCAGCTGTTGCCGATCTACGACAAACCTATGATCTATTATCCTTTATCTACGCTTATGCTGGCGGGCATTCAGGATATCCTGGTCATCTCGACACCTGTCGACCTGCCGAATTTCGAGCGACTTTTAGGAGACGGGTCACAATTTGGCATCCATCTATCCTATGCGGTGCAGCCCAGCCCGGACGGATTGGCACAGGCTTTTATCATTGGAGAAGGATTCATTGGGAATGAGCCCTGCGCCATGGTGCTGGGGGACAATATCTTTTATGGCGGCGGTCTGTCCGGGTTCTTGAAGAACGCGGTGAAAAATGCGGATGAGGGCTATGCGACCATATTTGGATACTACGTGAACGATCCGGAACGCTTCGGAATCATGGAGTTCGACGAACAGTGGAACATTCTGTCCGTGGAAGAAAAGCCCAAAAATCCTAAAAGCAACTATTGCATCACCGGCTTGTATTTCTATCCCGGGGACGTCGCAAAGAAGGCGAAGCAGGTGAAGCCATCGCCTCGGGGTGAGCTGGAGATCACCACGCTGAACGACCTTTATTTGCAGGAACGTCGGTTAAAAGCGGAGATCCTTGGCAGAGGATTTGCATGGCTGGATACAGGAACCATGGACAGTTTGGTGGATGCGACTGCTTTCGTGCAGATCACGGAAAAGCGGCAGGGCGTCAAGATATCTGCGCCGGAAGAAATAGCGTATCGCAAAGGATGGATATCCAAGGAAGAGCTGATCAAGGCTGCTGAGAAGTATGGAAAATCTCCTTATGGGCAGCATTTGCGGAGAGTCGCGGATGGAACGCTGCGGTATTAGAAGAGGCAATGAAATGACGGTTATCATCACCGGCGGTGCTGGGTTCATCGGAAGCAATTTCATCTTTTACATGCGCAAAGCGCATCCAGAGTATCGACTGGTATGTCTGGACAAGCTGACCTATGCGGGGAATCTATCCACCCTTGCCTCTGTCATGGACGATCCGAACTTCCGGTTCGTGAAGCTGGACATCTGCGATCGAGAAGGGGTGTACAAGCTCTTTGAAGAAGAGAAGCCGGATATCGTCGTGAACTTTGCGGCGGAAAGCCATGTGGACCGTTCCATCGAGGATCCTGGCGTTTTCCTGCGGACCAACATCCTGGGTACCGGCGTGTTGATGGATGCCTGCCGGAAGTACGGTATCCAGCGCTATCATCAGGTGTCCACGGACGAGGTCTACGGGGATCTGCCCCTGGATCGGCCGGATCTGTTTTTCACGGAGGAGACGCCCATTCATACCAGCAGCCCATACAGTGCCTCCAAAGCCAGCGCGGATCTCCTGGTTATGGCGTATCATCGCACCTTCGGTCTTCCGGTGACCATCTCTCGCTGTTCCAACAACTACGGCCCCTATCACTTCCCGGAGAAGCTGATCCCCCTGATGATCGCCAACTGCCTGAATGATAAACCTTTGCCGGTGTATGGCCAGGGTCTGAACGTGCGGGACTGGCTGTACGTGGAGGATCATTGTCGTGCTATCGATCTTATCATTCACAAGGGCCGTGTCGGGGAAGTCTACAATGTGGGCGGACATAACGAAATGCGCAATATCGACATTGTAAAGCTGATCTGCAAGGCTTTGAATAAACCGGAGAGCTTGATCACCTATGTGACGGATCGGAAGGGTCACGATATGCGCTATGCCATCGATCCGACCAAGATACACGATGAGCTGGGCTGGCTGCCGGAAACGAAATTTGCTGACGGCATCCAAAAGACGATCCAGTGGTATCTGGACAACCGAGCTTGGTGGGAAGAAATCGTCTCCGGGGAGTATCAAAAGTACTATGAGAGACAGTATTCCATATAGTATCAACGTCAAGAATGGACAGACCAGATTTCGAACACGGCAAGGAGGACGGTAATCATATGACGAGTGATAAACCTAGGAGGATCATTTCCTTTAGCCCACCGGATGTGGGGGAGCTTGAGATCGCTGAAATGTGCGAAGCCATACGCAGCGGTTGGATCACCACTGGTCCTCGGACAAAGCTGCTGGAAAGACGCCTTGCCGCGTATATTGAGACGGGGAAAACCGATATCGATTGTGAGCATCCCGATGCGGTTGCACGGTACAGCAATCGTGTGGTCTGTTTGAACTCAGCGACGGCTGCCGAGGAGTTGAACTTCCGCATGTTGGGTATTTGTCCGGGGGACGAGGTGATCGTTCCGGCCTATACTTACACGGCATCGGCTTCCGCTGCCATTCATTGTGGTGCTGCTATCAAGTTTATCGATATCCAGAAGGACGGCGATCCGATCACCCATATGCCGGAGATGGATTATGATGCGCTGGAAGCAGCTATCACGGAGAAAACAAAAGCGGTCGTCATCGTCGATCTTGGTGGGATCGTAGCGGATTATCAGCGTGTTTTCGAAATATTGGAGCGGAAGAAGCATCTGTTTAAGCCGCTGGAATCCGACGGCACACCGCTGGGCGATCTTTCCGCTCGTATCCAATCGGCTATCGGCCGTGTGGCGGTCATGGCTGACTGCGCGCATAGCCTTGGAGCAAGCCGGATCATTCAGGGAGAGCGAAAGTATTGCGGCGCCATCGGCGACTTTACGGATTTCAGTTTTCATGCCGTCAAGAACTTTACGACAGCTGAAGGAGGCGCAAGCACCTGGCTTCCTCTTCCGGGCATCGATAATGCTGAGATGTACAAGATGTTTCAGTTGCTGAGCTTGCACGGGCAGAGCAAAGATGCCCTTGCCAAGACAAAAATTGGGTCGTGGGAGTATGATATCGTTGGACCGTGGTATAAGTGCAACATGACCGATATCATGGCGGCAATCGGGCTTCGGCAGCTGGACAGGTATCTGGGACTGCTGGAGCGCAGGGTCGAGATGATGAAGAGATATGATGCCACCTGTGACGAACTGGGCATCAGCCATCTGGTCCACCATACCGGTGATATGGACAGTTCGAATCATCTTTACCTGATTCGCATACCGGGGATAGACAGTGAGATCAGGAATCGCATCATCGAAAAGATGGCGGAGAAGGGCGTAGCTACCAATGTTCATTACAAGCCCCTGCCCATGATGACGGCATATGGCGGCGATTGCTCAGGGTACCCTAACGCATACGATTATTACCATAACCTGATCACGCTGCCGTTCCATACGCTGCTGAGCGATGAGGACGTAGACTATGTGTGCAAGACGCTGCGGGAAGTCGTGAAGGAGATAAAGGGATAAAATGCTGAGGAAATGGGAGGATCTCCCTGATTTCATGCGAATACCGGAGGTTCGCCCGTATTGGGAGGCACTGTATAAAAGAAGGGGACAGCTCCTGCTGAAGCGGGGCTTTGATTTCGTCATGGGCCTGATCCTTCTTGCCCTTCTTGCTATCCCGATGGCAGTTATCACAATCCTGATAAGATCGGATTCCGATGGACCTGTGTTTTTTCGTCAGGAAAGGGTCACGACATATGGGAAGCGTTTTCACATCCATAAGTTTCGTACCATGGTGACCAATGCCGACAAGATCGGCACCGCGGTAACTGTAGGGAACGATGCGAGGATCACTAAAATGGGCGGCAAGCTTCGTCGGTTGCGCCTGGATGAGCTTCCGCAAGTGATCGACGTTTTGCAGGGCAACATGTCCTTCGTGGGCACCCGACCGGAGGCGGTGAAATATGTGGAGCAGTACGAGCCTATATACTATGCTACCCTGCTGATGCCGGCAGGGATCACCAGCGAAGCGAGCATCCGATATAAAGACGAGGACAAACTGTTGAGCACAGCCAACGACGTAGATCGAGTGTATTTGGAGCAGGTACTCCCAGAAAAAATGGAGTTGAATTTGGAGAGCGTTCGACAGTTTCGTTTTTCAAGAGATTTTTTGACTATGATCAAGACGGTGGCGGCCGTGCTGAAAAAAGCATGATCGGAGGTGCAAGATGGCAAGCTTCAGCGTCCTGATGTCCGTATATATAAAAGAAAAGCCGGAATATATTAGAGCATGCTTCGACAGCCTTTTGCGACAGACCGTACAGGCGGATGAATGGGTGATCGTTGAAGATGGCCCTCTTACGGATGAATTGTATTCGGTATTGGATGAGTATCAGAAGGCATATCCAGGACTGATCAAGAGAGTGCCGCAGGAAAAGAATCAAGGGTTGGGAGCGGCACTTCGCTCTGGAATTCCAGAATGCAGGAATGAACTCATAGCAAGGATGGATACGGACGACATCGCCCGGGAAGACAGATTTGAAAAGCAACTGGCTGAGTTCGAGAAAGATCCGGAGCTGGATATCTGTGGAAGCCAGATAGATGAATTTGAAGACGATCCCTCCATCATTACGGCGCGCAGGATCGTACCGGTCAGCGATGCAGACATTAAACAGTATCAGAAGAGAAGAGATGCTTTTAACCACGTGACCGTCATGTATAAGAAAAGCGCGGTTCTAAAAGCGGGGAACTATCAACCGTGTCCCCTTATGGAAGACACGTATCTTTGGGCCAGGATGATTCAAAGCGGAGTGAAGTGTATCAATATCGACGAGCCGCTCGTATTCGCCAGGATCGGGAAGGATATGTTCGAACGCCGAGGCGGGTGGGGATATTTTAAGAAGTACAAGGAAGGCAGAAAAAAAGTGTTGCAGACGGGTTTTATCCGTTTCAGCGATTATCTGTACACCGTCGTGATCCAATTCTGTGTCGCGATGGCTCCAAGATTTCTTCGCGGCTGGGTATTTAAAGCTTTTTTGCATAAGAAGGCTTGATATCAGTGACCAGATCTCGTGAAGAAGGGGAAAACGGATATGGTGATTCTTCATGTTGCATCCATAAGAAATAATCCATTCAGCGGCGTGTGTGTCGTTGTGCCGCAGTATATTGCAGAGCAGGAAAAGCTGGGGCACACGGTGGGATTCATCAATGTGAATGGAGAACAGATCGACGGAATCGATTGCCAGTTGCCTATTCCGGGGAAGGTCAGCATTGCCCATCTGCCCACTCCATTCAACAAGCCCGATATCGTGGTGTTTCAGGAGTGCTATCGGAAGGAATATATTGTTATTGCCAGGCAGCTTAAAAAGCGCATAATTCCATATATCGTCATTCCCCACGGTGAATTAAGGGCGGAAGCTCAACAAAAGAAGCATGCAAAAAAGGTGCTGGCCAATCTGGCCTTTTTTAATCGTTTCACCAGAGATGCGGCCGCTATTCAATGCTTATCACAACGAGAGTATGAGAATACGCATTTTGGCAACAGGAAAATAGTCGCCACCAATGGTATAGACCTTCCGCCAGAGCAGAAGCAGGCGTTCAGCAGCCAGGGGGCCAGATTGGTGTATATCGGTCGTCTGGAAGCGCATGTCAAGGGATTGGATCTGCTCGTCGAGGCTGCAGCGGCCATTCATGCGATCTTAAAAGAGGCGCATGCCGTCATCGACATATATGGGCCCGATATTGAGGGGCGATTTGCTCACTTGCAGGCGTTAGTTGCCGATGCTGCTGTGGAGGATGTGGTCAAGCTTCATCATGAAATCGTTGGACGCGAGAAGATAGAAACGCTGCTGAAGGCGGATGCTTTCGTGCAAACGTCCCGTTTCGAGGGAATGCCGCTGGGCATCCTGGAGGCACTTAGCTATGGCGTCCCATGCATCGTCAGCGAAGGGACCACACTGGGCAAAAAGATTGAAAAAGCGGAAGCCGGGTGGAATGCTGGGAACACCGTTGCCTCGATCGCGTCGGCTGTGCAAAAGTGCCTGGAGGCGCGTCAGGAGTGGTCGACAAAGGGGGCCAATGCTCGGCAGTTCGTTCAGCAAACCTACGCCTGGGAAAACATCATGGAAGAAACCATTCGGCAGTACAAGGCGTTGCTAAAGCCATAAGCGGAACGTCGAAGTGTTGACAGACGGAAGCATAGAATGAGGAAAACCCTACGATAAGTATGATCGAACAGTGCTGTTTCCCCGCTGCGGCATTCGATGGTTGAGTGAACTAACGAGCATTTGGTATACAATCTATGAGTGAAAAGGTAAGTGTGGTCATCCCCGTATACAATACGGAAAACTATTTGACTGAATGTATCAAGTCGGTACGGGCTCAGACCTATCCAAACCTGGAGATACTCCTGATCAACGACGGATCGACGGATGAATCGCTGAACATCTGTAGATGGTATGCTTCGCAAGACGATAGGATACGTGTGATAGATCAGCCCAACAGCGGGGTGTCGATGGCAAGAAATGCAGGCATCGAAGCCAGCACGGGGGAGTATATCACATTCATCGATTCGGACGACATGGTGGCTCCGCAGTACTGCCAGCACTTGGTGGAGAAAATGGTTGCGGAAGTATCCATGGTCGTTCACGGGATAGCCAGGATGGGTCATGACGGTCGGAAAGAGCTGATCCAGTCCAGGTTGAAGGCGGGGATCTATCGGTATGAGGAGTTAGCTCGGATCGCCATTGATGATGGCACTTTGTCAGGCTTTACCTTTTATTCTGCATGCGCCATTCTGTTCCGCCGGTCTGTGATCCAGAAAAACAAGCTTCAATTCAACAGAGGCATCCGCTACAATGAGGACGGGCTTTTTTCAACGGAATACCTTTTGATGAGTCATGGGACGGTTGTTGCGGATCCAGCTGTGGGGGAGTATTATTATCGGACCAACCCTGATTCCGCCACGAAAAGAGTCGACTTGCTGGGGAAGGGTTATGCGTCGTCCATGCGGATGGTCGAGGACGAACTGCTCTCCTTCGATCTGCTGGCAAAGGAGGCTGGCATTCAAAGGCAGCTTCAATTGCGTAGGAACACCATCGCGCTGGATACAATGATATATCTTGCCCGCAAAGGACGGTTGTCCAGCAGGATGATCCGTTCGCTGTTGAAGGATGCCGGGTTTCATGAAGCGGTTCGATATCTCAACGTCCATGATATGAAGCCTTCGAAAAAAATAGTCTATTGGGCGCTGCGGGGAAGGCTTTATCCTATAGTAGCAGGGCTGCTGAATCAGAGATATAGAGAAAATTGAGGTCGGAGATATATGCAAAACCAGGCGGAAAGCCAGCAGATCATACTGGAAGAAAGCAAGGTTTACGCTAACAGCATTGGGGCCTTCACGATTGTCTTTTTAGCGGGGATTTACTTGTTTCCTGAACGCATCAAAATCTTCGCTGTTGTTTTTATTTTAGCCTTTGTTTTCGTCAGCTTTAGCGGGACACAGAAATTGCTATTCGATTGGCATATTGTGTTTTGGCTCGCCTTTCTGCTCATAGGTTTCATTACCTGTATAGCGTATAATCCATCCAGCATAGGTCACGCTATAGAATTCATAGTCTCTGCAGCTATCGGCTTGCTGGTCACCTTGAAGCATTTAGATGGGTCGACTCGAAAAAAGATTCTTATTGCGATCCTGATCGTTTGCGCTCTCGCATTCGTTGGATGTGTGTTGCAATTGATCGCTCCAGGGTTTTTGCTTTGGTGGAACCGGTTCGCTTTGGGTGAGGAACAATACAAGGGTTTTCTGGATTTCTTTTCCTATGGCGCTTTGACCGGCTTTTCGTATCAAACAGGGGTAACTGCTTTTTACCTGGCGATCCTGGAAGGCATGCTCCTGAGCAAATTGTTTTCCAACAATACAAAGAAACGAGACAAGCTGTGGCAGCTCCTCTTGTTTTTGATTTGTTATGCTTTCATCCTGCTTACCAGGAAAAGGGCGCAACTGCTTATCGTTCTGCTTGCGGCGGAGTTGATGCTGTGCATACATTACCGGAAACATCTTTTTAGAATCTTGGCGATATCTCTAATACTTATCAGCGGTGTCGTATTTTTGCTCTTTGTGACGCCGGTTGGGCAATCGATACTGCGGCGCACATTTGACAGCCAGGATGCTTCAACAGGAAGATTTAAGATTTACAGCCAGATGCTGACACATATCCAACAAAAACCGATCTTTGGGAATGGCTTCGGAAGTACGTTGGTATTCATCCGCAAGTTTACCAATGGCCACAACATCTTTTTACAAGTCGCATCGGAAACCGGCGTAACGGGTTTGCTCATCATCCTGATACTGTTTGCTTCTTATTTGGTGCAAGCCTTCAAAACCTTCAAATTGCAGATGGCAGCGAAACAGGATCTGACGGAGATCTCGATATGCATTTTTTTGCAAGTGAACTTTTTGATTTCCGGATTGATCGGGAATCCACTATATGACGTGTATCCCTTATTCATCTATTTGTTATCTGTGAGCGCTGTTGCAAGCATATACCGTGAAGTCGTACAGCAGAGGGGGCTGAGCCAAAATGTGCCAGACGCCTACTTTCGATCCAGATAATGGAAGAGAGAATGGAATGTATCGAGCAAATATTAGGATAGGTCTTCATGTCTACTGATAACAGCTTGAAAAAAAGTGCATTCAGTGGTGTGCTATGGAAATTCGGGGAACGATTTTTTGCTCAGTTCGTTTCCCTGATCGTTTCTATCGTTCTGGCGAGGATACTTGATCCGGAGGATTTCGTTCCGGTCGGCATCGCGATCATTTTCTTTACGTTTGCTAACGTATTCATTTCCAACGGATTCAATACGGCTTTGATACAAAAGAAAGACCCGGAAATACTGGACTATTCCTCGGTCTTTTGGTTCAGCCTGATCATTGCCGTTGGGATGTACGCATTGCTTTTCGTGCTATCTCCGTGGATCGCTCAGATTTACCACACACCTGTTTTATCCGACATGTTTCGGTTGATGGGGATCACTCTACTGATAAACGCTGTAAAATCTGTCCTCTGTGCTTATATTGCAAAAAACTTGCAGTTTAAAAAGTTCTTTCTGTCCACATCAGTGGGGACAGCGGTTTCAGCTGCGGTCGGGATCCTGATGGCTGTCAGGGGGTATGGGGCTTGGTCGCTAGTGGCCCAGCAAATGACGAACAGCATCATCGATACATTGATCCTGTTCCTTACGACACGGATGAAAATCTCCCTTTCCGTTTCTTTTGCCCGCCTTAAGAAACTGTTCGATTATGGATGGAAAGTGCTGGTGGCGTCCCTGATCAGCGCGGTATATGACGAAGCCAGTCCTCTTATCATCGGATTAAAGTTCACCACGGTGGACCTAACCTACTATACCAAGGGCAGAAGCTTTCCCAGCCTGATCAATTCAGCTTTCAACGATACGATCGCTGCGGTGCTGTTTCCGGTCATGAGCAAGGTTCAGGACGATAATGAACGGGTGTTGCAGGCGACGCGAAGATTCATGCAGGTTTCTTCGTTTTTCGTGTTTCCTACCATGGTTGGCTTTTTCTGTGTTTCGGACACGTTCGTGTCCGTGGTGTTGACGGATAAATGGCTCGGGGCTGCAGTATACATCCGGATTTTTTGTCTTTGCTATATGTTCAACATCATTCAAAATGGGAATTTGCAGACCATCAAAGCTATCGGCAGGAGCGATATCCTGCTGAAGTTGGAGGTAATCAAAAAGCTGTCGTATTTGATCATCCTGATCGCATTCGTGTTGCTGGCAAAATCGCCTATCTACATCGCTGTTTCATCTATTTTTTGCACGGTGATCGCAACGCTAGTCAATACGTATCCCACCAGAAAGCTGATCCAATACTCCTATAAGAAGCAGATCATGGATCTGCTTCCAAACCTGGCTTTCTCCATTATCATGGGGGCTGTGGTCATACTGGTCGCATTTTTGATCGAAAGCAAAATACTGTGCTTGCTGTGTCAGATAGCAACGGGCGTGGTGGTGTATACGCTTTGTCACGTGCTGTCAAAGAGCAGTCAATTCAGGTACGTAAAGGGATTGTTGGCGGAAATGCTGCATAGGTTTTGAGTCTTTCTTATGCGGTCGCAAGGAGCTGTTTTTGGGGGATGCCTTAGCAGCAGCATTTATGGAAAGGTAGTTTAAACGCATGAAACTGATTCGAAAGATAGTGTCATATGGCAAAGAGGTCCTGTTCAAATGGATCCTGTGTCCGGTTATGTCGCTTTTGCCCACGAAAGATGTGATCCTGATGGAAAGCGTTCCCAACCTGGCGGACAGTACCTATGCAGTATTCGAACAAATGCTAAAGCACCGGATCAACACTAAGTACAAATTCATATGGTGGCTGTACGAAGACAGCCAGTATTTGCCAAGGATTGAGAACGTTGAATATGTACGGGGTGGCTACAACACCCTGAAACTAAGGTATTATGAATGCAGGGCTAAATGCATCATTTCAAACAATCGGTTTTTGTTGGCTCACAACAACCGGCAGAAATCCTATTATATCGTTCACGGCTCACCTTTGAAATCCGTTGTCGGATACTACAGTTTGCCCAAGGGGATTCATTATTTATTGACCGGTTCAGAGGAAATGGGAAAAATATCCGTTAGCGAGCTGCATGCATATCATGCGCAGGAGGTTCATCTGGGCTTGCCGAGGAATGATGCGTTTCATCGCCCGCCACGGGAGATCCATGACATGTTTGACATAGATTTTGATAAGATGATCGTTTGGTATCCCACCTACCGCCAACATAGGACCGGACATTCCACAGCGGCGGTCCATGCATTCCCTATCCTTCACGACACGAAGGAGGCGGAGAAGCTAAATGCCTTTGCTCAGGCAAACAGAATGCTGATTGTCATTAAGCCCCATCCGGCACAAGATCTGTCATTCATTAAGATGCAGTCCCTATCTCATATCCGCATGATCAGCGACCAGTTCTTTGCAGAGCATCAAATCACATCGTATGAATTCGTAAATGCATCGGCGGCACTCATTACGGATTATTCCTCGATTTACTATGATTACCTGCTCAGAGATCATCCCATCGCCCTGACCTGGGAGGACATTGAAGAGTATCGACAGGACCCTGGTTTTTCTGTGGATATAGAAGAATACTGTAAAGGCGCTTACAAGGTGTACACGACAGATCAGCTTATCGCATTTTTGAAGGATGTGGCGAACGGCGTTGACAGCCTTGCGGAGCTTCGGAACGAAGCGTGCCATATTGCGAATTATTCCAACGACGGTAAAAATGCAGAACGGGTAACAGATTTTATCCTGAAAACGTCTGGTGTGTCTGTGTGAGCATGATACATATAAAAGAAATGGGATGCCTTGCTTTGTAGAGCGGCAGAAAAGGTGGCATTTTTGAACGAATTACAGTCAAAGCTTTTGGAAGCTTTCTCCTATTTGCATGACGTATGTGTGGCCAATGGGTTGCGATACTATGCCTGCGGCGGTACTCTACTGGGTGCCGTGCGCCATCATGGCTTTATTCCATGGGATGACGATATCGACGTATGGATGCCCAGACCAGATTACGAAAAGCTCAAGGTAATCATGCGAGAGAAGGAGGCAGGGGGACGATATGTCTTTGAAGCCCCCGGTGCTAACGACGGGCATCATTATTATGCTATGGGGAAGCTTTATGATACTACCACTACTCTGGTGGAAAAGCAGAAGCATCGTATCAGGAAAGGCGTATTTATCGACATATTCCCCCTGGACGGTCTGGGGAACTCCACTGAGGAGAGAGACAAAAGATACAAGAAAATGCATTTGAGGAACATGATGATAGCCAGCAGGATATCCGTGCCCCGAAAGGAGAGGAGCACATTCAAGAATATGGCTATCCGTGTTTCCTCTCTGTTGCCCGAAAGCGTGCTCGACACCCGAAAGGTCATCGAGAGATTTGACCTGGAATGCAAAAAAATACCTTATGAGAACAGCAGGTATGTGGGGGCGCTCATGGGTTCGTTGGGGATGCAAGATGTGATCGAAAAGGAGATACTGCAATCCACCCGGCTATACGATTTTGAAACGATCCAGATTTACGGGACGACGGAGTACGATCGATTGCTGACGTATATATATAATGATTGGAGGAAGCTGCCGCCAGTGGAGAAGCGCGTTACACTCCATGATTTCGAAGAATTGGATCTGCATCATGGGTATTTGGATGGAGAAGGGAAGAACGCATGAACGTATATGTTCGCAAGGATTGCTTAGCAGCAGTAAGTCCCAAGGATCTTGCGGCAGCGGAAAAGTTGATGCGGGAGCGGGAATGGCACATGCGCTTTGAAGCGCATATGGAGGATACCGTTCAAGAATTGTTCGCCAAGCTGCGAAAAATGGATCGTCCGGGTACGGAGCGCTGGGAAGAACTGGTCGATCAGGATATCGAGCGGTTGTTTGACAAATGGGAGATTTACGAGTTCACTGTAAACCCGGACGCCTACACGGGGCTCGTGCTTGAATGCAAATCTAAAAGATATGGCGATGTGATACTAAAGATATACCCGCCGTTCTTTGCGCGCAGGTTCATCAAGGAAACATTCGTGCTTTCCAACCTGGCCTCCTATCCCCAGGCGCCGCTGCTGGATACAGACCGCAGACGCAATGCCATGCTGCTTAGGCGCATTTTTCCCGGCGATTATATCGTGTATGAGGAAGACCGTGAAGGGATCGAAAGGATGTTCCGAGAAATGTGGGCACATCGGACTCCAGTATCCGCTGTACGTCCGATCCCCAAGGAGATCAAGGGGGTGATGGATCTGACCCTGGATGAGTATGCCATCGCTTCCACATATGAGTATCATCCAGAACTGGTAAAAGAATTGGTGGATCAGGCAAAGCGGATTTACGATCGATTTTTCCTGGACGAGGAAAGATATCTGCTTCATGGAGACGCCTACTATAAAAATGCGCTTCGCTCCAACGATGGGATCAAGGTCATCGATCCGGTAGGCTATACGGATGCTTTTATTTTCGAATATATGCCTTTTTTGACATATGAGCTTGTGATGCATACCAAACCTGAGGAGTATCAGGTGCAATATGGAAAATTGTTGGATTTCTTTAAGCGTTTTACGGATACTCGCAGGTTCAATGAAGCGGTTTTCGTGTTCCTGGTCAAACAGATGGTTCCTTCGATCTACGAGGCGAATGATGAGTTCAGGCGGGCTAATCGATACTTGCATTTGATCCAAGCGCTGTTTTTTGATGAGAATGGAAAATTTACCTTGAGCACAAAACGCGAAAGGGAAGCAACGGATACGGCCTCTTTGTAACATAGCAGAAAGAAAGCGCATGAAACAATCGGACAGGAACGTCATCATGATCACGGCTGGCGGCGTTGGTCGGCGTTTTGGCGCCTCCACCCCCAAACAATATCTGCTGCTGAACGGAAGGCCGGTCATCGAATACGTGATCGACGCATGTAAAAGCAGCACGAGAGCCGATGCTGTTCTGGTCGTTTCAGACCCAGCCTATCACGAGGAGCTGGTCCGGACCTATGGCGTGGATGTGGCGCCGAACGGACCCGAATTGAACATCACGAAGAGGAACGGGATCGATTACATCAAAGCGCACAGTTCCTGCGAGAAACTGGTGGTGGTGGAGGCTGTTAGACCCACGCTGGATCCGTCCATTGTGGATAGGGTGTTCGATCGGCTTGAAGAGTATGATGCCGTGGCATGTGCTCGAAGGATCACGGATAGTCTGGGTCGTTATGGAGAATGGGTTGTAAACCGTGCGGAGTATTATACGCTGAATCCTCCGGAAGGATTTCGGTTTCCCTTGTTGGACGAGCACTTCAGACCCAATTCTCCCTATACGGAATCCATTCAGCAGCTTCCCGATTCTATCAAGGTTTATTTGGACTTTGATGTACCTTATTTTGAAAAGATTACCTATCCGGAGGATCTCGTCAAGGCAGAAGCTATCCTGCAGTGGAAAGAGAAAAGTATGGGCATGAATGCCGCACAACGCTGATCGCCGTCTTGCTGGAACGACAAGAGCTTTCAGAAAGAATAGGATCGCTAATCGAGAATCAATCAGTCCATGACATATAGTTAAGGAGGAAACATGATAACAGCAATTATTATCGCCGGCGGCTCTGGTACAAGAATGGGACAGGATATCCCCAAACAATTTATCAGCGTGTATGATAAACCGGTGCTTATCTATACGCTGGAAGGCTTTCAGAAGCATCCACAGATCGATGCTATAGAGGTCGTGTGCATCGAAGGGTGGCATGACGTCGTTTGGGCCTATGCCAAACAGTTTGGCATAACGAAGCTGAAGTGGATCGTATCTGGCGGGAAAACCGGGCAGGAATCCATTCGAAATGGAGTCTATAATCTTGAAGGCAAGCTCGCTGAAGACGACATCGTGATCATTCACGATGGCATACGGCCGCTTGTAGATGAAACCGTGCTGACAGATGTGATTATTAAGGCAAGACAGTATGGCAATGCGGTAACGTCGTTGCCGTACAATGAGCAAATATTTATTGTGGATGATGAAATCAGCACCACCAGGTTTATTCCCCGAGAGACGCTGCGCCGCGTATCCACGCCACAGGCATATCGCTTTGATTTGCTGGATTCCAAATACCATGAGGCATATGAAAAGGAGATAGGCATCTACGGATCTCACTATACAAACACTATGATGGTGGAGCTAGGTGTGAGATTGTTTTTCGCTGCAGGATCGGATAAAAACATCAAGCTCACGACGAAAGACGATCTTGAAATGTTCAAAGCTTATCTCAAATCAGACAAAGACAATTGGCTGAAATAAAAAGGGGCATGTGATGAACTTATATGATAACCGCCTGTATATGGAGGACGTCCGCTGCGTAGCGGCGCTTTCGCTCCCGTGGGATAAGCTTCGGGACAAAAGCCTGTTATTGTCTGGAGCAACAGGGCTTATCGGCAGTTTTTTGGTCGACGTGATCCTGGAGAAGAATGCGACAGACGATCTAAACTGTACCGTATATGCATTGAGCCGCAACGTAGAAAAAGCAAAGGTGCGTTTCATCAAGTATATGCAGGATGAGCGCCTTGTTTTTGTGCCCTATGACGTGCGGTTTCCGTTTGTGCGCGACGATATTGGGATGGTGGAGTATGTTCTCCATCTTGCCTCCAATACTCACCCACTGCAGTACTCTACGGATCCGATCGGTACGATCACGACGAACATCGTTGGCGTTCAGAACATGCTGGATTTTTCCGTAGAGCATCATGCTGCGCGATTCGCTTTTGCCTCCTCCAACGAAATCTATGGGGAAAATAGAGGGGATGTAGAATTCTTTGAAGAAAATTACTGCGGATATATCGATTCGAATACGATGAGAGCAGGATATCCAGAAAGCAAGCGATGTGGGGAAGCGCTTTGCCAAGCGTATAAAACACAAAAGGGATTAGATGTGGTCATCCCGAGGCTTACCCGCTCATATGGACCGACCATGCTTCAGTCGGATACCAAGGCGATCAGTCAGTTCATAAAAAAAGGAATAGCTGGAGAGGATATTGTTTTAAAATCCTTAGGCATGCAGAATTATAGCTATCAATATATGGCCGATTCTGTTTCAGGAGTGCTGACGATCCTCCTGTGTGGAAAAAATGGTGAGGCATACAATATCGCAGAGGAGCATAGCGATATACTGCTGAAGGATTTAGCGGCGATGATAGCCAAGATAAACGGGAAACGCGTCGTATTTGAAATTCCAGATGCGGTCGAAGCGGCAGGATACAGCACAGCGACGAAGGCAAGATTGGCGGGGCATAAACTGCAAAAGCTTGGATGGTATCCAAGATATGATATCGAATCCGGGATAAAAAGGACGATAAGGATCCTTAAAGAATTGCAGGGCGGAGAATAAACTGACTGTTCAGGAGGTATCGTAAAGCAGGATCGACATTTGGTTGATCGCGCTGTATAGATCCATATTCGAAAAAAGAGCGTGCCGATCCATTCAAAAGATGCCGGCACGCTCTTCTTTATGCCAATACGATCCCGATGATCTCCTTGTTGAGAGCTTTGGCCCGCAGGACTTGTGCATCTACAAGATCCAGGCGAGATTTGCCCCGCTCCTCTACGAGCACGATCCCATCATACTCAGCCAGCTTCTTGACGGCCTCCGCATTGTCGATGATATTTCCGACGAATTGGACCTGGTCATCCGTGTAAGCGGCCAGCTTTTGGGCAATGGCGCTGGTGCTTGTTGAGACGATGCAAACCGAGCGCTTGCCGATGCGAGAGAGGAGACTTTGAGCCGTAGCCTGTGCGGTGGCTTCAAAGTTGCCCGTCGGCTCACCCTCCAGCTTGCGGATGGTCTTGTCGAACCATCCTTTCTTGGTGCGGGGCAGGACGCCGATCAGCGGGAAGGCATAGCGATCCTTGACCACGTTTTGATTTTGAATACTGCCGCCGAACAAGCCTTTAATCAGCGCGAAGCAGCACCCCAACACAATGCCGATCAGACCGCCAAAGATACCGTATTTGATGGCACGCTTCGCCATATTCCGCAGGCTGGGCCTGTTCTTCGCATAGTTAATCTTTGCGTTGCTCAATGCCCTCTGGGCGGCGTTCAACGCTGTTGAAGCATCGGCAACGGCTTGCTCATCCGAAGTGTCGTCCTGGACGGTTTGGAACGAGGCGTTGGCATCCAGCAGGTTTTGTTCTGCAATAATCAAGCTGGCTTCATTGGTTTCGTGGCTGATTTGCATTTCCAAATCTGCTTCATAGCCAGAAGAGGTGGAGAACACGATGGTTTGATGCTTGGGCAAGCGCTCCTCCGCTTGTGCCGTCATCGCTTGGTATAGGAACTCTGCCGCTTGCGTTGCTTTCTGCAGGTCATCGTAGTAAACACAGATTTCGACGACACGATGATCCTCATCGCTGGTAACAGAAATAAGCTCTTCGATATACGGTGTCGAAGCTTCCATGCCCATGATCGTCTTAACGTGATTCATGGTGTCCTGATCGAAAGGACACATCTTGGTGTAGGCAACGACGATCTCTACGCGAGGATCTTCCAATGGGCCATTCGTGCTGGAAGAGACAACCTGATCGGATTCAACAATAAAGCAGAGGCGAGCCGCGCCATGATGAAAAGGGTTCATCCGGTAGTATACGCTGTTTTGCATGTACTCCTGCAACTGAGAAACCGTGCGTTCGGCACGCTCCACCTTCTGTAAGGCGCCGGGAATCTTCACATCAGTGCGGAAGGACAGGGCGCGCTGCATCTTGGAAAGATTGTTCTCAGCAACTTCAACCTTCTTTTCAGCGGTTTCGACGTCTTTCTGCGTTACTCGCGGCTGTGTTTTAGCGACGGAATAGGCACCATAGATGCCACCCAGGAAACCGAGGATCAGAACCAGGCAAAGGATCGCTTTGCTTTTTCTCAGTATCATAGCAAGTGCGTCGGGAAGGCGCACGACTACCTCTCGATTATTCATCCAATACCCCCTATTCTAAAAGAGCTAAGGAAAGTGCTGTTTATTCCTTCCCGAACAATGTCTGCTGGAGCAGGATCTTGGTCTTCTCGATCTCTGGAAGGATGGAGTACGCGCCGTCGTACATCATCTCACTGTAGGAATCATCAAAGGGGAGTCGGACCGTGGCGACCACCAGATCGTTGGAAACAGCGATCTCATATCCAATGCCAGCAAGGAAATCGAAATCAAGATTCGTGCGGATGCAGTCAAAAATCAAGGAGAAGAGCGGGAACAGGTAATCCCGGTCAAAGTTGTCCGTGAGATACCAGAACGTGTCGTTGATGAGGGCCAACTGCTTCTCTGCACGGCCAATGTCCCCTTTGTCGTCAGAGACACGGTCCGATAGATAGCAGATGGCCTGGCTGCCGCTCAGCCGATGGCTGCCGGCGGACAGATCCGAGCCGGTCTTCTCGTTGATATAAGCTGCTTCTGCTTCGGTCAAAGTGGCAGGGACGCCCTTCACGGTATCCGCCAGCTGAGACAACTCCTCTGTGCCGGTGTAGACGTAGTTCTGAATGCCCAGCTCGAAGCAATCGTTGAGCGTATTGATCAGCATGCCGATGCCGCCGGTGGCATAGATGGAACCTAAACGCTTCCATCCATACTCATGAGTGGGCAGGAGCATATCTCGAGGCAGAGCGACGACGGAGAGCTTTTGCTGCAGCTGGTTGTACGATACCAGGAAGATCATGTCCGTCTGCCGGGGCTCCGAATCGATCTTCCCCTGCTGGACCACCACCGCCATAGTAACGGTATACTTGTCGATCTTGGCCTGTTCGTAGATAGGCACTTCCTGTATCTCGCCGGTCTCATAGTAGTCGATATCGGTCCGAAGGGCTTCGGCGAAAAGCTCAGCGGAAGGCGTCGCCAGCGCGGCGGCAGAGTCCCGGTCAGGCTTCTCCACGGTCGGTATCAGGTTCTGGCGGAGGTTGCTCCACAGGCGGGCGCCATAGATGACAGCGGCCAGCACCAGTACCAGGACGATGGCCAGGATGATCAAAGCGATCTTCAGACCGCGCTTTTTCTTAGGGATTGCTTGGGTTTCCATAGGGCTCCTTCTTGGTTGTTATTAGGGGACGATCCGTCGGGACGTCGCTTCGATCCATGCGGCGCTCTTGTCAGTTGGCGCCCTTATCCATCATGAAGTACTTTTCGGCAGGGATATCCGCCAGGTCCGGTGCATTGCCGTCGGCGTCATATTCTCCGAACAGCACCATGTCCAAAAGCTTCCGCCCGCCTTCAGCTCGGCCGGTGCCCATGTTGGAGGGAGAGCTGATGATCTGGCCCATGAAGACCATCACGGCGCTGGTGCCGCCGTCCAGGTTCATGGCCTCCTGACAACCCAGGGAAAGCATGAGCTCCGCTTCCTCTTCTTCCGTCATGCCAATGGCTTTTTTGGTCCGACCGTCCACCGTCACCACCACGTAGTGGCCCGGCTCATAGTATCCCAATATGATGCGGGGATGACGGATCATGGTGTTGGAGCGCAAGGTGATCGTTCCATTCTGTACCAGCACCGGCCCGAACTGCCAGATATGGCGGATCCCTTTCTTCATCTCTTTGGTGAGATTGAACCCATCTTTTCGTACGTTGAAGGCTTCCATGGTCCCGTCTTCATACAGCACCATGGCGCCGTATGAGGAATCCACGGTCTTGCGCACCAGTTCTCCGTTGTGGAATAGGACGCCGTTGTTGTAGGACCCATTGACGCCCAGCACGGCATGCTCCCGCGTCGCAAAGTCCTCCGCATCCTCTATGCCATGGTTGTATGCACCGTTGCCGAAGCCGGTGCGGAAGGCGCTGATGTTCCGGATCCAGATATCCGCCACGTAGTAGACCTGGTGCAGATCTTCGTCCTCGATCTTGTCGATGGCGATGCGCAGCTCCTCAGACTGATAGCTGTATTCCGCATCTGCCCCGGTATCATAGGTGGGAAATTTTGTGGTCACATCCCCTGGGATCGGCTCGCGGGTCGGCTCCGGCGTGGGCGTGGGGGAGGGTGTAGGCGTGGGCGTGGGCGCGGGGGTGCGCTCAGGGGCATGGGAGGGCTCTGCCAACACGAACGATTGAGTCGTGGGCTCCGCGGTAGGGGCTGGCGTCTGGACGAGGGCTTCGGTATGCTCGATCGGCTGTGTCGCCGTAGCTGCTTGGTTGGCTTCTTTTTCACCGCAAGCTGCAGCGCTGAAGATGAACAGCAGGCAAAGCAGCAGGCTTAGGGACCGTTTTAGTGCTCTCATGGATACCTCCGAATTCATTATTGTACAGCCATGGAAGGGGCTCGTGATCAGCATCCTTTATCGGCGGAAGCTGATCGGCAATGATGAGACCTTCCGTGATGAAAACCGTACTATTCCTATTTTCATGTATTATAGTCAATTCTTCGTCTGTAGTCAAGGAAGGGGGAGAAAAAGAAAGAAATGCATCGTAGATGCCGAGTATCCAAGGAGAGCGGTACAAATGTTATGATTACAAATATTTCTTATTCTGTATATTTATTTTGTATGGCGCCCTTGTGTTGACTTATCGTACGATTCTATGTAAGATGTTATAAATTCTATATCTATGTCCCTGTGGGCAGAAGGTATGTGTATGCCGCAGCAGAGAAGTTTTTCGGAAAGGAAGAAGCAACATTGGAAACAGCAAAGCGTACCTATGATGATACCGAGATCGACCTGATGGAGATCCTTCAGGTGATCCTCAGCAAATGGATCCCCATCGTGGCCATCGGCCTGCTGGCGGCCATTCTGGCAGGGGTAGGAACGGCATTCTTTATCACCAAGAAGTATACGGCCACGGCTTCCATGTACGTGTATACCAACCCCAAAGGAACGGAGTCCGGCACCATCACCAGCGCGGATTTGGCCGCGGCGGACAACCTGATCAAGACCTATCAGGCCATCGTCAAGAGCAATGCGGCTCTGGAGGTGGTTTCGGCACGGCTCAATCAGGAGCATCCGGAATATGTGGATTTCAATGTCACCCCCACCAGGCTTAAAAACATGACCTCGGTGAACGTGCCTACGGGCACCAAGCTGCTGGAGATCAAGGTGGTGACCGTCAACCCCCAGCTGTCCGCTGACATCGCCAACACCTTTGCCCAATACGTGCCCGATGAGATCATCCGCATCACCAAGGCCGGCGGCGTGGAGATCGTGGACTACGCCACTGCGCCTAAGACCCATTCCAGCCCCAGCCTGACCAAGAACGTGGCCATCGGCTTGCTGGCGGGCTTGGTGGCTTCCGCGGCCTTCTTCGTGCTCAGGGCCCTGTTGGACACCACCATCTATTCCGCAGAGGAGATCGCCAAGGTGACCAGCTGTCCCGTCATCGGAAACATCCCCCATGTGGAGGTGGCC
>Ga0247611_10003834_pt1 | contig 21706 bp, 17 predicted proteins | sample 177DNAGHGhighgp2_FD_192422 | JGI IMG/M metagenome (GOLD analysis project Ga0247611, IMG submission 192422) | Sheep rumen microbial communities from Palmerston North, Manawatu-Wanganui, New Zealand - 1770 DNA GHGhigh gp2 | ecosystem: Host-associated > Mammals > Digestive system > Stomach > Rumen... | reverse complement strand
CGGGGCTTTGCTTTTCTCTCCGCTTCCGCGAGGTTCAACTTTTGTTAAATTTTGGTACAAAGGTTGCATTATTTCATCAGTTTTTCGTATATTTGCAGATAAATCGTATGGGTTATCAATGACGAAAATGAACTGATATGAACAAAGTAAGAATCACAGCCATTCGCCAGATGGTTTATAAGGACTTGATGGCGAAATACGAGAATCCGATTGAACATTCCTGTGATGTCAGGGAGGGCCAGCAATGGATTTCCATCGACGGTCAGCAGCCGGAAGGGATGTGCCCGTCGGCATGGACTTCTATGCGTGAGTTCGTGGAGTCACTGGCCCGAGGCGAGGGCAACTTCTACGACGGATGGATGAGGGATCCGATGAGTGCAATGATCAGTTGCAACGACGGTTTCCGTCCATTCAGTTTCTATATTGAAGTGGTTAAATAGACACACAAATAATGATGAGCTTATGAAAAGACTTTTGTTGACAGTCGTGATGGCTATAGGAATATTAGCTGCAGGGGCACAGTATGACATTATTCCGATGCCCCAGCGCATCAGTTTGGATGCGAAGGGGACGGTGCTGAACATCGACGGTCAGCCGCAGGTGACGGAGCGATTGAACAAGGACATCGCGTCGCCAGAGGGTTGGCGTATGACGGTCGGCAAGCGTGGCATCGTGCTGGAAGGACGCACGGAGGCGGGGCTGTTCTACGGTCGTCAGGCTTTGCGTCAGGTGTTGGCGACGAATCCCACTTCGTTGCCGTATGCCGTCGTCGAGAGTGCGCCGCGCTTTACCTACAGGGCTATGCACTTGGATGTGTCGCGCCACTTTTTCGGCAAGGATATGGTGAAGCAGTATCTGGACATGATGGCGCTGCACGCTATGAATACGCTGCATTTCCATCTGACCGACGACCAGGGCTGGCGCATAGAGATGAAGCGTTGGCCGAAGCTGACAACGGTGGGATCGGTGCGCAACCGGACGGTCATAGGCCGTAATGCCGGCATCTACGAATACACCCCTCACGGTGGCTATTTCACGCAGGACGACATCCGCGAGATTGTGGCTTACGCCCAAGAGCGCCATATCACCATCATTCCCGAGATCGATATGCCCGGCCACATGTTGGCGGCCTTGGCGGCATATCCTGAGCTGGGTTGTACGGGCGGCCCCTACGAGGTATGTCCCGACTGGGGCGTGTTCGACGACATTCTCTGTGCGGGCAACGACAAGGTCTATCGTTTTCTGGAAGACGTCATCGACGAACTGACAGAACTCTTCCCTGCACCCTATATCCATCTGGGTGGCGACGAGGCTCCCCGTGTGCGGTGGCAGCAGTGCAACCGCTGTCAGCAACGGATGCGTGAGCAGGGCCTGAAGACCGAGGCGCAGTTGCAGGGCTATATGGTGCGCAGGATGGAACAGTATCTGACGAAGAAAGGGCGCCGGCTGATTGGTTGGGACGAGATAGCCGAGTGCGACATCGACACTAGTGCCGTTATCATGAGCTGGCGCGGCCACGAGGGAGGTTTCGAGGCTGCCGCCAAAGGTCATGACGTCATCATGGCCCCTACGGGGTCGATGTATTTCGACTACTACCAGTTGCCCGAGGACCTGTGGGAGAAGCCGTTCCTCATCGGTGGCTACGTGTCGCTGAGCAAGGTCTATGCCTTCGACCCCGCGCCCGATTCTCTGTCAGCCGATGTGCGCCGTCATATCATCGGTACACAGGCGAATGTGTGGACCGAATACATTCCTTATAAAGAACTGTTGGAGTATCAGGTGTTGCCCCGTATGGCGGCACTCTGCGAGGTGCAGTGGACCGAACCCGAGCGGAAGGACTACGACGGCTTTTTGCGCCGTCTGCCCCGACTGCTGAGCATCTATGATGCGCAGGGCTGGAAATACTGTAGAAAACGTGACAACGGGGAGCCATTGACCATTGAACATTGAACGTTATGAAGAAACGACTGCTCTCCCTTGACGTGCTGCGCGGCATCACCGTTGCCGGCATGATACTGGTCAACAACGGCTTTGAAGAAGGCTTTGCCGCCTTGCAACATTCCGCATGGAACGGACTGACGCCATGCGACCTGGTATTTCCCTCGTTCCTCTTCATCGTGGGCATTTCCACGTGGCTATCGCTGTCGAAGGTGCAGTTTCAGCCTACACCTGCGGTACTGAGGAAAGTTGTCAGGCGTACGGTGCTGATCTTCGCCATCGGACTGTTCATCAACTGGTTTGCGCTGGCGATGGACGGACGACCGCTGGATTTCGCCCATCTGCGCTATTGGGCTGTGCTGCAACGCATTGCCGTATGCTATCTGCTGACGTCGCTCTTTGCGTTGTACGTTGACCACCGCCATACACTGAAAGTCATTGTGGGGCTGTTGGTGGCTTACGCCGTCATGCTGCTGGCATTCGACGGATATAGCACCGATGCCACCCGCAACATAGCCGGTCGCATAGACCTGTGGTTGTTTGGTGCCGACCACCTGTATCGCCATTCACCCATCGACCCCGAGGGATTGCTGGGTACGATGGGCGCCACGGCCCACATGCTGACGGGATTCCTCTGTATGAGTTTCATCTCACAAACGGACGATATCCGCCGTAAGGTTTACAGACTGCTGATGGCCGGGGGCTTCATGATGCTTTTGGGCTTCCTGCTGCACCATTGCGGACTGCCCATCAACAAAACCGTATGGTCGCCCAGCTTCGTGATGGCCACCTGCGGCATTTGTTCCACCGGACTGGCGCTGCTGATATATCTGATTGACATCCGCAGGGAAGGCTGTAAGACGTGGTGGATGACCGTATTCCTCATCTTTGGCGTCAACCCGCTGTTCCTCTATGTATTCAGCGAGTGTCTGGCCGTCGTGGGTTGGAGTACGGGCATCAACGAAGGTCTGTATGCGGCGATGCGTGCCGCCATCGCGGTGCCCAGTCTGGCGTCGCTGTGTTATGCGTTGACGTTTGTAACGATAGTAGGGCTCGTCGGATGGCTGCTCTACTGGCGCAAGATATACATCAAGATTTAATATAATCTTCTTCTCAGTGTCTATTTTTTCAATATAGCCGTCCAACCTCCACCACTGCTAAGATGGATATTCAGGCGGTCGGTGGCGGTAACGGTCTGGAGGTGGTGCTGATAGTCGGTAGCATCCTTCAAGGCATTGACGCCGTCGGCAAAAATGTCGGCATGATACTGGCCTGCGGGCAGGAAGCTGAGGTTGAGAGTCAGGTCGCGTGGTGTCCAGTCGGTGAGAGCAGCCAGATACCACGTAGTACCTTTACGACGGGCTATGACGGTATATTCTCCCAGTTTGCCATCGAGGGCAATGGTCTCGTCAAACGTGGTGGGCACTTGTGCGATGAAGTCGGTACATTCCTGATTCCGAATGTATTGCGTAGGACTGTCGGCCAGCATCTGCAGTGGAGCCTCGAAAGTGGTGTACATAGCCATCTGGTGGACACGTGTACCCTGACTCATGGGATGGTCGTTATTACCGAAGAAACAGTCTTTCATGGCATTGGTCATAGCACCAGGCGTATAGTCCATGGGGCCAGCGAGCATACGCAAATAGGGCGCTGTGACGTCGTAGCGGGGCTGATTGTGCAATGGTCCGTCACCGGCACGGGGTTCCCACTTGGAATTCTCCAGACCTTTCACGCCTTCGAAGTTAAAGATGTTAGGATAGGCACGCTGGATGCCGAAAGGTTTCAGACCGTGATAGTCGAGATAGAGATGATGACGGGCGGCACAGGCGGCTATCTCGTAAGCTGAGGTGATGACCTGCTGGTCGTCGCGGTCGAAGAAGTCGACCTTGAATCCCTTGATACCCATTGCGGCATAGTGTTTCATGACGGCATCCGTAACGGCAGTGCCACCAGTAGGATTGTTGCCTATCAGATTGCGCCAACTGCTCCACAGGATGATGCCCACACCTTTTTGCTGGCCATGGGCTATCAGTCGTGCGAGGTCGATATCGGGGCTGAGTCGGTCCATCAGCGACTCCTTGCCACTCCAGCCCTCGTCGATGATGATATATTCTATATGGTTACGGGCAGCAAAGTCTATATAATATAAATAGGTGTCGGTGTTCATTCCCGACGGGAAATTGACGCCTGTGATGTTGGTGTTGTTCCACCAGTCCCACGCCACCTTGCCGGGACGAATCCACGACGTGTCGCTGATGCGACACTCGGGAGCCAGCCGTTGTGCCATATCGCAGTTCAGGATGTCAGCGTCCCTTTCGGTAATGACGATGGCGCGCCAGGGCAGCGACTGCTTGCCGTCCAGACAGGCAATGTAGTCCGCACGTCTGGTAGGAACGAGGTTCAGACGGTCGAAGCCACCGACCTCCTGTTCCAACGGATAGGGCGCAAATTCCCCCTTCAGCACATGTCCCTTACCTCTCACCTCTGACCTCTCACCTCTGAGAAACATGCCCGGATAGTTCTCTACGCCAGCATCCATCACGATGACTTTCATGCCATCAGGCAAGCAGACAGCCAACGGAGTGATAGCCAGCGAGTCAGGAAACATCTGCGACAAGGGCTGTTCGTCGTAATACGACTCAAAGCTGTAGCAGTAGCGCTCGCCACCACGATTGTCGTTGACGTAAGGCACAAAAGCCTGATAGTCATCAGCAAAACGATACTCTGCCGTCTCGCTGCTTACCACCAGCGGCTTTGTGTTAGAACTAATGAGGCGGTAGGCGGCACCGTCGTCGTAGGCACGCACCTCTATCTGCACCTTCTGGTTGCTGTACATCAGCAGTTGGCCATAGTTGTCAACGACCTTCTCCTTTTTATAAAAAGGTGTGGCAAAACTGTTGGTAATCTGACGCTTGGCCACTTTGCCTATCTTGCCTATTCCCAACGTCTTGCCACCCTGCTGCATCTGGATGTCAATAGTTGAAGGCAACAATACCACCGTGCCGTTATAACTGACCGACCAGGTAACCGTCTCGTCGGTATTGACGGTGACCGTCAACTTGCCATTCGGGGAACTCACTTCATAATGTGCTGCCTGCGCCATCAGAGTTGTCAGACTCATGACTGCTAGCACCATGTTGCGTAAAAGATTATGATTCATTGTCTAAGATAGGCGTGCCAAATGGCACGCCCTTGTTGTTATTAGGAGATATTTACATGTCCTCGTAAGTGTCGAGGTAGGTGACGTGGGTGACGAGGTATTCGTCGACGCCGTGCTTGCCGTCGGCACCGCCGATACCGCTCTTCTTCACACCGGCATGGAAGCCCTGGATGGCCTCGAAGTGCTCGCGGTTGATGTAGGTCTCGCCGAACTCCAGTTCGCGGCAAGCCTTCACGGCGACGTTCAGGTCCTTGGTGAAGATGCTGGAAGCCAGGCCGTACTCGCAGTCGTTGGCGTACTTGATGGCCTCGTCGATATCAGAGAACTCGATCAGCGGAATGACGGGGCCGAAGGTCTCCTCATGGATGATGTCCATATCTTGCGTGCAGTTGTCGAGCACGGTGGCGGCATAGAAGTAGCCCTTCGTGCCGACGCGGTGACCGCCGCAGAGCAGCTTGGCACCCTGCTTGATGGCGCGCTCCACCTTCTCAGTGACGCTCTCCAGGGCGCGGGCCTCTACCAACGGACCCATGTCGACGCTCTCGTCGGCGCAGACATCGCCCACCTTTACCTTCGACATCTTGTCGACCAAAATCTTCGTGAAAGCTTCCTTCACCTCCTTCTGCACATAGACGCGCTCGGCGTTGTTGCAGATCTGGCCGTTGTTGCCGATACGGCTGTCGACAATCCACTGAGCAGCACGCTCCAGGTCGGCATCCTTCATGACGATGGCAGGAGCCTTACCGCCGAGTTCGAGGCTGACCTTCGTGATGTTCTTCGAGGCGGCGGCCATGATGCTCTCGCCTGCCCCTACGGAACCCGTGACGCTGACGATGTCAATCTTGGGAGAACCGGCCATCTCGTTGCCAATGACAGAGCCCTTACCCGTGACGATATTGATGACACCAGCGGGCAGCCCCGTCTCGGCCACCACCTTAGCAAACTCAGTACAGTTCTCCGGCGTGAGCTGTGAGGGCTTGATGACGATGGTACAACCGGCAATCAGGGCAGCACCGGCCTTACGGGCAATGAGGAAGAACGGGAAATTCCAAGGCAGGATACCTGCTACAACGCCGATGGGTTTCTTCGTGAGCAGGATGGTCTCGTTGGGACGGTCGGAGGGGATGATCTCGCCCTCGATATGACGGGCAAAGGTGGCCATGTATTCGAAATAGGCGATGGTGGCGCCCACCTCGATAGATGCCCACGTGCGGGTCTTGCCTTGTTCGCGCATGATGATCTCGGTGAACTCCTTCTCACGCTTCTTGATGCCGTCAGCCATCTTCAGTAGGTACTGGGCACGTTCAATGGCGGGTGTTTTGCCCCAAGCCTTTTGGGCGGCACGTGCGGCGTCGAGTGCGCGGTTTACATCTTCAATAGTTCCTTCCGGCTGACGCGAGATGACCTCTTCGGTCGATGGGTTCAATACGTCAATCCATTTGCCGTTCGAGCTCTCGCAGAACTGGCCATTAATGTACATCTGTAAGTCTTTCATACGTGTAGTTTTGTTTTTAAAATGTAAGTAGATTAGTTTATCGTCAGCAAAAATACAAATAATTTGTGAGATAACAAACTTTTTCGGGAAAAATCCGTAACTTTGTCCGCAAATAACAAATTACTTATCTGATTTAAGATGAGAAAGATCATTTTGCTGTTATTGTCGGCTGTTGTTTTGACTGGATCGGCCAAGACGAAGAAACGGCCTGCAGTGGAGACGTGGCCCGACGGGACGGAGATGGACGGCTGGTTTGCGGACACGACAAAAGTGGATGTCGCGTCGTTGGGCCGACAATATATCATCACCGACTACGGCGTGGGGCATGACTCAACGATTGTCCAGACGACGGCGATACAGGCCGTCATCGACCGTGCGGCCCGCGACGGCGGGGGCGTGGTCGTTGTTCCCGAGGGGACATTCCTGACGGGCGCCTTATTTTTTAAACAAGGAACGCACCTGCACGTGAAGGGCCGTCTGAAGGGCTCCGAGCGCATCGCAGACTTCCCCGTGATGATGACCCGCATAGAGGGCGAGACCTGCAAATACTTTGCAGCACTGGTGAATGCCGACGGCCTCGACGGGTTCACCATCAGCGGCCAGGGTACCATCGACGGCAACGGCCTGCACTACTGGCAGGAGTTCTGGATTCGCAGGAGTTGGAATTCGCAATGTACGAACAAGGATGCCCAAAGGCCGAGACTGACGTATGTCTCGAACTGCCAGAACGTAACCATCCAGGATGTGCGGCTGGTGAATTCGCCATTCTGGACCAATCATGTGTATAAGAGTGATCACGTGCGCTATCTGGACTGTTACATCTATGCCCCTACGGAGAATGTCTGGTCGCCGGACCCTAAGCGCGGAGCACCGTCGAGTGACGCTATCGACATCGACGCCTGTACGGACGTGATGGTGAACGGCTGCTTTATGAATGTGAACGATGATGCCGTCGTGCTGAAGGGCGGCAAGGGTACCTGGGCAGACAAGGACGAGACCAACGGCGACTGCCAGCGCATTCTGATACAAAATTGTCGCTATGGCAGGGTGTATGGTTGTCTGACGCTGGGCTCCGAGTCGCTGCACGACAGGAATATCATCCTCCGTAACTGTTATACGGAACGCGCCGACCGTGTGCTGTGGCTGAAGATGCGGCCCGACACACCGCAACACTATGAGTATGTGACGGTAGAGAACATCACCGGCCATTGCAAGCGGTTCCTCTTTATCCATCCCTGGACGCAGTTCTTCAAACCGGAGAAACGTGAAGACATGCCGTTGTCGCGCTGTAACAACATCACGATGCGGAATATCCAGGTGGATGCCGAGACACAGTATGACGTAAAGACGTCAGATAAATATGAGTTGACTGACTTCTCTATCGACGGGAAGATGTTGAGTTTTTAGTATTTATAGAAATTCCACGTGCGGCCGTCCTTGCTGAGCACGAGGTCGTCGCTGTTGAGCTTTTCTATCTTCAGACGGATATTGGTGAAAGGACGCATGTCGAAGTTCTGTTCCACGGTGATGGTGTCGATGGGTGAACCCTCGATGGACGAACACTGGATGAACAGGCTGTCGCCCTGATGTTGGAAATTGCCGAAGACCTCGACACCGTTGGCCTTAAACCATGCAATATTGCCCGAAAAGCTAAGGTATTGGGCTTCCGACCTGATTTGTTCATTCCATATCGTAAATGGGTCAACACCCATACGCCATTGTCCCCACAGGTCGCCGGCCTCTCTACCTTCCTGACAGGAAGCGGCCAATAGCCAACAGCTAATAGCTAACAGCTTATAGAATCTTGCCATGATAACCGATTTTGAAGTTAAACGTGTTGCAGTCGCCGTAGATGTTACCCTTGTCGAAGGCGTATGCTGCTGAGAACTGCCAGGCGCCCAGCGTGTAGATGCCCTGGAACATGGCGTCGAACGAGTGGTGTTTCTCGTAGAGCGGACGATGGTAGGTGCCCCAGCCTTCGCGGTAGGAACCTTTGACGAGGTACGACAGGCGGTCGGTAATCTCGCCGTTCACTCCCACATGCCATGCCTTTACGCGGTTGTCGCGAAATTCGTTAAAGCCATCCTTATTATATATAGGTGACGTCAGCAGTGCATTACCCAGAGCCATACCGTAATGGTCGTAAGCACCATAGAACATGTGGTTGTAATAGTTGTCATCGCCTGTCACGAGGTCTGTTATCTGACTGCGGATGGGCTCCGGATAGTCGCCGCTGTCATAGTGCAGCGGACCCGATTGGTTGGTGGTTTGGAAATATTCCACCACAGCACCGCGGACATACTGGCGTCCTTCGCTCTTGTTATGATATTCCAAGCCCCATAGACCGTCCCAGCCATTGCTCTTGCGGATGCCTGAACCATCTTCGAAAATATTATCGAGATAGGCCTTCAACAGATGCTCTTTGTCGATGTTCCATCCTAACTGTACGGTCATCGAACCGAGGTGGTTGCCGTACACCCAATCCTCCAAAGCATCGTTCTCATAATAGTTGCTGTCGCCCAGTGGCAGTATCACTTTCCAGAATGCCTTCAGGTTGGCAGGCTTCTCTTTCACTACAATTTCGCCCGTCTCAATGTTGTAGCTTGTACCTCCAAACAGGGCGACATGCTCTATTCCAGCCGTAACGAAGAACATTTTCTCGGGGTTGGTGCGGAAGTAGAGGTGTTTCTGATGGTAGTAGGCTCCTGTAGAATATTTGGTGTTTACACCGGGATGCAGGAGGAATACGTCCTTGCGATAGTCACTGTCCAACAGTTTACCGTATCCGAAATCGAAGCTGGCCTGTAACCAACCCTTGGTGTATGGTATTGTCCAGAAATCCTTCGTACCCACGTGAATCTGCGGTATGGGTTTGGCATTGGTGCCCTTACCGAAAGTACCGCTCGACAGCAGCTCGTCACGCAATACGGGTTTCTGTTCGCGGGCTCCGGCTTCAAAGAAGAAGTCCTTCCAACTGAGATTAGCGTAGCACTGTTGCAGATAGACCTTATGGTCGGCATGTACGGAACCGATGAGGTCAACGGCACCGGACAGCGTCCAGTCCTCAGCCAACTGGTGTTCCGCATTGACAGCCCCGCGCAGATAGGCCGTGTTGGGACGGGTCGCTAACACATGATAGCGGTTGGTCGTCAGTTGGAAGGCCGTAAAGTCACCTGTACCCACAGCAGTCTCTGCCGTTAGGTCGTAGTCGACTTTTGTTGCCGGCTCATCCTGTGCCACGACGGGACCCATTGCCAATAGACAGCCGATGATGATAAACAACGTTCTCATTATTCTAAAATATTTTACCTAATACGATTCTTACGAATGTCGTCCACAGAATTTTGGCGTCCATCCATAGCGACTGGTGTCTCAGATAGTAGAGGTCCATGCTCAAACGGATGAGCATCTTGTCGATGGTGTCGGTATATCCGTTCTTCAGTGTTGCATAGCTGGTGACACCGGGACGCAGCACGTAGAGTTGCTCGTAACGCGGGTCGCGGGCCATAATCTGATCGATATAATATTTACGCTCTGGACGTGGCCCAACAAAGGCCATGTCGCCTACGAATACGTTCCACAACTGAGGTAGCTCATCCAGATGGTGAGTCCTCAGAAAACGTCCGATACGGGTCAGTCGGGGGTCATTCTCCTGTTGCAGCAGTTCTTCTCCCTCTTTCTCAGCATCCACCACCATGCTACGGAATTTATAGATATAGAACGGCTTGCCTCCCAGTCCGATGCGCTCTTGTTTGTAGATGGCAGGCCCGCCACCAATCTTGATGGTCAGCCAGCACACCAATATCAGTGGTGAGAAAATTACCAAGCACAGGGCTGCTATGACGAAATCGATGAGGCGTTTCATAGTGTAGCTTTCATTTTCTTGTTGATGCGGGTGTTGACAATGCAGTAGAACGCAATGTCGATCATCACGATGAATGTTGGTTGCAGCACCATGTAGAGCAGTCCGTTCATGACGATATACCATACCGCTAATGAGAGGATACATACCAATGCTTGATGCTGGCTTAGCCCTGTACGCATCAATTTGTGGTGGATATGGTTTTTGTCTGCGTCGAATATCGGCTTGTGGTGACGCAGCCTGAACAAGGTGACCCTCACCACGTCGGCAGTAGGTACAAACAACAGTGTCAGTGGCACGATGATGGCCTCCGGACGGGTAGGCCAGATATTTGTGTTGTCAACAGCGCATTTCGTAGCCAGAAATCCCAACGTAAACCCTAATGAGAGACTGCCCGAGTCGCCCATGAAGATTTTCGTGTTCCGTTTCGCCTTGCCAAACATGTTGAAATAGGCAAAGGCCGTCAGCGCACCCATCATGCCTGCGATGATAATGGAGTATGTATAGACGTAAACGCCATGATACACGAAATAGGCCAGAAAACCGGCCAACGCCAACAGTGAGAGACCTGCCGCCAAACCGTCGATACCGTCTATCAGATTGATGGCGTTGTCGATGAACACGATGATAAACACCGTCAGCGGGACACCTATCCAATAGGGTGTCTCGTAGATGCCAAACAAACCGTATAGGTTGTTGATGTATAGTCCGACAAATGGTAACAGGCAGGCCGTGGCAATTTGTACAAAAAACTTCGTGGTCGCATTCAGTCCAACCAGGTCGTCCACAATGCCGACGACGTATATCACCACTAGTCCCATTAAGAATACAGCACTCCAGATGTTGACAGGCAAGGTGTCGGCTTCGACAATAGGCGTGAACACCAGCACAATGACAAATGCCGTTAGCATGCTTGGAAAAAAAGAAATCCCGCCCAGTCGGGGGGTGGCGTTCTTGTGCACCTTTCGTTCATTGGGTATGTCGTACAGCCTCTTCCGTTTGCAGAAATCAAGGATAAGAGGCGTGAACACCAGCCCGCATATTAAACTTACCAGAAATGCACCAAGTATATATATGATCATACGCAATTGCTCAATATCTTATATTTTTATAACTCACAATTGTTATAATTATTGTATGCTACGCATAAAAAATTTTCTCAACACGTCTTTTTACCCAATATTTTCCTTCCATCTTCCATCAAATTTACTTTCGGAGTAATTGGAAATACTCTTGGAGTATTTTTCAATAATCCTGCTTTATTTTCTAATAACCCTGCCTTATTGTACAATAACCTGCCATTATTAGGAAATAAGTAGCACATATCATTCGTTAAGACGGTCCTATCAAAATATGGAGGATATATGGAAGGAAACTCCTACTTTTTTTAAAAAGTGTGAAGACTATTTAGCTTTTCCTTCCAAGAATTTGGTACTTTCGTCTTTTCGTAATCTTGCTATTTGCGAGGTTACGGCTCGTTGAAAATAATGTTAATTTTGTTGTGTGTTATTGTAAAAATGTGTATCTTTGCACCATGAACCACAAGTTCTTGTTGCTGTTTGGACTGTCGGTGGTCAATTTGCTGTTTATGCACACGCAGCTGGCCATGACGGTGGAGTTTGAATACCCATTCAAGCCGGATGCCATCTGGAGCAATGTGTTCTCGTGTCTGATTGATGCGACGTTCTTCTTTGTGCTGTCGTTGCTGTTGACGAGGGGTAGGGTAAAGGGTGCGCTGTTGCTGACATTCGTACTGACGGCATTGCTCTCGTTCTGCAATGTGCTTTACGCCCGCTTTTTCGGCCATTATCTGCCTAACCTTGCTATTACCCAATTGGGCAATCTGAACGATGGGGACGTGATGCGTAGCGCGCTGACAGGGTTTCGTTGGCAGGATGTATATTATGTATTGATGCCGATACTTTTTGGATGGCTTTACAGACGCTATAATAAACAGGAACTGAAGCTAAGATACCTGCGGACTTTAGGTTGGACGTGGGGGGGCATGCTGGCTTCCGTATTGGCCTTCATTATGGTGTTGGGCCTTTTGCATGACCACAACTTCGAGACGTCGTTTATCCGATTCTCACCGATAAGGGTACAATATACCCAAGCTCCGAATAACATGCTGTATCGCAGTGGCTTTGTGAGAAGGGCATTTGTGTGTTATGAGGATATCTTCCAAAAAGATCTTGTATTGGACGGGAAACAGCAGGACGAGATCAGGCGCACGTACAGGGACTATCGGGAACGGACGACAGCGACGCCTACCGTGACGGATGCCAAGAACCTGATATTCATCATTGTTGAGTCGTATATGGCGGTGACTTCCGACCTGAAGGTAAATGGCAAGGAGATTACACCCTTCCTGAATAGTTTGAAACGTGACAGCACCGTGTATTATAATGGTCACGTACGTACGAACATCACCATTGGAGAATCGTCCGACGGACAGCTGATTTATATGACTGGACTATTGCCCATGAAGTCGGAGATTACCGTCAATATTGCCAAGGACAAGCGTCTTATCGGTCTGCCTGAACTGCTGAAGCAGGCTGGACGCGTGAAGCAGGCCCAAATCATCGTGCCGACGTCGCCCACGTTCTGGGAGCAGGACAAGATGAACGAACGGTATGGTATAGATACGATGTACTCTAAGTTTGACTGTCCGAAGGAGTTGCACGGCAATGAGGACTTGAACGATGAGCAGGTGTTCGACTTGGCTTCGCGCGTTGAGGCTAAGGCGAAGCAGCCGTTCTTCTCACTCGTTGTCACCATGTCGATGCACAACCCCTACAACAAGTGCGTGGAACATGGCTTTGCCATCAGCGACAAGAACTATACGACGGAATATCTGAACTATCTCGTGGACTGTCATTATACTGACCAACAGATAGAGAAATACATCAATGAACTGAAGCGACAAGGTCTCTACGACAACAGTGTCATCGTCATCGCTGCCGATCATCACGCCCATGCCGTACACCTTGGTATAGATGAAGACAGCATGAGCGAGGAACTGCCGCTATACATCATCAATGGCGGTATGGACATACGACGGGCGTGGATGGGACCTTGCAACCAGTTGGATGTCTATACCACTTTGCTGGATATGTATGGCGTGCGTTCAGATTGGCGCGGACTGGGTCATACGCTGCTGAACGGGAATTACAAGGAATATCCTTTAGACAGACTGTACATGGAGTCCGACTGGATTATCAGAAGCAATTACTTTGAGAAAGCGGGAGAATGAGCATTATTGATCGGCAAGTTCGGTCAGTATCTCTTCTGCCTGCACATTAGAACGCTCGCTGGTAAACATCTGGATGATGCGTTCCTTGCCTGCCGTGGCATATTGCATGTACAGGTCACGGTCGGATAGTAACTTGTCGACAGCTGCGGCATAAGCCTTCACATCGCCCAAAGGTACTTCCAGACCTGTTTCATTCTTGATGGATACCCAGTTGACACCGGAGCCCTCGATGGTGAAGGTAACGGGCACGCTACCGCAATACATGGCTTCAGCAAGAGCAATGCCAAAGGCCTCCTGCTTGGTGCACGAGGTGAATCCGAAAATGTCGGAAGCATAGTAGTAGCAACGAAGATATTCGTTGGGGATACGCCCGATGAACTTGATACGGTCGGAGGTGGTCATTGCTTTCAGCCGTTCGGTCTCAGGACCGCGGCCCCCAATGAGAATGATACAATCCGACTGGATGTATTTCTCAGCCTCAATGAGGTAGTTGATGCCTTTATAAGGAGCATGACGACCTACAAAGAAGACAATCTTCTTGTTGTGATATTTGTGACGGATTTCCTCAATAGTCTTCTCGTCGCCCGGTCGCCAGAGGAAATCTTTCCGGATGATGCCGTTGGGTACCACCTTCGTCTTGTCACGGTATTTGTAGATGGGACTCGACGGGTGGATGTAGTTCGGGCTGGTGGCCAAAATGAGATCAGCCTTTTTGAGTATCACCTTTTCAAACATCTTGACCATTTTGTAAAGAATCCCCTTACCCAGAATATCGGAGTGCCAAAGCAGTACGAGCTTGGCATTTTTGGGCTTCAGCTTGGCGGTGATGGGATAGAGGAAGGGGTTCGGGCAGTGGAGCAGAATGATGTCCGGCTGTTCCTCGTAGATGATTTTCTTCAAGTAATAATAGTATGAGAACGCTATGTCCTGACTGGCAACATTCATGGATGAGGCTATGCGGTAGACCTTCACGCCGTTGACCATATCTACACGGGTGATGCCGTCCTGACTGAAGCATACGACAACATTCTCAAGCGCGGTCAGACCCTCGCCCATGTATTTGGTGACAGTTTCAATTCCCCCTTCAACGGGATAATAGTATTTTGCAATCTGGAGTATAGTTTTCTTCATTCGCTAACTATTTTTATGAGTTGTACGACCAATTCCGCGGACTTCTCCCAAGAGAACCGCGTGACATTGGCATAGCCTTTCTGACGCATCGTTTCTTTTATAACGTCAGCATTGTTTAAATATTGTGTGATGGCATAAAGAATTTCACGAGGTTCAAGCGGATTGAAATATCGGGCGGCTTCACCGCACACTTCGCGGAGAACAGGAATGTCGGATACCAGCACGGGGCAACCGCAGGCCATCGCCTCGAGGGGTGGAAGACCGAAGCCCTCATAGATAGACGGAAAAACAAAACATTCAGCCTGATTATATAGCTTGACAAGTTCGCTATCACTGATACGACCGAGGAAGCGGATGTGGTCAGACGTGGGCTGCAAACTCTTCTGGTCGTTGAAGACTCTGTTGTGGTTTCCGACGATATATAGTTTGGCGTCTGTGAGCCCTTGGCAGGCTTCTGTCAGGCGTGCAAAATTCTTTCTGGGGTCAATGGATGAGACGCATAATATGAAACGTTCATCAGGGTGAGGAACATCAGTACGGGGCTTGAACAACTGCTGGTCGATGGCATTGTAGATGACGCTGATTTGCTCGCGCTTGAGGAAGGGATAGTATCGCAGTATTTCTTCCTTCGAGTAATTGCTGACGGTAATGATGTGCTTGGATGTTCTTGCCGCGAGTGGGGTCATCAGTTTATAAAGGCAATAATACGCTTTTGTATACCACGAGGGGTTCTTGATGAATGCCAAATCGTGAATCGTCATAATTTTGTGAGGAATGAGGACGGAACCTAACCCCATCAATGCCAGAACCAGATAATCTTTCTTGCCGATGAAGTAAAACGGAAGAACACATTGCTCCCATAGATGCGAGTTGCCCCATCCGAAACGCACGATACGGAAGCCCGTCGTGTCGTAGTCCGCAAGGAAAGGCTTGTTGGGGCAAATCAACGTAAATGAATGGCCGAGTGCGAGCAGCGCCTTGCAGATGCTGTAGGCGTAGCGATTGACACCCGTCATGGGTTGTGTCAGAAACCGGCCGTTGATATATAGTGTCATGTTCGGAGGAACTACTGTTTAATGAATGTGTAACCGGAACTTATAATAATAATAGGTGAAGATGGAACCATATCCGGCACTGCGCAGCATGCGGTATTGTTTCATGTTCAGTCGAAGCATCTGACCGAAGTGCTTCAGTCTGTATCCTAACGTAAATCGTGCACCATCAGTGGCGCCCACCGTGTTGTCACCATGATTTCGGTATTCCAGAAGTGATTCCGGTATGGCATAGACTACGCCATTCTCTGCAAAAGTGCGTGTAGTCACCCAACCGTCGTGCATCAGAGCATCTTTCCAGGGACGGTCCAGCGATACCTCCCTTGATTTCCTGTTGAACAGCATAGCGCATCCTAAGGTGATATTGATGACACACTGCTTGAAATTGGTGACTTTCTCCGGATAGATGTGGCCGTATTCCCTATATGACGGGTGCAGCAGGCGTAACTGGCCGTCGACGACCCTGACGTCGGTATGTACGATGATGGGCTTGTCGGGATGGATAGCTTCCTGCTGTTTCATGGCTTGATATGACTTCTCTATCTTAGTGGGATGCCATACGTCGTCTTGGTCGGAGAACATATAGTAGTCGGCTTCTACACGTTCTAGCAGACTCATGAAGTTTTGCAGGGCGCCGCCTTGCGACGGGTAGTCGAGGATGGTGATGAGGTGAGGGTGTTTGTCGGCATATTCTTTGAGGATGTCTGCGGTGCCGTCCTTCGAACCGTCGTCGTGCACGTAGAGATGCCACTGATGATTGGACTGGGCCAGAAAGGAGTCTATCTGTTCGCGGAGAAATTTCTCTCCATTATATGTTGCCATCAGTATGGCAATATGTGTATCTTTTATTTGTTCCATATTCCTTTTGCTTGTTTACTGATAAGTTTGCTGAATTGAATTCTGTTGGCGATGAGCCCGGGGATGTTGACCAGACACATGACGGCGATAAACCAAATGATGTCGTGCCGCCATTGGACGACGAGCCAAGCCAAGGGAATAAACAAAACAGCTGCTGACGCAGAGAAAATGAGTTGCAGGCGGAGTCTGCCGATGCCATTGATGAAATAGCTATAGCGCATGCTGTAGATAAGGATGAAGATGTAGACAGCTATCGCTATACTCATCTTGATGTCGATAGTGACCTCATCGCCTATCCAGACAGAATAGACAATATCCGAGAGAAGTATCATGACTGCAAAACACAGGAGAAGACCGATGGTCATGAGCCGCAATTTGCGGGTGGCATTGCAAATCCACTGCATGTCGCCACGCTCGTAGGCATCGGTCGTCGCATTCCAAAACGGCATGCAAACGACGGTGAACACCACCAGCAGGATGCTGAAGTATCGGTAGGCAATCTGGTAGGGTGTCACCATTGACGGCGTGAACAGATTGGAAATGAGGATGTTGGACGTCATAAAGAGAATGACACCCGACAACTGTATGACGAAAAATTGAACGCCCATTGTGATGACCTCTTTTGCCTCTTTCAGACTGACCATCCGGATAGACGGCCGCAGGTGTGGGTATTTATACCAAAAGGTGTAGGGGTAGGCTGTCACGTAAACGAGTAGGGGAGCAGCGGTGTTGACGAGTGCGATGTGAAGCAGTGAGTGACTGCCGCTTTTGTAAATTGCAAAGGTTCCGATAAGTGCCAGTGTCTGTCCCGTAGCAATCAGTATGTTACTGACGGCAGGGAGTTGCATGCCCATATAGAAATTACCAATAAGCTTGAGAATGAATGTCGTACAGACAAAGATGAGTGTTATGATCAGTATCTGGTCTAAACCGCTGACTTTGGCAGGGTCAACATTCAGCAGCTGGTAGGTGTCGCAAACCGTGAAAAAGGCTATCAATAAAAGAAGTGCAGGAATGATGATGATAGTCAGCATGGCAAATGCCGAAGATACTAATATACGGGCACGTTCCTCTTCGTTGTGTGCCAGATAGACGGCCAGTTTGTTTCTTAATCCATTGCCTAATCCGATGTCGAGATTATCAATCCATAGCATCACGCTGCTGATAGTCAGCCAGACACCATTGGTGTATTCGCCAAGGCAGTTTAGGGTGATGGGAACCATTAAGAACACGATGACAGCCGAGCATCCCTTGGCGACGAGGGAGGCGATAATGTTCTTCTTCAACATCGAAGAACGACGGTTGCTGACTGACTGCTGGTAATTCATGGGTGGACAGGGTTGATGACTAATCGGAGTTTTTGTTGGGTGAGAAGGACGGCAAAGAAGGCAAACTGAATGATGAATACCATACTCGTAAAGACGTTCTCCTGATAAAACTGGAGTACTAAGGCATAGACAGCGTAGGTGTACATGCAACAGCTTAGCTCGTTTCTGTTTCGATATAGCCGATAGAGCCATCCGGACAGAATGCCATAGCATCCGCCAATAAGTGCAACGCCCTTATAACCGAAGTCCATATAAAACGGCTGGAAACAGGTATAGACATTGGTTAGTACAGGAACCCATACAAACTCCTGTAGTTTTTCTTTGACCACAATGTCGGTAAAACCGAAGCGGGACAAAAAGAAATAGATTTTCTCGAAAGAGTTCACACCGAATTGCGGAATGACCTCTCGGGTCAATTCACCAAAAGCAACAGGTGGAGACAATGCATACATGGCAAAGAAATCGAGCAGGGTTTCTTCCTGCTGGTAGTCACTGTCCTCGACAGCTCGTGCTAGATTGAACAGATAGAAGAAGAGCACCAAGACGACTGACAGAACGAGAATGGAGCGTAGCTTGATAACTCTTTTTGCAAACAGGACGAAAACGACGCTGATGAATACGAAGAATATGGAGCCTTTCTCCATGATGGCAAGGGCATTCAATAGACATCCGACAGCGAGAGCGACGACCTGCCAAGTGGGTATTTTAGGATGAGCCCATAGTGCCACGACAAATAGGGACTGCGTAATGACCATGGAGTAGTTCAGAATGCCTTGTCCCTCACCGTAGAGTGCCAGCAGGCGGATGTTATTCATGAGGTCGTCGGTGCCGAACATGGTGACAATCTGCAATACTCTATAGACGTATAGTGGAGTCATGACCATAGCAATCACAAAGACAAACTGGAAGAACACTTTGTTGACGTAGAAACTATGAGGGGTTGCACTGTTACTATCGTGACTGGTAGTAAGATAATATGTGCCCAATGAACAAGGGATGAAAAAAGCAAGCCAAAGGGTCAGCGAAATATAAAATTGTTGGGGAATGGGATTCAGTTTTGTGTCTAATAAATAATACAGCCCCAATATAGTTGCCCAAATAGCTATTGTAATCGCCCAAGGAGAAAACAAGTCACCCCAGTCGATTTTCAACTGATGGGTGTTCCTCAGCAAACGATAGCGTTTAATGCTGCGAGTGATTAGTAGTGCGAATGAAACAAATACCAATAGATAACCGATGAAATAGTTGTTGGGCTTTAGAGGTACAGTATTGTCTTGTATGACGGCAAACGACAGATATGCGCGGCGTTTCAGGGCTTCTTGTCGGGCAACCTGTTCGGTGAGTTTGCTGAAATATTGATAATTCAAGGTGACTTCCTTCTCAAGTGTTAATTCCTGTTGCCTGACCTCTTGAGTATTGGCGTTTATATGTGAATCAAAGAAGTCATCGTAGGCTTTCTGTGCCTGATGATATTTTTGCTCTGCAATAGCCATATCGCGCTTGGCGTTCTGCAAGGCTGATTCTGCTCGTTTGCGACGAGTCTTTGTCACAATCTGTTGCAGATGGGTAGTCACGCTGTCAAGCATCTGGGAGGCTATTACGGCATTGCCATCAGTAAAACTGACAGTCAGCGTGGCCTCACTGGATTTGCAATAATAGCGAAGGTGGTCTTGTATAACTTCTATGGTATCTGATTCTTCGAGATATTCGCCATAAGTCATGCCTTTGTCGGGAACTTGAACGTGCGAGATGAAACGGGCAAAATCGTCGGTTTTAAGAAGCTTGGTATAGACGTTCATATCGTCGATGCCGATGTTTTCAGCATCCGTAGCAGCCTTGATCTGGGAGGCAATTTTATCAAGGCCGACAGACAGATCAACCTCCTTGTATTCATCGCTGAGCTTGGTGACGGCAGTATACTCATTAGGCACACACAGCCACACGGCTATGGCAAACAGTGTGGCTATGGCTACAGCGAGGATATAGGGATGTCTCTTCAATACGATAGGAAACTAAATATTGATAAACTTCTCGCGATTCTTCCAGAATAGCATGCCTGTTCGGAGCAGAAATCCCAATAACATCCAAATGATGAGGGTGACGACTTTCGGACGACTGCTATGCTTAATGGGGACGGAGGCCTCCTGTACGATGGTAAATGCCGGGGTGCGTTCCTGCACCTTAGCCTTGGCAAATTGCTGCTGCTCTACCACTTGTTGATAGATGTTGTATTTCAGCTGCATCTCGCTTTCCAATTCGTCCATTTTTGATTGCACAGACTGTAGCGCCACCTTGCTGTTGGCATCGCCAAACGATGCATATTTCTGACGAGCTTTTGCGTATTGTTGACTGGCCTCATCAAACAATTGGTTCATGTATTCAAGGTCGTTGCGGGCTTTTTTCGTGCGGTAGTCGGTGATGGCGTGCTGGAGATGCACTTGGATGGAATCGGCTAATGTGGCCGCAATCAGCGGATCCTGATCTTCTACTACAATGGTGATGACATTGGTTTTCTTATCTACAGAACAGTCTATTTTGCCAATGATGGCCTTTGCTATGTCGTATTCTTTTTTCGTCAGGTGCTTGGCGTTGACCTTATGTCCCGCTTTTGGGGAGTCTTCGCCGACAATCATGTTCTTAAGGGCATTCAGCCATTCCTGAGGATATTCGTGTAAGGCCGTTTTCTGGTGTTTCTGAAGATAGTCGAAGTAGGTATATTTTTCGCCGGTTTTGTTTTTGGTCACTTCTATGGGAAATAGCCCGACGATAAAGCCCATCGACTGCATCAGGTCAGGGTAGATCTCGGGATAAAGAGCATCACCGGTCTGACCGATTTTCATGTTCATACCAACCATCGATGCCAGTGACGAGATACTGCCTGAGAATCCGCTGCCCGATTCCTCAGGAGCCAGCATAACAGTAGATTTATATATTTTTGGGGTACCGAAAGCTAGCAACACACCGATAATACCCGCCACACAAGCGTAAATACAAATTTTACGTTTGTCGGCTATGAGCATCCTGATGACTGTCAGCGCATTGATATTGATAATTTTATTCTTCTTTTCTTCCATCTTCCTTTTAACTTCTTACTTCGTCAAATTAGCAATAGTGGCAATCATCGTACCGAGGGAGGCGGCGGTAGTGCCGAGGCTCAGCCATTGCTGGAGGCCGAATCCCTGTCGCTGGCGCTTGGTGGGAACCACAATCTGGCAACCGGGCTTGGGTTTGTGCTTGCGGTCGGCTTTGGCCACCATGCCATTCATATAAATGATGATGGTCTGGCTCTTTTTGGCGGTCGATGTGGTGCCACCGGCTCTCTCAATATAGTAGTCGGCTTTTTCACCTTCCCTGAATTGTACGGTGTTGGGGTAGAGTACCTCGCCGTTGATGCTGACGGTATTGGTATAGCGGGGTACTACGATGCGGTCACCATCACGCAGAATGGGGTCATCGTCGCTGTTGGGATTGGCCATGGCCTTGTCAAGCTCGATACCTACGGGGTAGGTGGCGTTGGTCAACAGCTTTCTGACGTCGATAGAGTCCTTGCCGGAGTTACGCTGGGCCGTACGTAACACGGTTTCCATCATGTCGCGCTCTTCGGGAGTCATCAGACGCAGCAGTTTGGT
>Ga0247611_10003833_pt1 | contig 21710 bp, 30 predicted proteins | sample 177DNAGHGhighgp2_FD_192422 | JGI IMG/M metagenome (GOLD analysis project Ga0247611, IMG submission 192422) | Sheep rumen microbial communities from Palmerston North, Manawatu-Wanganui, New Zealand - 1770 DNA GHGhigh gp2 | ecosystem: Host-associated > Mammals > Digestive system > Stomach > Rumen... | reverse complement strand
CTGTAAAGAAAGCTCTACCTAGTGGTGGAGTTAAAAAAGGTGAAGTTGTTAAAGCTGTCATCGTAAGAACAAAACAAGGATTAAGAAGAGCTGATGGCTCATACATTAAATTTGATGAAAATGCAGCAGTTATTATCAAGGATGATTTAACTCCAAGAGGAACTCGTATTTTCGGACCTGTAGCAAGAGAACTTCGTGAAAAGAACTTCATGAAAATCTTATCACTTGCTCCAGAAGTACTATAGGAGGTGCAAGACATGAAAATTAAAACAGGCGATACTGTTGTTGTCATTGCAGGAAAAGATAGTAAGCAAGTTACTAAAAAAGGTGTAGAAAGCACAACAGGAAAAGTACTTAAAGTATATCCAGAAACTAATAAAGTTGTAGTTGAAGGAGTTAATAAAGTTAAGAAACATCAAAAGCCAACTCAACAAAATACTCAAGGTCAAATTGTTGAAATGGAAGCTCCAATCGATGCTTCTAACGTTATGATTTTAGATCCTAAAACTAAAACTCCAACAAGAGTAGGATATAAGATGGAAAACGGAAAAAAGGTTCGTTACGCCAAAAAATCAGGTACTGTATTAGATAAGTAGGAGGAAAAGTAGATGAATAGATTAAAAGAAAAATACGAAACTATTCTTAGAAAAGAATTAACTGAAAAATTCAATTATACTACTCCAATGCAAGTACCAAAGCTTGAAAAGATTGTAGTAAATATGGGTGTTGGTGAAGCAGTTCATAACTCAAAAGCTCTAGAAGATGCTATTGAAGAATTAACAGTAATCACTGGACAAAAGCCAATTGCAACAAAAGCAAAGAAATCTATCGCTAACTTCAAACTTCGTGAAGGTATGCCTATCGGAGCTAAAGTTACACTTAGAGGCGAAAGAATGTATGAATTCTTAGATAAATTAGTTTCAATCGCACTTCCACGTGTTAGAGACTTCCACGGAATTAGCGGAAACTCTTTCGATGGTAGAGGAAACTATACAGTTGGTATTAAAGAACAATTAATCTTCCCTGAAATTAACTTTGATAAGATTAGCAAAATCAGAGGATTAGATATTGTTATTGTTACTACTGCTAAAACTGATGAAGAAGGTCGTGCCTTATTACTTGGATTAGGTATGCCTTTTAGAAATAAGTAGGAGGACGTTTATGGCAAAGACATCACAAAAAGTTAGACAAGCTCGTAAAGCCAAATTCGAAGTTAGAGAATATACACGTTGTGAACGTTGTGGACGTCCACATGCTGTACTTCGTAAGTTTAAGCTATGTCGTATTTGTTTTAGAGAATTAGCCTATAAAGGCCAAATCCCTGGCGTTAAGAAAGCCAGCTGGTAAAATTGAAGGAGGAATAGAAAATGACAGATCCAATTGCAGATTTATTAACTCGTATTAGAAATGCAAATAAGATGCATCATGAAAAGGTTAGTATTCCTTCATCAACTTTAAAGTTAAATATTTTAAAGGTATTAAAAGAAGAAGGATTCATAGCTGATTACGTAGTTATTGAAGACAAAAAACAAAATGTTATTGAAGTTACATTAAAGTATAACAATAATGAAGCCGTTATTAAGGGCTTAAGAAGAATTTCAAAACCAGGTTTAAGAAAATATACTGATGTAGAAAATCTACCTAAGGTACTTCATGGACTTGGAATTGCTATTATTTCAACATCAAAAGGCGTTATGACTGATAGTGAAGCTCGTAAGCAAAAAATTGGTGGAGAAGTATTAGCTTACGTTTGGTAGAAAGGAAGGAAGATTTAATATGTCTCGTATCGGAAAGAAAGTTATTGCTCTTCCTGCAAATGTTAAAGTTACAGTTGAAGCTGGAAACTTAGTAACAGTTGAAGGACCTAAGGGTAAATTAAGCTTTAAATTCAATAGTGAAATGCAAATCAATGTCTCTTCTACTGAAGTATCAGTTGTAAGACCTGATGATTCAAAATTAAACAGAGCAAACCATGGTACTACTAGAGCAATTCTACACAACATGGTTGTTGGCGTTTCTGAAGGTTTCACTAAAAAGCTAGAAATTAATGGTGTTGGTTACCGTGCACAAGTACAAGGAAACAAATTAATTGTAAATGCTGGTTACTCAAACCCTGTAGAAATGGTAATTCCTGAAGGAATTAAAGTAGAATGTCCAAAACCTGTAGAAATCAATATCTCAGGTGCTGATAAGCAAGCTGTTGGTGAATTTGCGGCTAATGTTCGTGCAGTACGTGGACCAGAACCATATAAAGGTAAAGGTATCAAATACTCTACTGAAACTATTCGTCGTAAAGAAGGTAAAACAGCTAAGAAGTAATTAGGAAAATGAAAGGAGCATCTTGCAATGATTAATAAGAAATCAAGCAATGAAATGCGAAAGATTAGACATAGTCGTATTCGCAAAAATATTTCAGGAACTGCTAGTCGTCCAAGATTATGTGTATTTAGATCAAACAAGAACATCTATGCACAAATTATTGATGATGAAAAGCAAGTTACACTTATAAGTGCTTCTACATTAGATAAAGATATCACTGTAGAAAACGGTGGAAACGTTGATGCTGCTACAGCTGTTGGAAAATTAATTGCCGAAAAAGCATTAAAGCAAAATATTACAACTGTTGTATTTGACCGTGGTGGTTATTTATACCATGGAAAAATTAAAGCATTAGCTGATGCTGCAAGAGCTGCAGGATTACAATTCTAAGGAGGAAGCTTAATATGCGTGAAAATAAACCAGAAAAGAAAGAAAATGAGTATATTGAACGTGTTGTTCATATCGGAAGAATCACTAAGGTAGTTAAAGGTGGTAGAAGATTTAGATTCTCTGCTTTAGTTATCATCGGTGATGGTAAAGGTAAAATTGGTTTCGGTACAGGTAAAGCTGCTGAAGTACCTGATGCAATTAAAAAGGCAACTGAAAATGCTAAGAAGAGCTTATTCGAAGTAGCTAAATTAGGAACTACAATTCCTCATGAAGTTATTGGTGAATATGGTGCTGGTAAGATCGTTTTAAAGCCTGCTGCAGAAGGTACAGGAGTTATCGCTGGTGGACCAGTTCGTGCCGTACTAGAAGTTGCTGGTATCAGTGACATCTTAAGTAAGTCATTAGGCTCAAACACACCTATTAACATGGTGCGTGCTACAGTTATGGGATTAAAACAATTAAGAACAGCTGAAGAAGTAGCTGCTACACGTGGAATTGATATTGCGAGGTTAGGATAATATGAAAACAATAGAAATTACATTAGTTAGAAGTTTAATCGGAAGAAAGCCAAATCAAATTGCAACTGCAAAAGCTCTTGGCTTAACAAAAATCAACCAAACTGTAGAAAAAGAAGCAAATGAAGCCATTTTAGGAATGGTAAACACAATTAAACACTTAGTTAAAGTGGTAGAAAAATAGATAGGAGGTCTTTTGGCTATGCTAAATGAATTAAAACCTGTTCCAGGTGCTAGACATTCAAAGAAAAGAATCGGTCGTGGTACTGGAAGCGGACATGGAAAAACTGCTGGTAAAGGTAATAAAGGTCAAAATGCACGTTCTGGCGGAGGCGTAAGACCTGGTTTCGAGGGTGGTCAAATTCCTCTATTCCAACGTCTACCTAAACGTGGATTTAAAAACATTAACCATAAAGAATATGCTATCGTAAACTTATGCGATTTAAATGTATTCGATAATGGTACTGTTGTTACACCAGATTTATTAATTGATGCAAAAATTATTAAAGATATCAAGTCAGGTGTTAAAATTCTAGGTTGTGGAACACTTGAAAAGAAGTTAACAATCAAAGCACACAAATTTTCAGCATCTGCAAGCGAGGAGATTGCCAAAGCAGGCGGAACTGCAGAGGTGATTTAAGTTGCTAAATAAGCTTAAGTTAATTTTAAATAACGGAAAGATAATGAGACGTGTATTAATTACTGTCTTGTTAATCTTCGTATTTAAAATTGTAACTTATATACCAATCCCTCTACTTGAAACTTCAACAATTGATAATGCAATGAAAAATGGAGGATTCTTAACATTCCTTAACTCATTCTCAGGAAATGCCTTAGGTAACTATTCTATAGCGGCGTTAGGTATTTCTCCATACATTACTGCATCCATTGTTGTACAGATGTTACAGATGGATATCGTTCCAGCATTCAAGCGTTGGGGTGATGAAGGTGAAGCTGGTAGAGCTAAGCTAAATCAATGGACTAGATATATTACAATTGCATTAGCATTTACTCAAGCCCTAATGATTCTATTTGGACTTTCAGCAAATGCCGAAAACATTGTTAAATATGGTATTGGTATTCCAAAAGTAGTAGCAATTTTATTCATGGCTATCATGCTTACAGCTGGTTCAGCATTCGTAATGTGGTTAGCCGATCTTATAACTCGCTTTGGAATTGGTAATGGTTCCTCAATTATAATTACTGCGGGTATCGTTACTTCACTTCCATCAGCTGCAAGTGCGCTTTGGCAACAAAAAGTAACTGAAGCACGTGGTACATATGACTATGTTGTATTCGGTTTAGTAGTGTTCTTATATATAGCAATACTAGTTGGTGTTGTTTATATGGAAAAAGCAATAAGAAAAATTCCAACACAATATGCAAATAGACAAGGTAAATCAGATTCTCATATTCCTGTTAAATTAAATACTGCAGGAGTTATGCCAGTTATCTTTGCATCAACACTTATGAGTATCCCAGCAACAATTATGGGTTTCGCTAATGTTGATAAAGAAACAACTGCTGGATTCTGGTTAGATCAGATATTCACATATACTAATCCACTTGGATTTGCAATTTATATGTTCTTGGTATTTATATTCTCATTCTTCTATACATTCCTAACAGTAAAGCCAGATGATATTGCAGATGACTTGCAAAAATCAAATGCCTTTATTCCAGGTATCAAACCAGGAGAAGAGACTCAAAACTTTATTTCTAGAGTACTATTTAAAGTAACAGTACTTGGAGCTACATATTTGGCTATATTAGCCGCTATTCCAATCATTACTTCAATTATATTTAAACTACCTCCTAATGTAACAATTGGTGGTACAAGTTTATTAATCATAGTTGGTGTTGCTATTGAAACTGCAAAACAACTTGAAACTGAAGCAAGTGAAAAAGAGTATAAAGGATTTATGTAGGAGATTATTTATGAAAAAAATGTTAATTATGGGCCCTCCTGGAGCAGGAAAGGGAACTCAAGCTGAATATATCGTAAAATATTATGATATTCCACATATTTCAACAGGAGATATGTTTAGAGCTGCAATTGCTAATCAAACTGAAGTTGGTTTACTTGCTAAAAAATATATTGATGCAGGTAATCTAGTTCCAGATGAAGTTACAGTTGGTATTGTTAAAGAACGTTTAGCAAAACCTGATTGTAAAAAGGGATTCCTTTTAGATGGTTTCCCAAGAGATTTAAAACAAGCTGAAATGTTTAATTCAATGCTTAAAGAATTAGGAATTGATTTAGATTTAGTCATCAATATTCATGTTGATAATGAAAAATTAATCAATAGAATAATCGGTAGAAGAATCTGCCCAGCTTGTGGTAGAACATTCCACATTAAATACAATAAACCGCTAAAAGACGGCATTTGTGATGATTGCGGAAGTAGTTTAATTCAAAGAAAAGATGACAACGTTGAAACTGTTTCAAACAGACTTGATGTTTATTCTGAGAAAACAGAACCACTTATTGATTACTATAAAGATTTAGTAGTAACATTTGATGGTGATAGAGATGTTGATGTTATATTTAATGACATTAAGAAAGTAATAGGTGATAAGTAATGATTACTATCAAATCTGAAAGGGAAATTGAACTTTTAAGAGAAGCTGGTAGAATTGTCGCACTTACACATCAAGAATTACAAAAACACATTAAACCAGGCATTTCTACATTAGAACTTGATGAAATAGCTGAAAAAACAATTAGATCTTACGGCGCTACTCCATCATTTAAGGGTTATGGTGGATTCCCAGGAAGTATTTGTGCTTCAGTTAATGAAGTTGTAGTACATGGAATTCCAAAGAAAAATATAATTCTTCACGATGGAGACATAGTTGCGCTAGACATCGGTGCATGTTATAAAGGATATCATGGTGACTCTGCATGGAGCTATGCAGTAGGAAACATAAATGATGAAGCAAAGAGATTAATGGATGCGACAGAAAAGGCTTTGTTTGCAGGTTTAGCAATGGCAAAACCAGGAAATAGATTAACTGATATTTCTCATGCAATTGAAGAATATATTAAGCCATTTGGCTATGGTATAGTTGAAGATTATACAGGTCATGGTGTAGGTTCACACTTACATGAAGATCCAATGATTCCAAACTATGGTCCAGCTGGAATGGGACCAGTCCTTAAAAAAGGAATGGTTATGGCTGTTGAACCAATGATCAACTTAGGAACAAAGAGAGTAAAAGTTTTAAAAGACAACTGGACAGCTGTGACTTTAGATAAGAAAAAGAGTGCTCACTTTGAACATACAATTCTTATCACTGATGATGGATACGAAATTTTAACTACTCTTAATAAGGAGGTTAAATAATTAAGTATGGCAAAAGAAGACTTAATTGAATTAGAAGCAAAGGTAATTGAGGTATTACCTAGTACAAAGTTTATAGTAGAGCTTGAAAATGGACATCAAGTAGTCGCACATGTTTCTGGTAAAATCCGCCTAAATAATATACGCATTTTACCAGGGGATAGAGTGAAGGTTGAATTATCACCTTATGATTTAACACATGGGCGAATATCTTATCGTTTTAAGTAAAAAATATTTATGTTTACTCATAGGGAGGAAATTTTATGAAAGTAAAACCATCAGTAAAACCTATCTGCGATAAATGTAAAGTTATCAAAAGAAAAGGTAAAGTAATGATTATTTGTGAAAATCCAAAGCACAAACAAAGACAAGGTTAGAATATAGGAGGCAAATTGATATATGGCACGTGTTCTAGGAATTGATATTCCAAATGAAAAGAGAATTGTAATCTCATTACAATATATTTATGGTATCGGCCCAACAACTGCAAAAAACATTTTAGCTGCTGCAGGAGTTAGCGAAGATACTAGAACTAAGAATTTAACAGAAGATGAATTAAACAAGATTCGTACTGAAGCTTCTAAATATCAAACTGAAGGAGATCTTCGTAGAGAAGTTGCTCTTAACATCAAGAGATTAATGGAAATCGGAAGCTACAGAGGTATGCGTCATAGAAAAGGTCTACCAGTAAGAGGCCAAAACACTAGAAATAACGCTCGTACTCGTAAGGGACCAGCTAAAGGCAATGGAAAGGCTAAGAAATAGGAGGGTAATTCACAATGGCAGGTAAAAAACAAATTCGTAAACGTCGTGTGAAAAGAAACGTTCCAGTTGGAATTGCTCATATTCACTCAACTTTCAATAATACAATTGTATTAATTTCAGATCCAGCAGGAAATGCTATCGCATGGAGTAGTGCTGGTGCACTTGGATATAAAGGTAGTAGAAAATCTACACCATTCGCAGCTCAAATGGCTGCTGAAGCAGCTGCTAAGTCAGCTATTGACCAAGGTGTGCAAAAAGTAGAAGTTAATGTTAAGGGACCTGGACAAGGTAGAGAAGCAGCAATCCGTTCATTACAAGCTGCAGGATTAGATATCATCTCAATTAAGGATGTTACACCTATTCCTCATAACGGATGCCGTCCACCTAAACGTCCTCGTGGATAAAATTAAGAAAAATCTATTAAATGCATAAGGAGGCTGCAAAATTGAAAGATTTAAAGTTTGAAAAACCAAAAACAACTATTCAAGAAGAGTCAAACGGAAGGTACGGAAAGTTCGTTATTTCTCCACTTGACAGAGGATATGGACTTACATTAGGAAATGCCTTAAGAAGAGTATTAATTTCATCTCTTCCTGGTACAGCAATTGTTAATGTAAGAATTGAAGGAGTTCAACATGAATTCTCAACTATTCCTGGTGTTATTGAAGATGTAATGACAATCGTTCTAAACTTAAAAAAGATTGTTTTAAAGGCTGATACATCTGATCCTAAATTTGTTACAGATCTAGAGATTCACCATGGCGAAGGAGAAGTTACAGCAGCAGATTTAATATGCAATTCTGAAGTTGAAGTTATTAACCCTGAACAACACATCGCAACTGTTTGTGAAGGAGGACATTTAGATATGTTCTTAAAGGTTGCTAATGGTACAGGTTATGTTGGCGCAGTTAAAAACAAGAACTACGATAATACAGTTGGTGTAATCGCAATTGATTCACTATATGCTCCTATCGTTAATTGTAAATATACTGTTGATAAGACAAGAGTTGATGACAACTCAGATTATGATAAACTTACTATCGAAGTAACTACAAATGGTTCAATTGATGCAAAAGAAGCTATCGCAATCGCTTCTAAGATGATGATTGATCATTTAAATGTTATTGTTGAATTAAGTTCTAAGGCTATGAATACTGATTATATGATTGAATATGAAGAAGATTCAGATATCAAAGAATTAGAAAAGAAAACTATTGATGACCTTGACTTATCAGTTAGATCTTATAACTGCTTAAAGAGAGCAGGTATCAATACTGTCTTAGAATTAGCTAGTAAGTCAGAAGAAGATATGATGAAGGTTCGTAATCTAGGAAGAAAGTCTTTAAAAGAAGTTAAAGAAAAACTAGAGGCCTTACATTTATCCCTAAATAAGGACTAATAGAAGGAGGATATAAAGATGGCTAACTACAGAAGATTAGGACGTACAAGCGATCAAAGAAAGGCTTTACTAAGAGATTTAGTAACTGACTTAATCATAAATGGACGTATCGAAACAACTGAAATGAAAGCAAAAGAATTACGTAAGCTTGCTGATAAGATGGTTACTCTTGGAAAGAAGAATACTCTTGCTAGTAGAAGACAAGCTGCAGAATTAATTCGTTTTGAAAAAGCTGATGAAAAGCAAAATGCTTTACAAAAGCTTTTCAATGAAATTGCTCCAAAATATGCAGATAGAAATGGTGGATACACTAGAATCTACAAACTTGGCAAACGTCAAGGTGATGCTGCAGATATGGCAATTATTGAATTTATCTAATAATATATAAGCACATCAATCGATGTGCTTTTTTTTGTTTGTAAAGCGCTTTTTTATTTACTTCATTTATAAATGGAGTATAATAAATGTGTAATATTAAGGAGGAAAAAATATGAAAATGATAAAGAAAACATTATTAGTTTTATCATGCTTTGCAGCAAGCGTATGTGCTTTAGCAGGATGCGATGACAAAACTACAACAAAAAAGAAAGATAATACAACAGCAAAAACTACTACAATAAGTAAGTCAACAACAAAGAAGGCTACTACACAAAAAGTAACTACACAAGCTGTTACTACTGATGTAAAGGATGAAGGAGCAAAAGTATCACAAAAAACATTTAATTCTTACTTTGGAATTGATGACTTCTCTAAACTTATTGATGCTAATTATACTTTAGAAGTAACTCGCACTCAAAATCAAGAAAGTGAAACTGAACTTTGCAAAATCAAAGGATTAGAAGTTCTTCAATCTGGAAAAAAATTTGTTGGTACAGAAGATGAGTATAGTTATGAGTCATACTATATCTTTGAAAAAGAGTTAGATGGTACTTATGGATCTGATTATGGATATAATTATAATGGAGGAGGTTGGAACTTTAGTGGCCCAACAGCATCAAGTGAAACTTTAAAAGGATTATTATGTGCTTTCTATTTACCAAGCCTTGATTATTCAAAAGTATCTTTTAATGAAACTAAAAATGCATATGTTTCAACTGAAACTATTGAATATGCTTACTGGGGTGGCTCTGATATAACTGATTACACAAATACTATTACTAATGTTGTAGTAGAATTTGAAGATGGTATTTTAAAGAAAGTAAGCTTTGATTTACATGAAGTAGGCGAATGCCCTATGAGTGGGGAAATAGATTATACTTATACTGTAACAATTAATGTTTCAAACGTAGGAACAACTACATTTGAAACTCCTGTTGAAGAAACTATAAAATAATATAAGTCACATTCTTTTTGAATGTGCTTTTAATATTTAACTTTTACTTTACAAAATATTATTGTATAATATATATGTGTTTAGGAGGAATAGAAATGAAATTTAGTAAAAAACCATTATTATTTTTCTTATGTTTAGCATCCACATTTACAGTACTTGCTGGATGTGATAAGAAAACAAATAAAAATACTACAAATAATAAAACAAATGTAACAACAAAAAAAGATTCTACAACAAAAAATAGTACAACTAAAAAGGATACAACTAAGAAAACTACAGCAAAGCAAACAACAACAAAGCAAACTACTGCTGAATCAAACGCTGATTATTTAGTTACTAAAGAAGTTTTTGATTCATATTTTAACATTTCTACTTTTGATGAGTTAAAAAGCTTCAATTATACAGCTAACCGAGCAATTGAATATATAGAGGGAGACGAACAAGTTACTGATAACATCGTTATCGAGGTTGCTGAAGGAAATATTTTGAGTGATTCACCTTATACTGATATGTTTTATGAAACAAAAGGATTAACTGATGGGATAGTTAGTTATGCTTTGTATACGAATGAAGGCACTGGCTGGGGTAAAACTGCCTCTGTTTCTAATACTTTAAAAGCCATTGCTTTTGAAAGAATGGGATTAGGAATATTTGACTATTCTTCATTTACATTTAATGCTGCTACTAAAGCATATATAGCAGATGAGATAGTATATGATTATAAAGATATTGATGGTTATGAATCAATAGAAAAATTATCTAATATTGCTATTAAATTTAATAATGGCGTTTTACAATCTATAGAATATGATTATAAATACATTGATGATGGAGATGTATTTGATGATTATACTGCTACAATTACTTTTTCAAAATACGGTGAAACAATAGTAGTTAATCCGATTAGTGAATAATAATTAAGCACATCAGTTGATGTGCTTTTTTTTACATTTACTTAACTTTATTATTATTGTATAATAATTATGTAATTTCAAAAGGAGGAGAGAAAATGAAATTAGGGAAAAAATCAATAGGCATTTTCTTATGTTTTGCTTCTATATTTACTGTTCTTGCAGGATGTAAGAAGAAAAGTACTAAGAAAAACACAACAAAAAATAACACAACAAAAGTTACGACTAAAGCAAGCACAACTAAAGCCACAACAAAACAAAAAACAACCACAGATACAAAAAAGAAGTATATGGTTAATGAAGATGTTTTTAATTCATATTTCCATATTACTGATTTTGAGGCTTTGAGTAAGCTTAATCATACAGCAACTTATACTTATACTTCATATTCAGTAGTTGATAATGGCGTAGCTAAATATGATGGAAAAATATTATTTGATGAATATTCTTCGAGTGATACTATGGAAAGTTCTTGTTGCTATTTTTGTGTTAATGAAATAAGTGATGATAGCATAGTAGAATTTAGATGTGTAGATTATGATGATGGTGATGTAAATGTTGAATACGATACTACAGGTATAAAGAGTTATTTGAATGAATATTTATTACTTCCATTTATGAATTTTACAGATTTAACATTTAATAGAAATACAAATTCTTATGAGGCTACAGAAATTAAAAAAGATAGCATTTCTTTTAATAATGTTAAAATACAATTTGAAAATAACATTTTAAAGAGCTATTCGTTTGAATATGTAAGTGATTATACTTTTACTTATGAAGCTACTATTTCAAATGTTGGAAATACTAAAGCTGATAGCGTCATAAGAAACGCTGTTAGCAAAAATGAGTTTGATAGTTTCTTTAACATCAGCAATGTTAATAATCTTTATGATTTAAACTTTACTCTTGAATATAATGATGGTCTATGTAACTATTCTTTAGAGTATGCTAATGGAAATGCTTTATCTGAAACATATTATGATGATGAATTAATGTCAAAAAAATATTATGAAATAACTGATGTAGATGGTACAAGTGTAACTTATGACCTTTGCTATGAGAACGCTGATGATAAATGGTGCCATGAAGGTGTAAAAACTAAAGATATAGATGATTTTGTATGGGACGTTTTATATTTACATATTTTTGATTATGATAGATTTGTTTTTAATGAGGAAACAGGTTATTATGAATGTGATAGTTATTCATTATCTGATGAAGAGTATTCAAATTTGAAGATTAAATTTGTAGATGGTTTACTTGATTCTTTTACAGCAAATGTTGATGATGGTAGTAAATATGATGTAACTATTGACATAACTAATGCTGGAACTACAGAAGTAGTTGCTCCAATAGAGAAATATACTGTAGATGAAGAAACATTTAATTCAGTTTTAGGTATTTCTAGTTATGAAGAATTAGATGCATTAAATTATACATGTGAATATGTTACTAAATGGGGTAGTGAAACAGTATATGCTTCTAACGGTACATTTATGGCAATTAAGCACAATGGTGAAGAAGACGACGAAACATTATTATATCAAACAAGTGCAAGTACTACAAAAGATGTGAAATTAAAAATTTCTACTTATAGTGATAGTGTATGGCATGAATATAGCAATATGGATCTTAATTTCTTTGATTTCTTAAGAGATTATGGTCGTATGTTACAAATTGATTATTCTAGTTTTGCATATGATGAAGTTGAAAAATGTTATAAATTAGGTAATTATGAAGTAGATTTAAATCTAAATTATACTGATATTAAAGTTTCATTTGAATATGGAAAGATTAGTACAATATCTTATACAGTAAATAATTTTTCTAATTCATGGACTATAGCTGAAACATTTACTAATGTTGGAAATACAAGTTTCTTTTACTAATTAATATAAAAAGATTAAGCACATCAGTTGATGTGCTTTTTTTATTGACTATATTATAAAAAAGTATTATAATCTTTTTGGAAAAATAAAAAGGAGTGATTATTATGAAATTAGGAAAAGCATTATGTGGTATTGCTTGCCTATCAGCAGTATTTATGCTTGCTGCTTGTAAAAGCAATAAAACAACAAAGAAAGATACAACAAAGGTAGTTACTACAACAAAAGCTCAAACTACAACAAAGAAGGCTATTACAACAAAAGCTCAAACTACTACACAAGGAGGAGCTGTAGTAATTCCGGAAAAATATAAAGCAAATAAAGAAGCATTTGATATGTTCTTTTCGGTAGATGACTTGGATAAATTCTATGCTATCAATATGACATTAACTTGTTCTCAAAAAGTGAATGGCGTTGAAATGCAAATGATTAGAAAATATGATGAAGGCTGGTTTGACCAAGTTTATGGACCTGAAATTTATAAAGGCAATTTATATAAATATGAAGATAAATACTTTAAAGATACATTTGAAAATAATGGAACATCTTTTGAATATGAAAGAACTACAGAATATAAAGATTTATCTACAATGATAGCTATGAATTTCTGCCCAGTTTTAGATTTCACTAAATTTGAATTTGATTTTGAAACTAACACTTATAAATCAGATGAAGTAGTTACTTTTAGTCAAAAAAATGGTACAGAAACTTATAATTATCGTATGTATGACTTTGAAGTTAAATATGAAGATGGGAAAATTGCTTATATAATGTCATCAATTCTTCAAACTGAAGAAGGTTCAGAAGATGCATATAATCAAGTAGTTAAAATGGTACCTAGCGAAATCGGTACAACAGAAGTTGAAAAAGTCGCAATGTTATCTGTAGATTAATATGATAGAGCACATCAATCGATGTGCTTTTATTACTTGATATTTTTATTATTTAATGGTATAAACATAATATATAAATAAGTAGGATTTAAAATATGAAACTAAAAAAAGCATTAGTAGGACTAGCTTGCTTAACAACAGTATTTACTCTTGTTGCATGCAAAGGAAAGACTATAAAAAAAGCTACAACTAGTAGCAAAACAACTACAAATATAATTTCTACTACAAAAAAAGAAACAACAAAAAAACAAACTACAGCTGCTACAACTACTAAATCACAAATTCCAGAAAAATATGCAGTAACAAAAGAGGTATTTGATTCTTACTTTAACCCAGCTTCATTTGAAGCATCTATGGCGTTTAATGGAACAATTGATATAGTTTCAACAATGGAAGGATATGGTGAAAACAAGTTTAAAACAGAAATTGCCAATAAGTATTACTTAGAAACTAATGAATCTTTTCCATCATCTACTTTTAAAGTGTTCTATAAGGATGGTGATATGGCTGCAGTTGATACATATACTAATGAAGGATCTGGTTGGAAAGTGTCTAAATATTCGCCTGAAAAATATACAGATATAAATTTATTTTGTTTGATAAATACTTATATTCCTGCTGGATTTGATTTTGATAAATGTACATTTAATTATGAGACAAATTCATATGAATCAAATGAAGAAAAGTCTTATACTTACAATAGAGGCGAGTATTCTTATACAAATACAATAAGCAATTTAAAAGTAAAATTTGAAGATAATAAAATTGTCTCAATTTCTTTTAAAAGTAAGCAATGTGAATATAATTCTATTGGCGATCAAGTTGGAGCTTATTATATGGATGGTACATTGACTTTCTCAAAACTTGGCACAACTACTGTAGAGCCAATTAGTGCAATTTCTTAAGCATAAAAAAATGCACATCATTTGATGTGCTTTTTCTTTTCATAGAAAACATTTTCAAAATTATTAAAATAATTTTAGTGATATAATTATTATAGAAAGGATGTGAGATTATGGCTACTAAAGATTTAAGTGTTGGAAAACCTTGGAAAGTAATACTATTATTTTCACTACCTATGATTTTATCCGTAACCCTACAACAAGTTTATAATCTAGCCGATTCTATGATCGCAGGACGTATTATAGGTGGATCAGCTTTAGGTGCTATAAGTGCTTCATATCCTATTACGATGATTTATTTAGGTTTAGCTACAGGCGCAGGTGTAGGAACGGGTGTAGTAGTATCAAGGTTCTTTGGAATGAAGAAGATGAAGGAAGTAAAGACGGGTATTTATACAGCCATAATTACTTTTGGACTTTTAGCTTTATTACTTGCACTTGTTGGTTCGTTTATTTCTAAGCCACTATTAAGGGTTATTAATACAGATGAAGCTATTTTAAATGACGCTTCAACTTACCTTATTTTTTATAGTGTAGGTATGGTATTCTTATTCTTGTATAATGTTACAACTTACATTTTCCAAGCCCTTGGAAATAGTAAAACTCCACTTTATTTCTTAGGCTTTTCTACTACTTTAAATATTGTTTTAGATATAGTATTTGCGAAGAATAATATGGGCGTTTTTGGTATAGCTTTAGCTACATTCATAGCACAAGGAATTGCCTCTATAGCGGCATTATCTTGGCTTTTAGTAACACTTAGAAGAATAGAAAGTGAAAAGCCAAAATTGTATTCTGTTGAGTTAATTAAATTGATACTTTTAATTGCAGTTCCATCAATGATTCAATCATCAATTGTTGCTATAGGTGGAGTACTTGTACAAAGCGAAATTAATAAATACGGCGGTGATGTAACTGCAGGATATGGAGCTGCATATAAGTTATGTTATATTGTAATAAATATCATATTTACAATGTCTAATGCCTTATCAAGTTATACATCACAAAATATAGGTGCAAATCATATGGAGCGTGTAAAACCAGGTTTAAAATCTACATTTATTATTTCTACGATTATAGCTTTAGTCTCTACAGCTCTATTTGTTCCGCTATCAAAAGTATTTTTAAATATGTTTGTTGATAAAAATACACTTGATCCTAGCGCAAATATAGATGAGATTATAAAGGTCGGTTCAAAGTTTTTAGTAATAGTTACTTCATTTTATATTTTAGTTGCTATTAAAATATCATTTGATGGTGTTTTAAAGGGTGCTGGAGATATGAGAAGCTTTATGATTGGTACATTTGCGGATCTATTCGCTAGAGTTGGTTTTACTTACTTATTATCTAATGTTATAGGGCTTGAAGGAATATGGTGGGCATGGCCTATTGGTTGGATATTTGGTAGTGGTTTAGTTGTAATATTTTACTTTACAAAAAGATGGAAAAAAATCAACGAAGGAGAACCTGTTATATAAGATGTCACTTAGACATCTTTTTTATTTTAAATAAATAAAAAATATAGTATAATAGATATGTTAAGGGGGTCTTTTTATGATAAGTGTAAAAGATGTACATTTTTTATATAATAAAGAGACATACGCTGTAAAAGGCGTATCTTTTGACATCCCCGAAGGACAATGGGTATCTATAATAGGACATAATGGTAGTGGTAAATCAACTTTATCAAAACTATTAAATGGCTTGGTTAGGGCAAATAAAGGTGAAATCTTGATTGACGGTGAACCTATTAATGATGATACAATTAATAATATTAGAAAGAAAATAGGTATTGTATTTCAAAACCCAGATAATCAGTTTATTGGTGTAACTGTTAAACATGATATTGCATTTGGCTTAGAAAATAGAAGAATTGAACGAGATAAAATGTTAGAAATTATAGATGAATATGCCAAAAAGGTAGAAATGGATAAATTCTTAAAAGCTGAACCTAATAAGCTATCTGGTGGTCAAAAACAGCGTGTTGCGATAGCTGGTGTATTAGCTTGTAATCCTAAAATAATTGTTTTTGATGAATCAACTAGTATGTTAGATCCTGAAGGTGTAAATGAAATTACTAGTTTAATTGAATCACTTAAAGGTAGTAGAACAATTATTACTATTACTCATGATTTAGATTTAGCCGCTAAAAGTGATAGAATTTTAGTTTTAAATGATGGACACTTAGTAAGTGATGCTACACCAAGTGAAACATTTAAAAAGCAAGATTTATTATATGATTCTAAATTAGATATTCCATTTAATTTAAAAGTATATAATAATGCACTTAATGATGAAAAAATTAATAAAAAGAAGGAGTTGATGGATGCACTATGGGAATTAAGTTTGAAAAAGTAACTCATACATTCAAAAATCCTGATGGCAAGACTAGATTCATTGCTATGGAAGATATAGATTTATCCATAGATGAAAAAAATGAATTTGTAATGGTTTGTGGTCATACAGGTAGTGGTAAATCAACTCTTATACAACATATGAACGCTCTATTATTTCCATCTAGTGGTAAATTAGAGATATTTGGTAGAGTTATTAAGAAAAAGAAAAATAGAAAGCTAAACGAAATAAGAAAAAAGGTAGGATTAGTATTTCAATTTCCGGAATATCAATTATTTGATGAAACAGTTTTAAAAGATGTAATGTTTGGACCAATTAATTTCGGACTAAAAAAAGAAGAAGCAAAAGAAAAAGCTATTAACGCTTTAAAGATGGTAGATTTTGATGAAAAATTATATGATCAATCTCCATTTAGATTAAGCGGTGGACAAATGAAAAAGGTCTCTATCGCAGGAATTCTTGCACTTGAACCAGAAATAATAGTTTTAGATGAACCAACTAGAGGATTAGATCCTAAAAGTAGTGAAGAAGTAATGGAATTATTTAATAAAATTCATAATGAGTATAATAAAACAATTATTGTAATTACTCATGATATGGATATTGTTAGTAAATATGCTAAAAGAGTAGTTGTACTTAATGAAGGCAAAATAGTATATGATGGATCTAAGGAAAATTTATTTACTGATAAAAACTTTGAATCATTTCACTTAGATTATCCATCAAGCATGAAACTCGCTATGGATTTAAAAAATAAATTAAACATAGATATTAATACAAATGTTTATACATTAGAGGAATTAATGGATGAATTAGAAAGGATATAGTATGGATAATATTATTATTGGACAATACATTCCAGGTAATAGTTTAATACATAGATTAGACCCTAGAATGAAAATTTCAATTTTAATAATTATGATTGTGGCTTTATTTATTTGTCATACAATAATTGAAGAAGCCATTCTTTTCGTATTCATTTTATTCCTTATTATTGCAGCTAGAATACCACTTTTAAAAGTATTTAAAGGATTACGTGCAATATTATTTTTGGTATGTTTTACCGCAGTATTACAGCTAGGTAATATAAGGACAGGTACATTTATTATTAAACCAGATGAAATACTTATGTATATGTCGCTATATAATTTATTGATTATAATTGGCTTAATAATAATATATGTTTTTACTAGAAAGTTTATTCCTTTTAGATTTATATATTTGCTTATTTTATGCGGTATTTCGCTTGTTTTACAACACTATTTTACAAGTGGACCACTACTATTTAAATACAACATCAGTTTTACAGATGATGGATTAATTAGAGTAGGTTTTATAGTGCTTAGATTAATTAATCTAGTATTACTTTCAAGTGTTTTAACATTTACAACATCACCTATGGATTTAAAAAATGGATTAGAAAGCTTAATGAAACCACTAAAAGTAATAAAAGTACCTGTAGGTGAAATTGCGATGATGATAAGTCTTGTACTTAGATTTATACCTACACTTTTAGAAGAAACAAATAAAATAATTAAAGCACAAGCAAGCCGTGGTGCTGATTTTAATGAAGCAAGTCTAAGACAAAAAATGAAACAAATAATAAGCTTATTAGTTCCTATGTTTGTTGTTTCATTTAAGAGGGCTGATGATTTAGCTAATGCGATGGAATCACGTGGGTATGTAATTGGAGAGAAAAGAACTTCAATTGATGTAATGCATTTAACATTTAAAGATTATTTCGCATTATTTTTAATACTTACTCTACTTGCGTTCATAATTATGAGTGCTGTAACTAAAGTAGATATATGGAGTGTATATAAATGCGTATTAAAGTAACTATTAACTATGATGGAACTAATTATTATGGATATCAACATCAAGAAGGTAAAGTAACTATTCAAGATACTTTTGAAGAAGCATTATCTATAATATGTAAGGATCATGTTAAAACTATTGCATCAGGTAGAACTGATGGACATGTTCATGCACTAGGACAAGTCCTACATTTTGATACATCTATTAAAATGAAAGAGAATAACTGGATGCGTGCACTAAATTCACTATTACCACTTGATATAAGAGTAAAACAAGTTGAATTTGTAAGTGATGATTTTCACGCTAGATTTAGTGCTGTAAAAAAAGAATATAGATATTATATAAAATTAGGTGAATATGATCTATTTAAAAATAATTATAGTGCCTACTATGAAAAGCTAGATATAGATAAAATGGATCTAGCAATAAAAGATTTTATTGGCACACATGACTTTTTAAGCTATTCAAGATATGTTGATAAAAAACCAACTATTAAAACTATTTATGAAGCTAAGATTAATAGATTAGATAACGATATGCTAGAAATCATATTTGTTGGAAATGGCTTTTTAAAATATATGGTTAGAATAATGGTAGGTACACTAATAGATATAGGACTAGGAAAAAAAGAAGTTAATGATATTATTAAAATATTTGAAGCTAAAGATAGATGCAAAGCTAGTAAAACCGCTAGTCCAAACGGTTTATTCTTATATAAAGTATGGTATAAGGAGGATTAATTATGGGTTATTTTATAACTTTTGAAGGTGGAGAAGGCACAGGCAAAACTACAATAATTAACTATATATCTAAATACTTAATGGATAAAGGATATCAAGTTGTTACAACAAGAGAACCTGGTGGAATAGATATTGCTGAACAAATAAGAAGTATTATTTTAGATGTAAAAAACACTAAAATGGATTATCGTACAGAAGCACTTCTATATGCCGCTAGTCGTACTCAACACTTGGCTGAAAAAGTAATACCTGCCTTAAAACAAAATAAAATAGTATTATGTGATAGATACTTAGATTCATCACTAGTTTATCAAGGTATAGCTAGAAACTTAGGTATTGATAATGTTTTAAAAATTAATATGTTTGCGCTAGAATATATGCCAGATATTACATTTTTTATAGATGTAAAACCTGAAATATGTTTTAAGAGATTAAAAGATAATAATAGAGAAATGGATAGATTAGACTTAGAAAATATGAGTTTCCATAATATGGTATATGAAGGATATAAAAAGATTGCAGAAATGTATCCTAATAGAATTATAAGTATTAATGGAGATAGAAAGATAGAAGATATAGTAGAAGATATAAAAAAAAGAATTGATAAGCTAATAGGTGATTAATATGATAAAACATGCGATAGAAACACAAAAGCCAATTTTAGATATGCTTAAAAAGTCCTATGATAATGGACGTCTTTCGCATGCTTATATAATAAGTGGTGAAGAAGGCTCAGAAAGAATGGGTGTAGCCTTATATTTTGCTTGTATGTTATATTGCAAGGATGTATGTCTAGAATGCAAGGAATGTAAGGATATAATGAATAATAACCATTTAAATGTATTAGTTATAGATAAGCTTCCAGGTAAAAGTGAAATCGTAAAAGAACAAATAGAATCATTAAAAGAAGAATTATCTAAAACAAGTCTAAAAGATGGACCTAGAATATATATTATAAATGATGCGGAAAATATGAATTCTACATGCGCAAATAAATTACTTAAATTTATAGAAGAACCATTTAGTGATATATATGCAATACTGCTTACTACAAATAAAGATGCTATCTTACAAACTATTAGAAGTAGATGTCAGTTAATAAACTTACTTCCAATGAATAAAGAAGAATTAAAAATATCATTAATAAATGAGAAAATAGATGAAGAATATGCATGTATTTTATCAAATATATATGATAGTGTTCCAATATGTAAAAAAGCGCTAGAAGATGAGCTTTTTACTAAAACATTAAAGATAGTTAAAACAATACTTGAAATGATTTCTAAGCATTTCCCAAATACTACACTTTATATGAAAGAGTTTATGGAATATTATAGTAATAAAGAAACATTAGAGATGTTTTTAAAAATAATGTTACTATATTTCTTAGAGGCAAAGAAAAAATCTAATAAAGTATTTATTAATGATTTAGATCTATTTAATAAAATAGATATAAATTTAACACCTATAATTGATTTAATTATTAAATCACAATTTAATTTAAGGTATAATATAGATAGAAATTTACTACTATTAAATTTAGTAGTTAATATAGATAGGAGTGTTTTAAATGCAAGTAGCTAGAATACAATTTAAACCTGTTGGTAAAAAGTATTATTTTTCACCTAATGGTTTATCACTAAATAATTTAGATAAAGTAGTAGTAGAAACTATTAGAGGCATAGAACTTGGGACAGTAATAGGAAATGTTATTGATATTGATGAGAAAGAATTAGTATCAGAATTAAAACCTATTTTAAGAAAAGCTACTAAGCGTGATTTAGAAGACTATAAAATCGCTAAAGAAAAGGAAAAAGGCGTAAAAGAAAAAACTAAATTCTATGCTATTAATAATGGACTTGAAATGAAAATATTAGGTTGTGAATACACTCTTGATTTAGGAAAACTTATTATTTATTTTGAGGCTGAAGGACGTGTTGATTTTAGACAACTAGTTAAAGATTTAGCTGAAGAATTTAAGGTTAGAATAGAACTTAGACAAGTTGGCCCTAGAGATGGTGCTAAATTTATTGGTGGACTTGGACCATGTGGACTTAAAATATGCTGTGTAACGCATATTGATGATTTTGATAATGTAACTATTAAGATGGCTAAAAATCAATATTTAAGTTTAAAT
>Ga0247611_10003832_pt1 | contig 21712 bp, 21 predicted proteins | sample 177DNAGHGhighgp2_FD_192422 | JGI IMG/M metagenome (GOLD analysis project Ga0247611, IMG submission 192422) | Sheep rumen microbial communities from Palmerston North, Manawatu-Wanganui, New Zealand - 1770 DNA GHGhigh gp2 | ecosystem: Host-associated > Mammals > Digestive system > Stomach > Rumen... | reverse complement strand
AACGCTGATTAAGCTGATTATACGGATTATTCAACTAATAATTAAAAGAAGATTTATTACTGATTTTTTTGAACGCGGATTAAGCAGATTATACGGATTATTCAACTAATAATTAAAAGAAGATTTATTACTGATTTTTTTTGAACGCAGATTAAGCAGATTATACGGATTATTCAACTAATAATTAAAAGAAGATTTATTACTGATTTTTTTTTGAACGCAGATTAAGCTGATTATACGGATTATTCAACTAATAATTAAAAGAAGATTTATTACTGACTTTTTTGAACGCAGATTAAGCTGATTATACGGATTATTCAACTACTTATTAAACGAGATTTATTACTGATTTTTTTTGAACGCGGATTAAGCAGATTATACGGATTATTCAACTACTTATTAAAAGAAGATTTATTACTGAATTTTTTTTGAACGCAGATTAAGCAGATTATACGGATTATTCAACTACTTATTATAAGAAGATTTATTACTGATTTTTTTGAACGCGGATTAAGCTGATTATACGGATTATTCAACTACTTATTATAAGAAGATTTATTACTGATTTTTTGAACGCAGATTAAGCAGATTATACGGATTATTCAACTACTTATTAAACGTTTTTTAGAACAGTTTTAACTGAATTATTTATACCACGGAAGTATTAAAGCTCGAGGAGTTAACTACATAATTATAGCAATTTAAAAGGATAAGATGCTATGCGGTTATATGAATTGAATCTGAAGGTTAGGCAATTGGTTGAAGGAGGGTTTTCTGAGACCTATTGGGTGACGGCAGAATTGAGTGATGTGCGTATGAGCGGCGGTCATTGCTTTATGGAGTTCATAGAGAAGTCTCCTTTCAGCAATGACATGATTGCAAAGGCAAGAGGTCAGATATGGTCGAGCACCTATAAGAGCCTTAGCCTTAAATTTGAAAAGGCAACAGGTCAGCCATTGTCCGACGGCATGCAGGTGATGGTGAATGTTAGGGTAACATTCAGCGAGAAATATGGCTATTCTCTTAATGTGGTTGACATCGACCCCACCTACACACTTGGCGATATAGCAAAACGTAGGAAAGAAATAATCGACCAGTTGAAAGCCGATGGTGTTTACAGTCTGAACAAAGAACTGGATTTGCCTGTAGTGCTGAATCGCATCGCTGTGATTTCTTCCGCCACAGCCGCAGGCTATCAGGATTTCTGCCACCAATTAGAGCACAACAGCTACAATCTTCAGTTCACCACCCGCTTGTTTCCTGCTGTGATGCAGGGCATCAGTGTGGAGAGCAGCGTGATAGCGGCTCTTGACTTGATATATTCTGAACATGAGAAATGGGATGCCGTGGTTATCATCCGTGGAGGCGGCTCGACCACCGACTTAAGTGGCTTCGACTCTTATCTGCTCGGTCTGAATGTTGCCCAGTTTGCTTTGCCTGTAATTACGGGAATCGGTCATGAACGCGATACTACAGTGATTGACGAAGTGTCGCATACGAGGGTTAAGACCCCTACGGCAGCAGCCGAATTCCTTATCAACCACCAATACGAAGTGTTGAGCCACCTCCTTGAATTAGAGGATGAAATTCTGGATTATTGCCGTAGGACAGTGACCGACGAGCACCGACGCATACAGATGCTGACAGACAAATTGCCATCTCTGTTTAAGATATGCAAAGAGCGAGAATATCACAAGCTTGACACAAGCCTGTCATCGGCCGTTGATGCAATCCGGAGGATAAAACTGAGTCAGGTTGGGAAGCTGGAGATGACTGACTCAAGATTAAATTTTGCTGTGAATAAGATTCTGGATACAAACAAGCATAAGCTCAGCATGGCAACATCCAAGATATCCGGTGCAAGTCCTGAGCATCTCCTTAAACTGGGCTACAGCATAACCCGCGTGAACGGCAGGTCGCTTCGCGATATCCACCAACTTAAGTCAGGAATGGAGATAATGACTACGCTGAGCAATGGTTCGTTTAGTTCTACCGTGAATCGTGCCAAACCGAAGGAGCCAGTTCCTCCAGTTCATCTTGTTCCCCCTGGATATAATGACAAATTAGCATAAACAAAAATAAATTATAATAAAATGGAAGCAAAATCATATAATGAAGCAATGAAGCGATTGGAAGAAATCGTAGGTAAGATTGAGAGTGGCGAGATGGATGTTGACTCTCTGACAGAAAACTTGAAGGAAGCAAAGGAACTCGTGACATTCTGCAAGAGCAAACTGCTGAAAGTGGAGGAAGAAGTTGACAAGATAATGAATGCTGAAAATTGAGAATACTCGAAGTTTCTGCCAATTATTCATTAATACTATTATAATATCCACAAATATTTATTTTGGTCGATGTATCGACCTAATTATCATAAATAAAGAGTACAATCAAAAGTTTAAATGTTAAATAAAAACATGTAAAAAAACATGGCTGCTGAAGCATAGGATTTATTTGAACCATTATGCCATTTCAGCAGCCATTGTGTGTATGTGTGCATAAATAGACAGAATTTGTATTTATCCAACCGCCATACTTTTGAATTTCATTATTTTGTAGGAGTATTCAGATGTCCATTCACGTATTTTCAGAATAGGATTTGTTCCTCCGTATCTCACGATGTCATAGGATTTCTCAAATTTGTTAGGATCAATATAGTTGAATAAATAGATGTTATTGCCATTGAGGTTCCATTTAAACATGTTTGCCATTGCCGGTCCATGCATATAGGTCGTTTCTTGCAACAAATCTCCAGAATCACTGAATTTCCACGTGATTCTTACTTCGGAAGGGTCGACAACCTCTGGCTTGGAGTCGCCCGGCTTCCATGTCTCAACCAGCTGCCACTCGCCGTTCAGCTGGTTTTTGTTTATCGAAACCTGCTCGGTTTCAGGTGGTGAGACACGTTTGAAATATGTGGTTTCTTTGCTATAATTGCTATACAACACCAGTTCATTAGAATTGAGTTTCTTTATTTCGTTGGAAATCTCTATAGTTTCTCCTGATTTAGGGTCGGTGATGATATAAGAGACAGAATGTCCATCAGTTTCATAGTTTATCGAACCAACAATCAGGATTTGTCCCTCATAATCGTACTCATAGTTGTCTATTTTCAGATTCGTCTCATCGAACTGCCAGATGAATCCTTCGTTGTTTCCAAACAGTTGTTCATGTGAATTGTCGTCAACCGACTTAGTCAGTTTCCAGTATCCTTCAAGGCTTGATTTTTTGGAATCCTTGTCGTCGTCCTTACTGCATGAAATGAATGCCATGTTGGCAAAAACCATGGCAGCAGCCAGCAAGACTATGCAAAATAAATTATTTTTTTTCATGATGATTAATTATTTTTTGTGATACTAAGAATTAAATATGAATGAATATGTCGCTATAGTTTTGTCAGATTGAAAATCATTAAGCTCAGAGTTGGATATAGTCAGCATCACTTGAGCAGACAATATTTTGAATGAAGATAGAACACAGTGCCGTCGAACTTCGTTTTATAGAATCCGTTGACTTTTCCGAGATATGGAAGTCGAGTGCCTTTCGGCAGATAGTAGGGTTTCCATGAATAGCTGTTGCCATAGACACCTAATTCTTTTTCCGGATGGAGGAGGAACTGTTCCTGCGCCACTGAGCCGGCATAATCGGAGTCGTAGCAGTAGATTCCCGATGATGTTGACGGTTTTTCTCGCAGTCGGAGGTTTGTGCCGTTGATTACAATATAGCGCTCTCCTCTTACAGATCCCGGCAGGCGGCACACGCTCTTTGGCAGAATAACAGAGGCGGCTGTATAACCACCATAATACTCATATCCGTCGCTCGTAGGATAAACAAGGATTGCCTCTCCTTTCTTGAGGGTCCAAGTGGCATTTTCATCAAATCCACGTGGGTCTTCACAAGTGTAGGTTCGGCTCATAATCATCACCTTCTGTGCATTCATGCTCAGAGCAGATCCACAGAGGATTAGGGCTGTAATAATAAATTTCAAAACATTTTTCATAACTCTTAATAATAATGGTTTATATCATAATATTGTCTTTTCATACTTATTCAGATGCAAAAATAATCAAAATTTCATATTCCACACCAAAAAAGCCACAATATTTTTGGTAGGTATCAAAAATTTCCATACCTTTGCACTCGCAAATGACAGATGGCGCTTTCGTCTAGCGGCTAGGACACATGCCTCTCACGCATGGAACACGGGTTCGATTCCCGTAGGCGCTACAACCTAAGGAGTTCTATAGAACTCCTTTTTTTAATTTATTCTAATAAAATGAAGAAGATGTATTACATTCTGATTGTACTGGGCATCGCATTAGTGATAGCCGGAATCGTGGGATTGAGCAAAGAGAAAGGCAATGGCGTAAATTCCATAAACAAAATGGATGAAAATAAGCCTGTTGCCTCCGCAAATACCAACACAAATTCAAGAGAGACAGTTGAAAAGAATGATGCTGGTGACAAGGAAAGATATGACGACGGACTGTCAGATGCAGAGCGTAAGGGCCAGGCATTCGAGCTATATGTGAGAGACCATTTCAGTCATAAGGACTATTCGCTTGTTGAACATGTGAACGACAAAGCATCGCATGAGCATGTTACAGAACGAAGCAAATATCCTGACATGGTGTTTCGCCATCGAGCATCTGACACCAAATTTGCCGTGGAATGTAAATACCGCACAGACTGGGATTACTCTTCGGGTATACCTCAAATAGAATGGGCAGAGGAGCACAATATAGAGAATTACCTTCAATTTGCCGATGAGCAGAAGATGGACGTGGTGGTTGTTATTGGCCTTGGTGGGACTCCAGAATCCCCGGCCGAAGTGTATGCCGCCCCACTCTATGCTATAAAGAAATACACACTCGCTCGAAAGAAATACCTTCAGCAGTTCAAACTTGCAGACCCTAAATCAAATTTCCGCTTTATATTGAGCAAACACACTGTGGAAAACTGAATAACTGTCCGCTCCCGTGAAGAAGGAGTTCTCCGATATGAAGTCAAAGGATGTTCCCTGCTTGATGACTGCCGGCTGATGATTGATGAGGATTACCATAAAAAACGTGCTAACTTTGTGTAAAGATAGCACGATTGAATAATATTGTAAAAGACTTATCTATTTTTATTATCTTTATTTAGCCTCAAACGTTACAGTTTGAGCGACATTGCCAACAATTTCATAACCAGCAGGCATTTCTGCTCCTGATCCTGTTATAGCACATGCAGGCATGGTTACAAATAAGAATAAAACAACAGAAAGTGCAGTTCTATTTTTTCCTTTGATTTCAAATTTTCCATTCTCAATTGGTATTATTGTTCCATCAGGCATTACTATTTCTGAAATAATTGCTGAAAGTCTTCCACGGGTGCCCCACCATGATGATTTCTTTGCAAGTAACACTTTAGCTTTTACCATAGTTCCATATGGTATTGCTGTTATTCCGTCGACATTAACATCTCGTACAACTCTAAATAATAGGCTTTCCCCTTCATCTACATCTGCAGCACGAACTGTATTAATTGATTGAAATGGAATAGAAGTTCCAGCCTTAATTGTTACTTCTTTCTGAGCGGATGCTGTCAATGACATAACAGCCATTGAAATTAATAATAAAAATTTTTTCATAATAAAACTGATTTAGTAAAACAATTGCAAATATAAACATAAATTTACGATTTACCCCCCCCATTGTTAAAAACTGTTAAATAGATTGTTTTTTAACATTTAGCGTCTGGATTTAGGCGTTTTATTGCGTATCAATTTACAATATTCGTCCTGAGCCTGCTTCATTCCTATGTCTCCAGTGACGGAGTTCATTGCGACGAACGGCTCACCAAGCCGCAGATAGAAGATACTGCGGTGTGGTTCCCTGAACTCGTTAACACAGGCCTGAATGGCATCCAGCCGCTCTGTAATCCGGTCGATGGGCTGCAGGTCTGTGACGTTATCAATGGGATACAGTTTCTCTACCTTCTACTGCATTGTGTTACGGCGGATGATGTTCGTGCATCCGTGGTGTACGGCAGTCATCAAATAGGCGCGGATCCCTTTCGCCTCGGGAACGATATCTGATTCCATCAGCCGTGCAAACACATCTTGAACAATGTCTTCGGCTTCATCGTCAGCACTAAGCAAGGTCCTGGCCAGATGAAACATCTCGTTGTAGTGCTGACGGAAAAGCCTTTCAAGTATCTTTCTTTTGAGCATATCAGTTAATCGTTATTATCTACCTTTATGGAGAACTTTTATATTATAATACAATCAAGGACAGCATTTTTTTATGGAAACACCATTTTTTTACTTATTTCTTGTCTGTTTTCTTCTACCAGGACTGTATTTTTACTTGAAATAGGCGAGAATGTCTCAATTCCATTCTCGCCCAATTCAGCGTTATAGGTATTACGGATTTACGTGAATGTCGTTCAGAAATAGACAATATCATAACGTTTATGATTATTCTTCATATTCGTTTATACCAAGCAAAAGGCAAGTTCTTGATGATGATTGCCAGCAGATGCCAACGCCGTGTAACGTATGCTTTGGATTTTTGTCTGCTGATTTCTTTACATATCTGCCTGGCAACTTTCTCCACTGGCATTACCCAGAACAGGCCTTCACCTTTTGCCATTGCCGTGTCAGCAAGACCGGGTCGAATATCTGTCACAATGATTTGTCCGCCATTATTGAATGCTTTTTTGCGCAAGGACTCCATATAATTAATCTGATAAGCCTTCGATGCACTGTATGCCGGTGCATTGGGTTCACCACGTAATCCTCCAACCGAAGAAATGGCGACGAGATGTCCATAGCCCTGTTTCTCAAATTTACGGTAGAGTTGGTCCACCACAAATGTCCAACCAGTTATGTTGGTTTCAATAGTCGGACGCTCCTTTGAGTAATCAAGCGACTTGTTGATGTCTCCCGTGCCGGAGCACACGATAGCCAAATCTATCTGTGGAATTTCCCGGCAAAGATAATCCAACGATTTCTCTGTTTCAGAAAGATCTGTAATATCGGCTGTTGCTGTGATGGTATGGGATGGATAATTTTGGCGGAGTTTTTCTAAAAGATGAGTCCGTCTTCCGACAATTGCAATTAAATTGTCCTTGGTGGCATAATACTCGTAGATGGCTTTTCCGATTCCAGAGGTTGTCCAATGATAATAATGTTCATGTTTTTTTTGCAAAGGTATGAACAATTATAGGACCGATGAAGAACGGCTGGAAAAAAGTTATTTTTCGGATGCGATATCTCAAATTGATTTGAGACTTTCACTGTTCAAATGTGATTTCCCTTCGGATATTGCTGATTGTTGTTGGTGTCACCCTCAGAAAAGAAGCAATGTCCTTGAGATTGATTTGCTGTACAATTTGAGGACAACGATTAAGCAGGTTGCTATATCGTTCCCGAACTGTCATCCGGTAGGAATCCAGATATTGCGTATATATTTGCAGAAACAAATGCTTGTAAACATGGGCATAATCCCTATTTTCAAGAAGTGATAGCAACTGCTGTCCATTAATCAGATAAACTTCAGAGGCAGTCATTGCAACTATGGAAACAGCGGATTTTCGGTTGTCGATACAATTCGGAAAATCCCCGACAAACTCATCCTCAAAAGCAAAACCTGTGATATAGTCACGGTTCTCCGTTTTGTTCTTTACTATGTACTTGAAGCACCCCTTGGCCACATAGCCCATCAACTGCGCTGGCTCGCCTGCCTCCTCCAGCATCTCGCCACGCTTCATCACGCGCCTCTCCCCATGCTCCATGCAGTACTTCCGCAGGAACTCAAGGTTGAGTCCCTCTTTGTAGGTGTTAAAGTGCTGGTTCTTATTTTGACTCATATTATATTTTCTTCTGTTTCACAATTTCCTTCTCAATGCTTGGCAACGAGACCACGAATTTCTTTAAGCGAACCTTGCCCATATGTTCATAGAGTACACGGTCCAACTGATAGACTCTCATCTGCAGCAACTCGGGCATATGGCCGTCTGGATTTGAGCCGGCATTGTGGGATTCTCGATGGCGTTGAGCATCAAAGGCAAGTACTTGATATAGCAATACCGCCCTTTTCTACCTTGTCAAGCGCCTGCTTGGCATCTTTGGCAGTCTTAATGCCAAGGTCTGAAAGATTAGCCCGCTTGTGGATTGCTCGTTTCCGTCTTTTTCTTTTTGTGGTACTGGATTTTTTACGTCCATTATTATTGTCAGTTCATATCATCATGAATTTATTATGTTATTTTGATTCTTTACGTCATTCTATTATTACTCTGAGCATCTTATTAAAGTTACAATTCTGTATTGCTCATAATCCATAAGACTCTTTTGTAAGTTTAAGAGTGCCTTCTCCAACAGTGTATGCATAACATGCAACTGGCATAAACTGAAGGCAACCATAAGGCATATCCTTTTTCCCTGTTTCGGAGATTGATGTTACAATAGCATAAGAAAGATTGTTGGTTTTCATAAATGATTCCAAAGACTTTAATTCTTCTACAGGATTCACGAATGGCCTGTTTGACCATTTTACCTCTACTGCCCAAAGCGGCTTTTGTCTAGCTTCATCAATACCCACAATGTCAACTTCTCCTTTTTTGTTGTTGCCACAGTTCCAATTGGCGTAAGCTATATTAGCATTCCTTGGAAACCACTGGGCATATACAGCCGTTTCAACCATATTTCCTACAAATTCGTCGTTTTCCTCTATTGGCTGAAATAAAGCACACCGAAGAGAGGGGTTAGTCAAATATAATTTAAACAACATTTCTCTCCTGTATTGCCTGGCTGTATCATCGGCACGACGTATCTTTCTCACAAGGAAGGCTGCTTCCAGATATTGTATGTATTTCCGCAATGTGTCTTTTTTTACACCTGAATCTTTAGACAAGCCCTCATAAGAGAATTGTGACCCTGAATGATAGGCAATCATTGTGAACAAAGAGTTCAACTCCTGCACATCGGTAATGCCATATAAACTAGGCAAATCTCTAAGCAGCACCTTGTCAATAATGTCATGTCTGATGAACTGCCCCGGATCTTCCTGAATACGTTGTGAAAACACAACTTCCGGATAGCCTCCATAATTGATATAATCGATAAATAATGCATTTAATTTTGATATATCAATAGTGGCATTCCCTGTTATAATTCCATTTGACCATTCCATATTTTCGGGGTACAGCAATTGAGAATAGTCTTTTAAATGAACATATTCGTAAAACGTCAATGGAGGCAAATGGAAATCAGTGAATCGTCCAGCTCCGCTTTCATTACTACGTTTCTTCAATTCAGCGGCGGCTGAACCAGATGCGACGAATTTCACATTGAGATATGTGTCTACCAATGATTTCAGATTTACTTCCCAGTCCTTTAAATATTGAATCTCATCAAAAAACACATAGAATTTCTCCTTGCTGTCACTTTTGCCTAAGGCTTGTTTTGCCAACGTAAACAATTGCTCCAAATAAATATTATTATATATAGGAGTCTCCACAGATATATATATAATGTTTCTGGGAGAGACACCGTCTGTAATAAGACGTTGAATGGTGTGATAAAGCATTACGGTTTTACCCACACGACGTGGCCCCATTAATATTATGGCACGACGAACCTCTTCATCAAAAACTAATGGATAGAAAATGTCAAGATACAAACGAGGATGCATTTCTGAATAAAAAGGAGCAATTTCATTTTCCGTCCACCATGGATTATCGACTTTAAGACGTCCTATTATCTGTTTTTCTAATAAATCATTATATTGCATATCATATATATTTTATAGTGCAAATGTATAAAATATTTTTTATATATCCAAATAATTTATTAAAATAAGCAGATTAAAATCAATCTAAAATATAGAAAATAGAACAAATAAGTTAAATAGCGATATCTGCAATATAACATTCAATACTATTTTTTGTCTTTTATTATTAGCATCTGATCACAATATGTTGATTATAAAGTTTTTATATCTTATATATAAATTAAGCAGATTTAAATCTGCTTAATTTATATTAATATGTTTTATAACAAGAAGATTATTAGATAAAAACATCTGTTTGAAAATTTCTTTTTCAAGAAAATTATAAAAGTCTCATTTTTTTATCTTATTTCAACAATTTGTATAATCTTGAGATGTAAAATTTCCCCCACACTATCATCACAGACGGTGTGGGGAATGCAAAAAGATCTTTTGCAAGGACCTTTTACAGTTGATTAACTACATTAATTACATTATTCGAAACGCGCATTACTTGACGGAGAATCAACGTGTTTGTGATGATGCCTTCTTGACTCTTTTTTTTTAAATCGTAATAATGTCAATCAGTTCCTGATACTCCTCTTTGTTGAATCTGTTGTTGTAAATCAAAGAATGAAGACCGGGGAAATGGCACCAAAGAAAACGGCGTATGGATGTTTTGGTATTCATAGGTTATTCCAATTCTAAAGGATTGTAGGGCGTGAATATCGACACGGCTTCACCCATAATCACATTTCCAGCGGCATCTACGGTTGCCTTGTGATAATCTGTGGCCTTGAACCAGTTCTCGTTGAATGACTTTTGCTGCTTCCACACTTTTTCTCGCGTAGAGCGGGGGTAATTCTTGAAGTCGTATTTGAAGATGGGATACGGTTTCGATGAGATTTGCACTGCCTCAAAACGATAGACCCCTGCCGTGTCCTGTAGTTTCAGGATAAGACCTGGCAGACCACCGAACTTCCACGGTCCCGCCTTCACGGGGATGTCCGTAGCAAACCACGCCACGAAGTTGCGGCCTCGCCAATGGCATGTGGCCTTCTGGCAACGATGGCCGAGTATAGTCTGTGTTTCCGTGCCCATCCTCCACTGTTGTAAAAGATATGGCTCGGTGTAGAATGCATTGTATCTGCCCAATCCTTGTGGCATGGTGGCATACACCGTCAGTTTCCCATTTTCAATAAAGAGGTCAGAGTATTCATACTCGCTCCATCTGTCGGGTTTCTTACCTCCATTGCCAAGACGAATCGGAACAGAATGTGCCCCTGGGTGGGATTTATGCCATAAAGCCACCAGCGAATCGGAACGGAAGAGAAAATCACTGTAATATTTCGTCACCCGCTTACCGATGTCCAAGCGTTGATGGTCTATATAAGTGTTAACGTCTTTCACATTTTCAGCATTGAAGGCATACCACACCCTGATGCAGGTTGTGTCAATGACCGTCATCTTCCCTGCACCTCTGTGGGACGGTGCCATACAATAAGCGTTTTTCGGTTGTGCATTAGCCCCACTACATAGGGCGGTAAGGGCGATAATCAGTGTGATAAGTTTTTTGTTCATGATGATTTTTTATTCTTTTTCCAACTGTTCAAAGGAAACTCTTTTCGGGGCAGGTCTTCCTTCGAGGCTTGTCCACCCGATGGCATTCAAATAATTCTCGGTATATTCTTTCTGCAGTTTCCAAATGCGTTTACGGGTTGCTTTGGGATAGATCGATTCGGGATATTGACAGATGGGGAATGTACCACGCTCGATGGCCACGGCCTCCCACTCATAGAGATGTTGTGTGTCATAGATCTTAAGGATGCAGCCAGGCAGTCCTCCGAATTTCCAAGGACCGCCCTTGATGGGCACATCTGCAGCGAACCATGCCACAAAATCACGGCCACGGAAATGGCAGGTGGCTTTCTGACACTGATGGCTGAGGATGGTCTGTGTTGAGTCCTGTAACGTCCACTGCATCAGTGGCCATTCCTCGGTATAACGTCCATTGTCCTTTTCCGCATACAACGGCATACAGGCCCACTCCGTCAGGGTGTTTCCTTTAATAAAATAGTCAGAATAGACCAGTTCGCTCCAATTGTCCGTATTTTCGCCACGAATAAAAAAGGTCTTGGGAACGTAGCCCTGGTGTCCTTTCTCCTTTTTCCACTTGGCAACTTCCAAGTCGGAGGTATATACAAACTCACTACTGTACTTTTGCATCCTTCTGCCCACCTCCAACTTGCCAAGATCCAAGTAGGTGTTCTCGTCTTTGACATCCTTGGCATTGAGTGCATATAAAATACGGACGTTGGCGGTGTCCACAACGATTCGCTTGTCGTACCCTCGTTTCTCCCTGACGGGAGCCCTTCCGTTAATTTTGGGTTGTGCCCACACCTCACCACATACGGCAAGAATTGTGAGGAATATAATTATCCGCTTCATATATTTACGAAGTTAAGAAGTCACTGATACCTATAGGCTACTGCATGTGATGCTCTCTGACGGACAGCCTTACCCTTCAGTCTGGCAGGTTTCCATTTAGGCATATTCCTAACAAACTGTACCGCTGCGGCGTCAAGGACGGGATGGACTTTCTGGCTATCGGGAACGTGGGCATCGGATATGCTGCCGTCGGCTTCCACAACGAAATGTACGACGACGGTTCCCTGCGCCTTATCTTTCTCAGCCTCTTTCGGGTACTTCATGTTCTGCATCATGTAGCTCAACATTCCCTCCTGTCCTCCTGGGAACATGGCACGTTGCTCTACCTGTTCAGGTTTGTAGATAGTTTGTTTTGGGGTCTGAGCTGTGGCAGCGACTGCCTGCAGTATTATCACTGCAATGGCGACAATCATGTTCTTTTTCATCATGGTTGAATGTTTAAGTGGTTGATAAATATTGTTTTTTTATTAGCTTACGCTAAGCATACAAATGCTTATGTATTATTCCTGTTCCAATGGATAATATTCGTGTGGACGTGATATCAAGTCGCCTATTGTGCCGTCTGGGTTCATACGTCGCCTACCAGCGGTCTTCGAATAATTGAGGTTGAAAGCTTTCTGCAGTTTCCACGTCTTCATGCGTGAGGATTTCATAAACTCCTCCTTCGGATATTGCCAGATAGGAAAATTTCCATTCTCTATCGCTACTGCCTCAAAGACGTAAAGGCTGTCCACATCGTGAATCTTCATGATCAGCCCTGGCAGTCCGCCAAACTTCCATGGGCCACGGCTGATGGGTATGTCGGGAGCGAACCACGCTATGTAGTCGCGTCCTCGCCAGCGGCATGTGGCTTTCTGGCATTGATGACCGAGGAACGATGCGGTGTCTTCTTGCAACGTCCATTCCTGTCCACGCCATTTCTCCTCGTATCGCTGTGGCCATTCCTGTCCCATCGGCATAACTGCCCATTCGTTGAGCATGTCACCATGGATGAAGATGTTGGAGTATTGGTACTCGCTCCAAATACCTGGTTTCTTGCCCCGTATCCACCATGTTCCGTTTGGGACGCTCTGCGCATGCGGGTTCATCTTTGCCCACTGCACACGCTGGCTGTCTGCCACTTCCACGAACCAGCTGCTGTACTTAGTCATGCGTTGGCCTATGAGCAGTTGTCCGCAATCCAGATAAGTGCTGTCCTGTGTGATGTCCGTTGCACCCCACGCGTATTTAATACGCAGGTTGGCTGTATCGATGGCCTTACGCCTCACAACGGTATTGTGCATTCCGCTCGCATCGGCATCGCTTTGTTTCCACTGGGCATTTGTGCTGATGCTCACGGATAGGAAAATAAAGGTGAAGATGAAGTTCTTCATGTTCATAATATTGCTTTCTTTATTTTGGTTTTACAATAATTTGAATCGAACCGTGGCGAGGATGTTCCTCGGACGGAGCTGCGAGGTGTTGGTGTAGATGTCAAGACCTGAATAGTTGACTCTGGTATAGGTGCGCTGGTCAAAAAGGTTGTTGAGTTGCAGCTCAAGGTCGCAATGCTTCAGTTTGTACTTCGCCTTGATGTCGCCGAACCAGGCATGACGGTCGGTGGCTGTGAGATTGGTGTAGTTGTCCTCAACGGCTGCTGTGAGCGTCATCTGCTTAGTGACATAGACGTTCATGGAGAGGCGCTGGGTGGCTGAACGGACTGTGCGGGCGAGGTCACTGCCGCCGCTGTCTGTCCAGCTGCTGTTCCAACTGTAGCCGCTGCTCAGCACAAAGTTGAGCCATGGCAGGGGTGTGATGGTGCCACCGGCTCCGATGCTGACCGTACGGCTGTTGAACGGATAGAGATTTCCTGCAATCAGCTGTTCGCTGTGGCTGTGACCATAGCCGCCGAAAGCGCGGACTGTGGTCTGCAGCCAGTCGAAGCCCTTGCTGAAGTCGAGATTGAGGTTGTAGGAGTCGGACGTGGTTGCCTGGTCAACAGCCTGTACCACGCTGGTGGCTCCATCGTAGGAGTAACCGTAGATTTGGTTGTCGCGTGTGTGGCTGTAGTTGGCAGTAAGTCGGAAGAAAAGGGCGTTGAGAGCACTGCGGTAGCCGATACTCGCTCCGGCTCCCACGCGATCGGTTTCTGACAGCTGTTCCACGTATGAACGCTGGAAGGCGCGGTAATTGTTCATGATGTAGCCGCTATAAATGCCCCCTGGGTCGCCCACATTCTTGTAGTATGAGGCGTTGATATTACCGCTCCAGTCGCGCCACTCATAACTGGTGGAGAAGTTTGGGGATACAAGCAGATGAGTGTAACTGTGCTTGTCATCCCGGATGCGGTCGTCGAGAGTCTGTGTGTAGAGGTTCAACGGGCATCCGAGGGATATACGCCAGCCGCCACGCTCCCATTTGTAATGTTGCCCGAGAGTCAGTTCGTAGGTGTTGTACCAAAGATCGTTTCTGATTTGGGAACTGGCTGATTCATCGGTTGGAGGCGTGAAACCGTCGAGGTCGGTTTCTATACCATGAAAACTGGCATTGGCTATCACACCATAGGCGAGAGTGAAATCGCCGAAACGGAAGTTGTAGTTGGTGTGAAAATTGGTGTTGATATGGCGTGATTCTATGTTCTGCTGGTAAGCATGACTGTTGAACACCTCCTGCTCAGCATTGAGCGAGTCCACACCCACTGTCAGCGTATTCGGCCGCTGTGCATAGCCTGCCGAAAAATGCAGGTCGAGGGTATGCTTACCGACGTTTTTGATGAGATTGGTTGTATTGCTCACCGCCAGCGACGGACGGTCAAAATGCTGGTGTGTGCGTTCGCTGCCATAGTTTTTAGACTGCGGGCCAGTCAGCTGTGACGCCAGCAGACCCTCCACCTTGTCGCTGTTCCAGCTGCCGTCAAACTTGATGACATTGGCAAGGAATCCGTCCTTGGCATTCCTCATGTATCTGAGATTGCCACTGAGGTCGTTCAGATGTGTGCGTGAAGTCAGTGTCTCTGTGGTTATCAGCCGGCTGTCGTCGCTGATGAAGCGGTCGCTCTCCGATGTACCCTCCCGGCGGATGTCATCGTTGTGGTAGGCTATGTTCATCGTGATCTCCGAGTCTTTGCCCACTTTCTCAAGGTGGTTCATCGTAAGAATGTGGCTGTGATTATCGAAGATGCGCTTCTGCGGCAGACCGGCGCCCGACGGCAGCACAACGTTCATCGGGCAGAAAGGATAGAGGCTGACGCTGTTGATGTTGGAATAATGCGAGGTCAGTTCTTTGGAAACATCGTCGCCCGTGTTGTTGCCTTTGTACAAAGTCATGTTCTGGCGACGCTTGGCGAAGTACATGCCTACGATTTCGGCGGTCCAGAGGGGATTCTGGCCGATAACCGTCTGCCCGTCGGATAGAGGCCGGTTGCCTAGCCGCCACGGACTAGACTGTTGCCATCCGCCTCCCAGCATCGTATTCACGGCTATGGTACCCTTGGCAGCATCTTTCAGTTTCAGGTTGATGGCCACGTCATCGGTGAGCGTTCTGTCCTGGAGCGCCTTGATGGGTTGGTGATGCTCCAACACCTGCACCGTAGCCACGTCCGATGCATTGATGTTGTTGGTGGCGAGTCCGTAGCGGCCTTGCAGCAAGTCCATATCCTCCACATAGAATTTCCTGATAGCCTTCCCGTTGAACTTAATGGCACCGCTCTCCGACACCTCTATGCCGGGCATTCGTTTCAGCACGTCGCCTATGACGCGGTCGCCCTGTTGCTGGTAGGCACCGACAAGGTAGCTGAGCGTGTCGCCGTGCTGCCGTATCTTGTCGGCCTTGATGGAAACCTCCTTTAGCTCAATGGCCTGTTGTTTCACTTTGAAGTCGAGCCGTTGTGAGCGGTTGACAACAAATTTCACATGGTTGCCGATGGTCAGTCCCGAGGCGGTGACTGTCAGTGAATCTGCCGTGGACTTGATTTCCAAATTATAGTGTCCCTTTGAGTCGGTGTCCGCAAAACCGATGATGTTTCCCGTGCCTTTTGGAGAAACGGTGACGTAGGCTTCCACTGCCATTCCGAGAGAGTCTGTCACCGTGCCTTCAATGACAGTCTGGGCTTCAGTTCTACCACTGACAGCGATAAGAATGAGGATGAAGGCGATGTGTTTCGTATTCATTTTTCAAAGTGTTCGTTTATGATTTCCATCAATTCCTGCTTCTCTTCATCGTTGATGGTATTGAGGTATATGATTGCATGAAGGGTGTAGAAATGTCGCCAAAGGAAGCGGCGTATAAAAGCTTTTGTAATCATAGGTTATTCTAATTCTAAGGGTTCGTACGGAATCTTGCCCCCTGACGAAGGCACCCATTCGCCGGCGGCGTTCTTCATCATTCCGCCCATACGGCCGATGGTGTTTTTATATTCAGCGTTCAGGTCATGGTTGAGTTTGAGATATCGTTCACGGCTGGCTTTGCGATAACCGTCGTAAGCATAACGGATGATGGGCTGTTGTCCGCGCTTGATGCTCACTGCCTCGAACGTGTAATGACGGTCTTTGTCATATATCTTCATGATGAGGCCCGGCAGACCTCCGAAAAGCCACGGACCGTGGCGGATAGGGATGTCGGAAGCGAACCATGCCACGAAGTCGCGCCCTCGCCAGTGGCAGGTGGCCTTCTGACACTTGTGACCAAGAATGGATGCCGTATCATCTGAAAGTGTCCAATTCTGTGACGGATAATGACTGGTGAGATAACCGTTCTCTCCCTGAAAGCCGTGCGGCATGGTGTGGTATTCTGTGGCGGTCTCGCCTTCGATATAGATGTCGGTGTATTGTATCTCGTTCCAATAGTCACTTCGTTTGCCGTGAATGGGATGAGGGCGGGGAAGACCGTCGGCATGAGGGTTGTTCAGTTTCCATGTTTTCAAGATTTCTTTCTGATGCTCCTCTCCCTCACGGACGAACTCACTGCTGCACTTGGTCACTTTCGAGCCGACTTCCAGCACCCGCAGGTCAACATACGTGTCCTGGTTGCTGAGAGAGTCGGCATTCAGCGCATAATAAATCCGCACGTCACTTGTATCAACGACTGTTTCTTTTCCCAATCGGTTGCGGCTCAAAATCAAGATAGATGCTTCTTTTTGTTGTGCCCACCCCTCACAAACGGCGGTTGTGAGGAGGACAAGGAATAATAACGTCTTATTCATACGGTTCGATAAACTTGTTTTTGGGTATTCTGCTCTTATAACGCATCACCGCAGAAATCTTTACCCATAAAATATGTTAAAGACAGAATCCACCTAAAAATAAAGCCCCGCTTTGCCATCGATGACAAAGCGGGGCTGTCGGCTTTTTGAGCCAAGATTTACCTTTGCTATATTAACCGGTTATATTAACTATGTTTATGAAGATTTTATTTCAGACGGAACATAATCGGCATACTGAACCGGCAGCGGACATTTCTTCCTTTGTTCTTGGCAGGAATCCAAGGCTCGGTCAAACGCACGACACGGATTGCTTCATCGGAAAGGCGCTCATCTGGTGAGCGCTGAACTTCAAAGTTAGTGAGACGACCGTCCTTCTCCACCACGAAAGAGATAATAACACGTCCCTGGACGCTGTCGGCTATAGCAGTTTCAGGATAGTGCATCTCTAAGGCGATATGTCGGTACATAGCATTAACATCCCCATGATAGGACGGCATTATCTCAGGAGTTTCATATATTGTTGTATCCTCTGGTATGCCGAACAAACGTTCCACTGCACCGCGGACAATACCAGTAGGGCTGACAATGGATGCGACTGCAAGTCCCGTTACCAAGACGATTACGGTAAACAGAACCAAATGGCGCAAGTGGAAGAAACGGCGACGTATGTCTTTGCGTAAGGTGTTGCGGACATTGGATATTGTTTTCCGGACAGTGCCAACGGTAGTGCCCCTCGTCTCAGCAATCTCCTCGACAGTCAGTCCTTCATCATAGAAGAGTTGCCATACTTCCCGTTCCGCTTTGGGCAGACGCTGTAGGCGGGATTGCAACCACTCGGAGTTTTCCTGCTCTTCCATTTCCTCTTGTGGTGTGACCTCGGTGGCGACCGCACTCTCTTCATCGGCCAGTTCCACAACTGTGCGTTGTCCACGCCACATTGAGACACAGCAGTTTCGGGCGATGCGCAGGATATATGCATCTGTGAGCTCCACCCTGTCACGCACGTTCCAGGCCCTCAGCCATGTCTCTTGCACCACCTCCTCTGCCTCGGTGTCGGAACCGAAGAACTCACGCCCCATCTGCATGATGCGCGGGCGCATACGATTCTCCATCTGCTCAAATTCCATTTCTGTCATGCGACTTTTATCCATAGACTCCACTTCATGGTCTTTCTGCTTATTTAACGCAGAACGACCAAAAAATTTACCTATAAAAGATGTTAAAAGTCGTGACATGATTATGATTTATTTTAAAGTACAGGTATTTTTAATATTATCTCACCTTATTAACAATTCATCAAATACTGTTCATACTGTAATAACATTGTAAAAGGTAAACGACCTTATCCAATTTGGTTTTACAATCACTAACTATGTTTTTTTATGTGTAAATGCTTTTTCAACGCACTAAAAAGTTCCAAATCCTCATGAAAATGGATATCTATACTGCATTTTTCTTTCATCTTGTATATATTTAGGAAATCTTGAGTATTAGGGATACGATGCTCTTTATCCAATATTTTTCCTACCTCATGCCCTTTAAAGTCTGCATCCATTTCTTCTTGGATATAATCTACCACGTTTTGATCAACATTTCTTAGACCTGTGTGAAATTCTTTGGTGTATTTCACAAATAAACTCAACTCTTCTTCATTTGAAATTATCTCGATTATATTTTCCTCATCTTTATCCAGAGATAAACATTTACTTTTAATAGCAGAATAAAGTCTCTTAACAAAAAATTTTATTATATCAAATGTAACTCCAGATATGACTAATGCAGCAATCCATTCTAAAAAATTGGTTGGAGATACAATATTGTAATTAATTCTTATATCCCTATTATAAGACATTTCTCTTTCTGCAATCTTTCGCGATAATAATAGCCATAGCGTATAGATCGATTAGCCATACTAATGACATCATTATATTTCTCAATAGAAGACAAGTATCCACAATGAGGGCATGCAAGGGATTCATTTATCTCTCCACAATTTAAGCATAGGTATCTCATATTGTTGTAAAATTATTGTTTATACTGATTTTACTTGTTTATTTGCATTCAAAACCTCTTATATTATGATGCCACATAGTGTTTATTTTCTTAAGTATTGGATTTAACAATAAACAATGACGCATTTATTAAAAAAGAGTGAGATTACTCAATTCTCTCCTCCAGAGTTTCGCCACGAAGAAACGTACGCAGTTCCCCGTGCTCCATGCAGTACTCCCGCAGGAACTCCAGGTCCAGTCCTTCCTTGTAGGTGTTAAAGTGCTTGTTCTGTGGATGAGTCATAATCGTCAATTTCCAGATTCGTGGGTACAAAGGTAGTCATTTTTCATCACAAATCGTTTCTGTTTGTTATACCACAGCCTTGTTTAGAATATATTTGCTTAAATTACGCGCGAAACGGTAAACAGATGCCTTATTTTCGATAAAAATGAGTAACTTTGCAAGGTAAATAAAAATCTATATTTTGACAAATCTGATTAAATGGATTTAAAAACGCTGATAGCTGAATGTACAGCATACGATTTCAAGGTGATGCTTGAAGAGAAGAAACCTAAGAGTTGGCTGAAGAGCGTAAGCGCTTTTGCCAATGGCTTGGGTGGTTCCCTTTTCTTTGGCATTGATGATGACGGTATCGTCAAAGGACTTGATAACGTGCAGCATGTATGCGAGGCCATCAGTTGCAGGATTCGTGACTATCTGGATCCCCTGCCAGAGGTAGAGATGATTCACCATGATATAGATGGACTACACATCTTGCAACTCAAAGTCAACGCAGGGCATTATACCCCATATTACTACGTTGGCGATGGTCAGCGCATTGTCTTTGTCCGAGTTGGTGATGAAAGCATACCTGCAACGGCAGAACAGATGCTACGTTTGGTGCTGAAAGGTTCAAACAAAACTTTTGATTCCCTTCACACAGACTATAAAGCAGAGGATTATTCTTTTACGATATTGGCGAACACTTTCAAAGACCGCACCAAACAAGAATGGGACAAAAAATATCTCTTGTCGTTTGGACTGGTAACTGGAACAGGGAATCTTACCAATGCGGGTGCTTTGTTTTCCGATGATTGTCCATTGTGGCAGTCTCGTCTTTATTGCACCCGTTGGGATGGAAAAGAAAAGGGCGACGCCATCAACGATGCAGAGTTTACAGGCAATGTCCTCATGCTGCTCCGTGAAGCAATGAACTTTGTGAAGTCAAACACCAAGAGAGGCTGGGAGAAACTACCTGATGGACGAAAGAACAAACCTGAGTATGCGGAACGTGCTGTTCTGGAGGCTATGGTAAACCATTTCATCCATCGTGACTACACCGTGATGGGTGGTGAAGTGCATCTTGACATATACGATGACCGCCTCACTGTAACATCTCCAGGCGGAATGTATAATGGTTTACTGATTCAGGATTTGGACATCAAAGATGTGTCTTCTGAGAGACGTAATCCCATACTTGCAAACGTGATGGCTCAACTTGACTATATGGAGAAACGAGGTAGCGGACTCACACGCATTTGTAATGAGACCAAAGCATTAGATGGATACAAGGATGAACTGAAGCCTGTTTTCAAATCTACTCCCACTCAATTCCAAACCATAATCTTTGCCACCTCCGACACACAGAATGTCGGAGACTCTGACGGAGACATGTCGGAAACGAAACTCACTGAGCGTCAGCAGAAAATCCTCAATCTCATCAAAGAGTCTCCGACAATCACCGGCAAAAAAATGTCGGAGACGTTGTCGGTGAGCCAGCGTACCATCGAACGTGACCTTTCTGCTTTACAGAAAATTGGTGTTTTGAAACATGAAGGCAAGGACAATGATGGAGTGTGGGTAATTGTGAAGAATAATGTAAACTGATATTATGAACCGCCAATACAAATTATTCTTCTCATGGCAGTCTGAGGACAAAAAGAGCAGAAAGACATTAGATGTTGCCCTGCAAAATGCAGTGGAAGCGTTAAATGATAGAGGAATAAGGTTAGAGATTGACCATTCCACTTTAGGTGAATCTGGTATGCCTTCTATAGACCAAACAATTCTAAGGAAAATAGATGCTTGCGATATATTTCTTGCAGATGTAACTCCTGTGACAACCTATCAGAAGTCATCAGGGAATGGGATGCAAGTCAGTAAGGATGTTCCTAATCCAAATGTTCTTTTAGAATTAGGGTATGCTATGAGTGCTTTGGGAGTAGGATATGTTATAGTTGCAGCTCATCAAGGCAATTGGATTCCTGAAAATATGCCCTTTGATATTAATCATCGTGCAATCTATAGTTTTACTTCCTCTAATTGTGACTTGACTTCACGC